>SXGT01447221.1_pt1 | contig 49832 bp, 41 predicted proteins | sample 3176221 | NCBI WGS metagenome assembly SXGT01 (sample SAMN11356862, study PRJNA531348) | freshwater metagenome | isolation source: freshwater sample F1-120 | place: China: Fuxian Lake, Yuxi | collected 2017-12-25
CCGGCGCTCTAACCAACTGAGCTACTCCCCCGCAGGCGCAGTGCGGGCGCGAGGCTTGCGGATAGGGCAGCGGCTGAATGAAGTCAAGCAATTCCCTTTTATCCAACACGACCCCGTCGACGCCCAAATGTCGATTTTGATCGTCTCAGACCAACCCGTAAAAAGCAAATAGACCTGACCTTTGACGGAGGCGCGCTTTTCTTTCCTCACGCATCGGGTTAAGTCGCGCGTCATGACTTCCCCTTAGAGTGAGCACCCCGATGAATAACGAAGAAATTCGTCGAAAACGCATTCGAGTGCGCGCCTGGCGAAGAGGCATGCGTGAATTGGATATTTTGCTTGGAAATTTTGTTGATGCGCGTCTTGCAACCTTGAGTCCTGCCGCATTAGAGGCGCTTGAAGCGCTTCTAGATTTGCCTGATGCGGAGTTGTTGAGCTGGCTTTCCGGAGTCAAACCGCCGCACGAACATGATACTGAGCTTTTTAGAGAGATCATTAGTTTTCATACACATTCCGGACCGATCCATTGACGTTGAAACCAGTTATGAAAAATGCGTCTCAAGAACTGCTTGCCGCCTGCGGGCGCCTTGAGAAGGGTGAAAAACTACTTTTTACTCGAGCGCCTGAGGGTTTCGACGCCTTTCTTTGCGCTGACTTAACGCGCGCACGCGCAAAACTTACACAAGGGCAAGAAGCGGTTTTTGTTCATATTGCCCGCGATGCTGCGCGCTCCGCTTCATTTCGCGAGGCCTTGCAATTTTCCGGACCGGAAATTGAGGTCCTGGATGTTCCTGCTTGGGATTGCCAGCCTTATGATCGCGTTTCGCCACACGCTGGAATTGTCGCGCGGCGCATGACTGCGCTGTCAAGATTAACGCGCGCTAAATCATCTGCAGAAAGACCGCGTGTTATCACCACGACAATCGACTGCCTACTCCAACGCACGCCCCCACGAAAATTAATTGCAGCGGAAAGCTTCTCCGCTGCTCCAGGAAATGTTGTTAAACTTGATGAACTTGCACTCTGGCTTGAAGCAAATGGTTATTCACGCGCGAGCACCGTTCATGAAACCGGTGAATATGCGCAAAGAGGCGGACTGATTGATCTTTTCCCTCCTGGCGCGCCTTCTCCGATACGGCTAGATTTTTTTGGCGACACACTCGAATCTATCCGCAGCTTTGACCCCGAAACACAACGCGCCATTGGTCAATTACACGCGCTCGACTTAACGCCCATGAGCGAATTACGCTTAACCAGCGATACAATGCGCCGCTTTCGTCAATCCTACGCGGCGCTCTTTGGCGGCGAAACGCGCAATGATGGATTATATGAAGCTGTCAGCGAAGGTCGCCGTTATCCCGGGATGGAACACTGGCTACCCCTGTTCTATGAACGAATGGACACGCTTTTTGATTATATTGGCTCTGCGCCTCTACTCCTTGATACGCTGGTGGAGGAGGCGGCGGAAGAACGCTTAAAACAGATAACGGACTATTATCACGCGCGTAAAGAGGCGCATGATCTCAGTCCAATTACCTCAACCTATAAGCCGCTCATCCCTGAAGCGCTGTATCTCACAAAGACAGAATGGACTGAATTTTTTAATCAACGCGCCAATATACGATTTTCACCCTTCGAGGTCTCGACGGAGCATGGGATTATTGATGGCGGCGCACGCCTTGGACGCGACTTCGCGCCTGAACGCAACATGCCTGAAATTAATGTATTTCAATCAGCCGTTGACCACATAAAATCAGAGAGAGAAAAAGGCCGATCGGTCATTGTCGCTGGCTGGTCAGATGGTTCTTGCGAACGACTGGGTCACGTTCTTGAAGAACACGGCCTTAAAAATATCTTTTCAGTCTCTTCTCTGCCCTCAGCTCTGGCGACGCCACGCGAAAGGGAAGGCCTTGGAACAGTAACACTCGCAGTCCTCGGTCTTGAGCACGGTTTTGAGACAGATTCTTATATTATAATTGGCGAGCAAGATATACTTGGCGATCGCCTTATTCGAAGACGCCGCAAGAGAAAATCAGCCGATGCGCTCCTTAATGAAATCGCCAGCTTAACAGCCGGCGACCTAGTTGTTCATGTTGATCACGGCATCGGACGATTTATCGGTCTAGGCGCCATTGCAGCAGCCGGCGCACCGCATGATTGTCTAGAGATTCACTATGCAGGCGGCGATAAACTTTATCTGCCTGTAGAAAATATTGAACTTCTTACGCGTTATGGCGGCGAAGACACCGAGGCGCAACTTGATCGATTAGGCGGAGCTGGTTGGCAAACGCGCAAAGCGCGTATGAAAAATCGCATCCGCGAAATGGCTAAGGGATTGATCGCCATTGCCGCGCAAAGACAATTACGCCAAGCGCCTAAACTACCACCGCCGGAAGGAATTTATGAGGAGTTTTGCGCTCGGTTCCCATATGATGAAACCGGAGATCAACTTGCAGCCATTGACTCTGTTATTGAGGATCTCAATGCTGGACGCCCAATGGACCGTCTTGTATGCGGTGACGTAGGATTCGGAAAAACAGAAGTTGCCTTACGCGCAGCATTTTGTGCAGCCATCAACAGCAAACAAGTCGCCGTTGTCGCTCCAACGACATTATTAGCCCGCCAGCATTATAAAACTTTTACCCATCGTTTTGCGGGACTTCCAATAAAAGTTGGACGTCTTTCACGAATGGTGAGCGCATCAGAAGCGCGAGAGACTAAAAGAGATCTCGCCGAAGGGCGTGTAGATATTCTCATTGGCACCCATGCGCTATTAGGAAAGGGCGTTTCTTTCAAAGATATTGGCTTGGTTATCATTGATGAAGAACAACACTTTGGGGTTGGCCACAAAGAACGCTTGAAAGAACTACGAGCTGAAGTGCATGTCCTGACGCTATCGGCCACCCCTATTCCACGCACGCTACAACTCGCAATGACAGGCGTGCGAGAGCTTTCTCTTATTGCAACGCCGCCAGTAGACCGCCTTGCTGTAAGAAGTTTTATTTCGCCTTTCGATCCTCTAATCGTTCGCGAAGCTTTGCTTCGTGAACGCTATCGTGGCGGACAAGCATTTTTTGTTTGTCCGCGCATCGAGGATATAGAGGCCGCAGCATCTTATTTGAGAGAAAATGTTCCCGAAGCGAAATATGTGATTGCGCACGGACAAATGAGTCCAGGCGAACTCGAAGATAAGATGTCGGCTTTTTATGACGGAAAATTTGATATCCTGCTCTCAACAACGATTGTTGAATCAGGCCTAGATATCCCAACAGCAAATACCTTGATTGTATGGCGCGCAGATATGTTTGGACTAGCGCAGCTTTATCAATTACGCGGCCGCGTTGGACGCTCAAAAACTCGCGCTTTTGCGCTTTTCACGACGCCCGCCAACCGTACGATAACTCCACAAGCGCAAAAACGCCTTGAGGTATTACAATCGCTTGATACGCTTGGCGCAGGCTTTCAACTCGCCAGCCACGATCTTGACATTCGTGGCGCAGGAAATCTTCTCGGCGACGAGCAGTCGGGGCATATCAAAGAGGTTGGTTATGAACTTTATCAACAGATGCTTGGCGATGCGATTACCCTCCTCAAAGCGGGGATAGAGGAACCACAAGAAGAAGTCTGGTCGCCCACGATCGCAATTGGCGCGCCAGTTACGATACCTGAAAGCTATGTTGCCGATCTAACATTGAGATTACAACTTTACCGCCGACTCTCCACGCTTGAAACAGATCAAGACATTGAGTCCTTCGCTGCGGAGATGATAGATCGCTTTGGCCCAGTACCGCCAGAAGTTGAACAGCTCTTTGAAGTTGTCGCGATCAAAGCGCTTTGTCGCCGCTCTCACGTTGAAAAAGTGGACGCAGGACCTAAGGGCGTCATTATCTCGTTCCGCGACAACCAATTCATGAACCCTGATGGTCTTGTCAGATTTATCGCTGAACAAGGCGTCTCGGCAAAAGTACGCCCCGACATGCGCGTCGTTTTTATTCGCGAATTCGAGACAATGAAACAAAGACTGACTGGCACGCGCCGTATCTTACGCGCGCTTGCTGAGATTGCAGAGAAAGGTAAGACAAAAAAATCCCAATCTTAGTTAAAAGCGCCTGAAATTTTTTAAATCTGCGCGCTCCTTTGAAAAGGACCTTCAAAGAATTTTAAAATTATTCGACATCAAATTCTCGCATCATGCCCATATCTTCATGTTCGACATTATGACAATGATACATGAATTGACCAACAAAATCGTCGAAGGGTTTGATGATTTCTACGCGTTCGCCTGGCGCGACAAGTACGGTGTCTTTATAGCCAGAGTCGATGAAGCCGTCTTTAATCGTGGCGTATGCTACATCATCTCCAGAAAAACTTCTTTTTAAAATTTGGAAGGCTTGACCATGGAAATGAATCGGGTGCCCCATCGACATCATAGACATCATACCCATACCGCTATGATCATGGAAAATATCAATTAACTGCAGCGAATTTAAGCGAATATGCTCATAGGACAAAACCCCTTCCTGCTCATAGACGCGCCCGTTCAGCGTTAGTCGCATATGCCCCATGCCAATAGCTATCGGAATCGGTCGGTTTGGATTTGCCGCCTTGGCTGAATCGAGCGGCCCAATATTAGATAAGCGCTCCGGCAATTTCGGACTCTCACTCACCCGTCGCGTCACAGAGACTGAGAAAATCGTAAAAGCCTCGTTCTTTTCATCCCCATCATCTTGGACCATGGTCTGAGCCATCTCTGGAACAAGACCGGCAAAGCGTAAACTCTGCATGGTGAGCTTGGAGCCGATCGGCCGTCCACTAAAATCAACCCATAGATCTACTCTTTCTGACGGCGCAAGCATAATATAAGACCGATTTTCCGGCTGATTGAGTAAGCCGCCATCAACGCCAATTACGGTTAAAGGCGTCCCGTCATTCCAGGCAAGTTTATAAATACTCGCATTCGACGCATTGACGATCCGGAATCGATAAGCGCGCGAGTCAACATCTAAATGATACTGCTTCCGTCCATTAACGAGAATTTGATCGCCATAAAATCCAAACATAGACTGGTGCATATCAGCGCCATAAATGAACTGACGATCCTTATTAAAAGCGCGATCCTGAAGCGCGAGTAGAATTTCATAAGCGCCAGAAGGTAATTCTAAGGCTCTCTCCTCTTCATCTTCTACAATGATTAAACCAGCAAGACCTCGGTAAAGTTGTGTTGCTGTCGCCTCATGCGTATGCGGATGGTAAAAATTCATGCTTGCGCGATTTCGGACCTCAAAGTCGTAGACATAGGTTTGGCTATTGCCGATCGCTTGACTGGGGCGCCCATCCGCCGCCATCGGCACGTGAAGTCCATGCCAGTGCGTAATAGTGGGTTCAGGCAATTCATTATGTAAGTGCACTCGAACCTTTTGCCCCCTTACAAAGCGCAAGGTCGGACCAAGATAACTGTCATTCACATCGCTCAGAGTATTGGCAGGCCCCTTGAGCAGGCGACCGACGTATCGCCAAACTGGCGTTTGCGCATCAGGAAAAATAGTTACGCGATCGCGACGGGCATATAATTCGATCTCGACATCAGGTGAAAAACTGGGGAACGCAGCGCGTGTCTGTTTTGCTCCCAGGAGTGGCTGAAGCCCCAGAAAAATACCCGCTGCGCCGAGAATTTCTCGTCGCTTGAATTGAATTAACTTGGCCATGGGCATCTTGTTCCCAATTCTGCAAAATCCCGACCGGCCGTTTATACGCCTGCCAGCGAGACAATAATCAGGGCCAAGCTGCGGCATAAAGACGTGGCGTCATTACCCGAGAACGGCCAAGCTTGAAAAAAGCGCGCGCTGATACGGCGCCGTCTAAAATAATAAAAAGCTATATTTATCAATAATTTAAATAAATGATACCCTCGGCGCCGCGCCTAGTTATCCAATTATTGAACGAAGGAGAGAAAAATATTGCGCCCGGCGTCAATCACGCCAAATTTCCAGCGCTTTCATCGTGCTAGAGACAGCATGGGATTTCGCCTGATCATCATCGACTGGGCGCGCCTATGTCAACATCATGCGCGGCCCCTCGCATGCATAAGATATAATTTCTAACGAAACGGCGTTGGGTATTTTCCCTTTCTATGGCTGAAACAGTTCGACAAAAGACTTTCGCAAAAAACTTGGTCGCCGCTGCGACTGACCAGCTTTTTGAGCGACGTAAAGATGGCGGGGTTAAACCTCGTCGGCGCTTTGTCGCCTTTGTCTTGCTGTGTCTTTTCCTCCACGCATCAATCTTTGCAATTTTGATGTGGCAAGACCACCGCGCCGCCATGCTCGCGCCGCCGCCACTCGAAGAAGTGCCTGTTGAGGTAATCACAGAACCACCGCCCCAAGAGCCGCCTAAACCGCCAGAGCCGGAGCCTGAGCCAAAGCAAGAACAACAAAAACCGCCGCCACCGCCGCCCATGGTTGAGGAGCCGGCTTTTGACGCGCCAAAGATGGAAAGCAAAACAAAATCTGAACGCGATGCGCCTGAAGATCAAGAACAAAAGGCGCCCCGCAAGGCGGAGCCAACGGATAAGGTCACTCAGAAAGATGAAAAGCCCCAAGGCTTAAAAGACGCAACTGATAATGATGGCGCCGCCAAAGCGCCTGAAGCGGCGCCACAAAAGCAATTAGAGGACAAACCTGACGCTGAAATTATAGAGCAAGCGCAACAAACGCCAAAAACAATTGACAAGACACAAGCGCAAGAAACGAAAACAGCGAAAAAAGGCGATGCGCCATCAATTGCCGATCAAATCGCCGGCCTTGCGCCAATACCCGACTATAAGGTTGGCGCTCCGCCAAAATTCTCGCCTGTCGGAGGAGGCCAGGCGAAAACAACCTATCTGACCATATTGTATGGATTAATTATGCCGCACATGCGCATTCCTTCAAGCGCTAAAGCTAATCCGACAATCACAAAAGGCGTTGTCTCCTTTTATATTGATGAAGCAGGCAATTTAACCCACCAAGCTATTTATAAATCTAGTGGTTCAGCGGAATTAGACGCAGCCGCTATCTCAGCTGTACGTCAAGCCGCGCCTTTCCCACCGCCGCCGCGTGGATTACCGCACGCAATGCTATTTAGTTATGCAACAAAATAGTCAGCTAAGCGCAATAGCTGAAACAAGCCGCCCATAGTCTGGCTCTTGACGATGCGTTGATCTGCGAAAGCTAAAACACTGCGTTTCATCGCTATAAGTGTCTATACTGAGATTCTCGAAAGAAGCGACATTAAGCCCTTCGAGAGAGAAATTAATAAACCCTGGAAGATTGAATAGCGCGTGATCCGGGCGCTGCGAAGGTATAAAAAATTGAGCATAGGTTGGGTCTTTGTTGATAAAGCAGTGAATAAATTCTGGACCAACCTCATAGCTGTTAGGACCAATTGTTGGCCCAAGCGCAACATGAATATCTGAACGCCGTGCGCCGCATGCTTCCATTTTATCAATCGTCGCGGCGATCATTCCGGAAAAGGCCCCTTTCCAACCCGCATGACAAGCGCCAACCACCTGCGCTTTTGAGTCCGCAAAAAGCAACATCCCACAGTCTGCTCCTGTTACACCGAGAGCTAGAGATTTGGTATTGGTTACAAGTCCATCACATCGTGGCCGCGAACCGATTGGCCAAGGCCGCACAACAATCCGCGCTTCATCAGAATGGATTTGAAAGGGAACTAAAAATCGATCTTCAGCGATATCAAGAGCGACCGCCATGCGACGGCGATTTTCTTTGACATTCTCAGGCGCGTCGCTTGAGCCAACGCCACCATTTAACGAATCATATATCCCTGAAGAAACCCCTCCCTTACGGGTGAAAAACGCATGACGCACACCGGGCAATGCAAGATTTCTCGCGGTTAAAACCGGCACACTCTGCATGATCGTTATCTATCTCCATTTTAACTTAAATCTTAGGCAAAGTATCTCGCTTAATTTTTTAAATTACCGCACAAACATTACGCGCTCTGATCAGAAGCAAACTGCAATTGGCCTATTCAAAAAATCCGGGCAAATCAGGCATGTCTGGATGCGTAACGGCCATAACCTTGAATAAATCGCCCATGTGTCGCCGCTCATCCGATATGCTAGTCAATCTCTCAAGCGCAAGGCCAATTTCATAGGCCTGTTCTGGGGTTGCTTTCTTTGACAGCGCCTCTGCACGGCGCTCAATACCCAGCTGTTGGAGAAAATATCCTTGGCTGACGGGCCCTAATACTTTAGCCCCTCTTGCTTGCGCCGCGCGCGCCAATGCGGCAAAATCAACATGAGCGGTAAGATCTGAGTCACCCGGAGCCTCTAGAGGATCCGCATAAGCATGACGTGTGACAGCCTGCAGGCTATCGCCAAGGGACGTTTCTAGATAACCATAATCGATAATCAAACAAACGCCGCCATAATCAACAAGTCTCTGAGCTATTTCGCTCATCAATAGCTGAGCCGCAGGACAAATTTCGACAATAGATCCTTCTTGAGCTGCAATCGTCAATCTTGTTTCAACCTGCTGGCTAAGCCCAAAAACCAACGAACCTGTCGCATCAAGTCCAACAAGACGCTCACGCCAACCTGCAACAGTCTTAACATAGTGACGGACAGGCAGGGCATCAAAAAACTCATTGGCTAGGATGAAGCTCGGCCCTACTGGAATTTGAGAAAATTGCTCACGCCATTCAACTGGCAGCGGAGCGTTAGATAAGATCTTTCTTTGCAAGTCTCTCAATACCGGACTTGTTTCTACAAGTGATAGAGAGGCTGCTTGAAGAAATTCTGGCGCAATACGCGCCACACGCAAGACATCCGCCATCAATGTGCCGCGACCTGGCCCTAACTCGACAAGCTGTACTGACGTTGGACTATCAGACAAGCGCCAGGCCTCTGTTGTCCAGACGCCAATTAATTCACCAAACATCTGACTAATTTCTGGAGCGGTTATAAAATCGCCCTCAACTCCGAATGGATCGCGCGTCATGTAATAACCAAAGCGCGGATGCGTTAGGCACAGAGACATGAACCGTTCTAAGGTCATTGGTCCGTCATGGACGATTGTCGCAGCAATCTCGCGCTTCAAATCATTCATTCAGCAACTCCTCGTCGGCGCAAAGAAAGAAAAACTATCCCCGCGCCGATGAAAACAAGGGGAAGCGAAAGGACCATGCCCATCGTTAAACCATTCGGCAAGGCCTCTTGCACAGGATCTGGCTCGCGGAAAAATTCACAAAAGATTCTCGCCAAGCCATAACCAATTCCAAAAAGTCCCGTAATCAGTCCTGGACGCTTGAGTGCGCCGGCTTGCGTCGCCGCCCATAAACATCCGCCTAAAACTAGCCCCTCTAATCCAGCCTCATAGAGCTGACTGGGATGACGCGGAAGATCGTCTGCTGCTGGAAACACCATAGCCCAGGGAGCATCTGACGCGCGCCCCCACATTTCTGGTTTAATAAAATTCGCCAACCGCCCAAAAAACAAACCTGCCGGCGTTACAGCCGCACAAAGATCACTGATTGTTAAAAAGGGCGCGTTACTGCGACGCGCATAAAATATCATGGCGATTATTGCGCCAATAAGACCGCCATGAAAGGCCATACCGCCCTTCCATGTCTGCAGAATTTCGATCGGATGTGCAAAATAAAATTTAGGATCATAGATCAATACATGCCCAAGACGCCCGCCGATAATAATTCCTAAAGCGACATTGGCGACTAAATCATCAATCCCCTCGCGGCTTGGCCTCATTGCGCCTTCGAGCCACAAAGTTTCGCGAGAGACAAGATAACGCATGCCGATCCAAGCGACAGCGAACCCTCCAAGATAGGCCAGGGCATACCAGCGAATTGGAAAAGGCCCTAAATGAATCGCAACAGGGTCAATAATCGGAAAAAGCATAACAAAAATTGGCATTAATTTAGATCCATAAAATCAAAAATGCGGTCAAACAATAGAATACAACGACCCCGAATGCATAATATTTTCTGCGCTGCCGAACTAATGAATGGTCACACAGAAACTATGCACTATTCTCGTTTAAGCAACACGCGCAACTGCATTACGCGAATAGAATGTTTGGTTATTTGCAGCCATTTCTCGTAGTAATGTGGGCGGAATAAATCTTGAACCATATTTTGTCGCCAGACGATCGCACAAGACAACAAACTCCTGGATTCCTAACCCGTCGATGTATGAGATCGCACCACCAGTGAAGGGCGCAAATCCAAATCCTAGAATAGATCCAACATCAGCCTCTCTAGGATCTATAACAACCCCTTCTGCGATCGTGCGCGCCGCCTCGACAGCTTGAACACACAGGAAACGCTGCTTCATTTCAGCAATATCAATAAGTTCAGGATCGAAATCTTTCTGCGCGAAAATAGAAAGCCCCGGCCACAAAGATTTCTTTCCTATCGACGGATAGTCATAAAATCCCTTACCATTCTTGCGACCGAAACGCCCTTCTTGCTCGACCATGAAATATAGTACTTTTTCTTGAGCTGGATCGACAGCCTTCTCGCCCAGATCCTTCTTGGTGGCGTTTAAAATCCGCCATCCTAAATCAAGAGCGATTTCGTCGTTTAAAGATAACGGGCCGACCGGCATCCCTGCCATTCTTGCAACATTTTCAATCATCGCTGGAGGAATGCCTTCCCCCAACATAATATGACCTTCCCGAATATAGTTCAAAACGCATCGATTAGCGAAGAATCCTCGCGTATCATTAACGACAATCGGCGTTTTTTTGATCATTCGGACAAAGTCCAACGCGGTGGCCAGCGCGCGATCCCCTGTTTTTTTACCGAGAATAACCTCGACCAAGGACATTTTTTCAACCGGCGAAAAGAAATGAACGCCAATAAAATTCTCTGGCCTTAACGAAGTCTCTGCAAGCGAAGTAATGGGGAGTGTTGAGGTATTGGAAGCGAAAACGACTTCAGGGCCTAACACTTCTTGAGCGCGTTGAGTGACTTCCGACTTAACGCCTCGCTCCTCAAAGACAGCCTCAATGACGAGATCGCAACCGCTTAGTTTTAAATAGTCCTGCGTCGCCTCAATGCGATCAAGCAAAGCGTCCCGATCGTGAGCCGTTGCGCGACCCTTGCTTACTGAGGCGGAAATTAATTTATTTACCGCTTCCTTGCCGTGATCTGCGCTTATCTGATCTCGATCAAGTAAAACCACATCTAGGCCGTTCAATGCGCTCACATAAGCAACCCCAGCGCCCATAAACCCAGCGCCAATCACACCAATTTTACGCAACGCGACTGGACCAATTTCTTTTGGTCGGCGCGCACCTTTGTCGAGTTCATTTTTTGACAAAAACAGCGACCGAATCATCGCCGCCGCCTCTTTCGAGCGCAAGATCTTGGCAAACCAGCGAGACTCTACAAGCAGCCCCTGATCTATAGGCAACTGAAGCCCTTCATATACAGCGTGAAGGATTGCCTTCGCTGCTGGGTAATTATCAAAGGTTTCCCGTCGATAAATTGCATTCGCCGCGGGCCAAATCATCATGCCTGTTGGAGAAAAAACCTTTCCTGAGGGGTTTTTAAAATCCTTTGCGTCCCATGGGGCCTGAGCCTTGCCATTACAATTAATCCAGATCTTCGCGCGATCAATCATTTCCTCGGCAGCGACAACCTCATGAATAAGCTTACCTGCTAACGCAGCCTTGGCTTTAAGCTGCTCTCCTTTGAAAAGAAAGTGCAATGCATCGCCAGTCGGCATTAGCCGCGCAACTCTTTGCGTACCGCCCGCACCTGGAAACAGACCCACTTTAATTTCAGGCAACCCTATTTTACTTTTTTCGTTGCTTGACATTATTCGATAATGACACGCGAGCGCCAGCTCGAACGCTCCTCCTAAACAAACACCATTGATTGTTGCAACAAATGGCTTACCACATGCTTCTAGTTTTCTGTACAAAATAGAAAGTTTTCTTGAGTTTTCAAAAAATAAAATATTAGCGGCTTCTTCTCCGCGCTCCTGACGCACGGCCTCGTATTGCTTTGCGCCTTGTGATAATAAATTAAGATCAGCGCCAGCTGAAAAATTCATTTTTCCTGAGGCGATTACGCATCCCTTGATTGATGATTGAGTAATTATTTCATCAACAACTAAGTTTAATTCATTAATCACCTCTTCTGTAATGACGTTCATGGAGCGACCTGGCATGTCCCAAGTTAGAACGACAATGCCATCCTTATCCTTCTCGAAGCGAAAGTTCTCAAGTTTCATTTGCATGCTCCGAAAACTGGCAAAATAAATAATGAAAGTACTAGAGACGCTCGATGAGCGTCGCCGTCCCCATGCCTGCACCAATACACAAGGTTACGAGCGCGAGGGTTTTATTCCTGCGCTCCAACTCGTCTAAAGCTGTGCCGATTAGCATTGCGCCAGTGGCTCCAAGCGGATGGCCCAAGGCAATCGCGCCGCCATTCACATTAATTTTTTCAAGATCTAACCGGAAGGCCTGAACATATCGCAAGACAACGGCGGCAAAGGCTTCATTGACCTCAAAGAGATCAATATCCTCAAGTCTTATGCCTGCGCGAGCAAGTAGTTTATTGGTGACATCTACAGGTCCCGTTAGCATGATCGCAGGTTCTGAACCAATATTCGCAAATGCGCGAATGCGCGCCCGAGGCGCAAGGCTCAGTTTAGCACCTGCTTCACGCGAGCCAATTAAAACCGCCGCCGCTCCATCTACAATTCCAGAAGAATTGCCCGCATGATGAACGTAATTCAGTTTTTCAATTTCCGGGTAGGCCTGAATCGCGACGGCGTCGAATCCACCCTGCTCAGCAAAGAAGCTGAAAGAAGGTTTTAAGGCGGCGAGCGCCTCGAGATTGGTTTCTGGCCGCAGATGCTCGTCCCGATCGAGCAGTGTGATATTATTGATATCTTTCACAGGGACAATTGATTTAGAAAACTTACCCTGCAACCAGGCTTCCGCTGCGCGCCTTTGCGATAAAACGGCGTAGGCATCGACATCTTCGCGAGAAAATCCGTATTTTGTGGCAATAAGATCAGCAGAAACGCCTTGCGGCATAAAATATGCGGGTATGGCGATGGCGGGATCTACTGGCCAGGCGCTGCCAGAGGCGCCAATGCCGACGCGGCTCATGCTCTCGACGCCGCCGCCAATCGTCAATTCATGCTGACCAGACATGATTTCCGCCGCCGCCAAATTAACAGCGTCGAGTCCTGAAGCGCAAAAACGATTAATTTGAATGCCTGGCGTACGATAGGAGTAGCCTGCCGCAATCACTGCTGCGCGCGCGATATCCCCGCCGGCTTCGCCGATAGGATCAACGCAGCCTAAAACAACATCGTCAACTTCTTCTCCAGATAGCCCACATCGCCCCTTAAGCGCTTTTAAAACGCCAACAGCCAGGCCCAGCGATGACACTTCGTGAAGCGCGCCATCAGGTTTTCCGCGCCCACGGGGCGTTCGGACTGCGTCATAAATAAACGCTTCGGGCATCAGAGCCTCTCGATTGTCAAACACGTCTCATACAAACGATACGTTATCTTCTAAAACATCTCTACCGGAATAGACATCATCGTCGATGCCCCTGAAGAGATTTTTACGAGCCGATACGCTATCTCAGGCAGCATGCGCTCCATGTAGAATTTACCGACTTGCAGCTTTGAGTCCATGACTTGGGTTAATTCAGGCTGCTGTGATTTCTTTACTAAAGCCGCATGCGCTATTCTTACCCACATTACGCCAAGAGCAACCCGTCCGAACAGATGCATGTAATCATACGACGCCGCGCCAGCGTTATCTGGATTGCCAATTGCATTATTCATGAGCCAGACCGTTGCTTTTTGTAAGTGATCAAGGCTTGCTTGTGTCGGCAAGACATAATCATTCATTAAAGTATTGTCGCGATGCAGAGAGAGAACGTCAGCCGCATCCTTGAAAAAGGCCATTACCGCTCGACCGCTGTCTCGCGGCAGCTTGCGCCCCACTAAATCAATTGCTTGTATCCCGTTAGCGCCCTCATAAATCATTGCAATGCGCGCATCCCTGACAAATTGCTCCATTCCCCATTCGCGGATGTATCCATGACCTCCAAAAACCTGCTGCGCCTTTACGCAATTCTCAAATCCAATATCCGTGAAGACGCCCTTCATGACTGGCGTTAATAATCCCAGACGATCCTCAGCCGCCTGCCTAGCCTGCGGGTCATTTGAATGATGGACAATGTCGCTATCAATCGCCGTCGAAAAAGCTAATGCGCGCGCGGCTTCATTGAAGGATCGGATCTCAAGCAGCATGCGCCGCACATCAGGGTGGACTATGATTGGGTCAGCGTTTTTATCTGGATTTTTAGCGCCAGTTAATGCGCGGCCCTGAAGACGATCTTTGGCGTAAGCTACTGCATTTTGATACGCCACTTCCGACTGAGCCAAACCTTGCACAGCAACGCCCAACCGCGCCTCATTCATCATGACAAACATTGCATTTAGGCCGCGGTTAGCCTCGCCAAGAAGAAAGCCCTGCGCACCATCGTAATTCATCACACAGGTAGCGTTGCCATGTATTCCCATTTTTTCTTCAATTGCGCCGCAACTCACTTTATTTCGCGCAGATAACTCGCCATTTTCATTAACAAGAATTTTTGGAACGATAAAAAGCGAGATGCCTTTTACCCCTGCCGGCGCGCCATCAATTCGCGCGAGCACAAGATGGATGATATTTTCCGCAAGGTCATGCTCACCGGCAGAGATGAAAATTTTTTGTCCTGTGATTGAGTAAGAACCATCCGCTCTCGGTGAGGCTTTTGTTGTTAAAAGCCCAAGATCTGTACCGCACTGAGGCTCGGTCAGATTCATCGTGCCCGTCCAGCGACCTTGTGCAAGTTTTGGCGCGTACAGCAGCTTCTGCTGATGCGTGCCATGACGCAATAGGGCGGCTAGCGCGCCCTGCGTCAATCCTGGATACATGGCGAGCGCCATATTGGCTGAGGAGGCAAATTCATCAACCAGCATTGACAAAGTGTAGGGTAAACCTTGACCGCCATATTCCTCTGGAGCGGGCAGCCCAACCCATCCGCCTTCGGCAAAGGCGGCGTAGGCCGCTTTAAAATTTGGCGGCGTAACGACACAGCCCTCTTCATTTCGCACGCAACCGATCCGATCCCCCGAAGCATTAAGCGGCGCGAGCGTTTCTTCACATAATTTGGCCGCTTGAATGAGTATCTGCTCAATCAGATCCTCGGTTAATTCTGCAAAGCCCGGCAAAGACTGCAACGTCTTCAGGCCGAAAACATCATTGAGCAAGAAAACGGCTTCATCTACTGGGGGTTTATAATGCGGCATTGGCGTACCCTCTCAAACATGAAACTCCGACAGCTCCAAAATCAGCCAACGAATCAGTTCTATTCCTTAGCTAGTCGGTCAGCCAATTAGGACAATAGCCTTAAGACCCAGAATTCTCCCCATTAGCTCTTTGTGAATGAGGTATGAACCTGAGATGAGGCTTGATCTGGAAGATAAAAAGAGCCTGAGATTAAAAATTTAACGCCCTGTTTACCTTGATTGACAGAAAGTCAGACTGAGCAACGACGATTGAACACCGTCAAGGGCTCTTCGGCGGCACTGGCGCTCCTAGAGCGGAGCCGCCGTGTTGTTTTAGTTTTTTAATGGCCGATAAGCCAGATCTTTGACACGTATGAGCCCTATCTCCTCGCGCCATCCAGTTCAGTTAGACGCCGCAACGCGCGATGCCGCGCTCGACGCTGCTCGGCGTGAAGGCAAAACGCTCAGTCAATGGCTTGATGAAACGATCCGATCAAAGGCCTTACGAAAAACCGATCATAACAATCCTGAATTAGGGAATTCGCTTGAGCAAAGACTCTCCGAAATTACGCGAAGACTTACGCTTAATACGCAGGCGAAATTATCCGCTACAAAAATGACGTCCACAGATATACCCCCTGCTTGGCAGGGGCAACCAAGGATTAATAGCTTTTCAAAGCCATATCGTTCAACGTCTAAGCAAGAAGAAAACCTACATCACACGTTACGCAAACTGCATCGCGAACTTGATCGGACGCGACAAGCGCCAACTGAACATGACCAAGACAGGGCGAGAAAAAGACAAAAACTCGCGCTTCTTCTCACGACAGTAAACGCGCTGCAAGATAAACTGCTAAAAACTACTCAGCGCCCTGATCCACGAGAAATCACGCACGTCGATAAAGATCACGGAAAAACAGAGGACTCAATTACTTCTCCGCATCAGCAGGTTTTTCCTAACCGACTTTCGTCAAAACAAATAGCAAAATTAAGAGACGAAGACTTAAGTCCTATCTTAAAAAATTTATCTCAAAAACTCGCAGCAATTGAAAGCCGCCTAGAAAGGATCGCCGCGCCAGAGAAACACCAAATCTTAGCCTTCAAAGAAGCCAACATTCAGCTCGATACAATATGCGATCAAGATAGGCTTGAGATTAGATCTGCAGGCGGATGGGAGAAATTGGAGTCAAAACTAGCTGAACTGGCCCAGAAAATAATATTATCGTCTAATTTAAAATACCAATTAGAAAACAATGAAGCCATGCCAAGCTTCAATAATTTGAATAAAGAAATATCTTGCCTCGATAAAAAAATTAGCCAGTCTTTATCAGATAATGCAATAAATAATGCAGCGAAAAAGGCGCTTTTTGACGAAATCTCTCAAAAAATCGATCAAGTTATTGGTCGTATTGAAATACTAGCAAATCAGAATAATGATAACTCAATTCAAAACGATATTCTTCAGGGTATTTTTGAAATAAAGTCTGAAGTATTACAGAATAAAAAAACCGCAGAACTAACTGAAAACCAGCTCACTACGCTGATAAAATTAATTGGCGACCTAAACGATAAGCTTGATATTAGCCAAAAGGATAAAAATACGACAATCTCATTGGAAAATCTTAAGAAGCAAATTGATAGCTTAGCGCAGGAAATCCCAACCCAAGAATCCAATGGCAAGGATAGGAATATTCTTGATGCGCAGTTTGCGGAGCTAAAAGATCATATAAAAACCACGCAAATGGACGCTTCTCACGCAGTACAAGAGGGTTTTAAACTTATTCAAGAAACTCTGTCAGGACTTCATCAGAAACAAACATGTCTATTGGGCGCCGCCTCCGACCCGCCGCATAAATCTACTATGGGAATAGAGCCTGTTGCTGATTTGATGTCACTCGAAAAAAGCGCTTGTACAAAAGCCGAGGATTTTACGCCCAAGAGTTCTTCATCCATTCAAAAAGAATTTATCGCCGCCGCTCGCCGAAGCGCAGATCAAGAACGATCTATAGATCTGTCCACGCCCACCACCACGCAGCAGCCCTTAACGAAAACCTTATCCTTATTTAAAGTTCTCGAGGAGAGGAAAAAATCTTTACTTCTCTGTGTTGGACTCCTTGGCGCATTGATCGCTAGCGAACCATTTCACGAAAATGCAAAATTATATTTCAAAAATCTAAAATTTAGCGCTAAAACAAACCTACCCCCCCTATCTACTAATTCAAACGGCTACAGCGAAGGCCTAGCAAAAAAGCTTTATGATAAAAAAGAGCGTGTTTTGATCAAATTATCAGAAGAACAAATAACTCAATTCAATCGGTTGATAGATCTAAATCCAATTTGCGTTGTTAAAGTAATTAGCGTACTTAATTCTGAACTTCAAACAGCGCTCAATAAAGTATCTTCCCCGGGAAATAATGAAGCAATCATTATTGATCGGCGATTCCTCACGCATGAAACAATAGAAAAAGATCCGAAAACTTTAAACATCTGATTGGTTTTATAAATTTCTAAAAATACTTTCTCAAAATTGAGATCAGGCGTATTCATAACTTCAAAATATGTCTGAGCGAATCCACTCATTGAGCGCCTGAGGCCCGCTTCAGGATAAGGAGCTATCGCTTTTATTTATATCCTCCAATTTCATCTGGCGAACTACGAGCCAATCCGCCAATTTCGTTGGGAGAAGCGGCGGCAAGAAATAATCAATAAGACTATTTTGCACAACGGCGATGCGTGTTGGCGGATTCTTAGCGACTAAGGCGTATAATACCGCGTTCGCCACCTTATCTGCTGAAGGCGCAAGGCGTCCTTTGTTGATAATCCACTCCCGCATTCGCTGCGCAGGCGCTGCATAGATCGTATGCTCATAAGGCGAGAAGTCGACTTCTTCCGCCTTGTCCCATATCGGCGTCGCAATCATACCAGGTTGAACAACGGTTAATTTGACGCCAAAAGGGTATAATTCCCGCCTTAAGGCGTCTGACAGCGCTTCAAAGCCGAATTTTGACGCGCTATAGGCCCCGAGAAAAGGAGCGGCGAACCGTCCTGCAACTGAACTCATATTAACAATGCGTCCGGGCGGGCCGCTTCTATTTTGCTCACCGGCCCCTAAACACGGCGCAAAAGCCTGGATGACTTGCAACTGGCCGGTAAGATTAACAGCAATCTGTTCACGAAACTTGCTCATCGGAATGTGTAAAAGAGGCCCAGGCGCCGCCATACCTGCATTATTTACAAGGCCTGCAAGTTTAGCGCCGGCTAATTTTCGATCAACATATTCTACTGATTGCAAAATATCTCGATCATTCGTTACATCGAAGATCAGAGGCGAGAAATTACTCCCATAGCGTATTTGTAGCCGCTCAGCATCTACCTCTGTACGCACGGAACCGAATACAAAAAAACCAGATGCGATCAATTTATCAACGCAAGCTGCGCCAATTCCTGTGGATGCGCCAGTAACTAAAATCACCCGACCTGCTATGGATGACATGAAACGTCCTGATGCTCTAGAAGCCGATCCAACGCTTCGCATGTTGATGTGTCAGCTTGCCCATCGACGCGCGCGGGACGGAAATGACGTTGAAAGGCCGAAACGGTTATACGCGTATCCTCATCATAAATCCCGGTTATTTCTAATCGATAGCCAAATTGCGCCAGCTTTTGCTGTAGCTGGCTGACATCAGAACCTTGTGCGCCGATGCTTAGCAACCGCTTATCGTCAGGCGGCGTTGTTTCTACGTAACTCCCCACGCCGGCTTGAGCCAAAACATCCCATGGAAAAAATTCTCCTGGATCGATTTTTCGTTTTGGCGCAATGTCTGAGTGCGCCAAAACACGATGCTGCGGTATATTTCGGCGCCGACAAATATCACTTGAGAGCTTAATCACTGATTCAATTTGTCTTGCTGGAAAGGGGCGCGCGTCTCTATGGCCGGGATGCGCAATCTCAATGCCAATTGAGCTTGCGTTTAGATCTGTTTCTCCTGCCCAGTAACTCACGCCAGCATGCCAGGCCCGCCGTTCTTCGGGTACAAGCTGAAGAATTTTTCCATCTTCTTCAACAACGTAATGGGCCGAAACCTGAGCAAGGGGAGAGCATAATAATTCTAAGGCGCTTTCAGCAGTCGGCATGCCCGTATAATGCATCACTAAGGTTGAAATTGAACGGGATCGCGCTCCATGGTTTGGAGAGGGTAGAACGCATGCGTCAATGTAGTCAGGCGAAAAGTTACCACATAATTCTGGCATATCGCGCCAGGGAGTTGTTGCGCTTATCCATTCTTTTGTTCGGCTCTGAGGGTCTGGATTATTCAATATATCCGTAACAACGCACGCACTATCGGCGCCAGAAGCAAGCGCCAAACATGCACGGGCTGGAGACAATCCGCCTATTGCAACCAGAGGAATGGGGCCTATACGCTTCCTCCAGCTCTTAAGCCGGCCTAGCCCCTGTGGCGCAAATTTCATCTCTTTTAAGACAGTTGGCCAGATCGGACCCAGCGCGACATAGTCAGGCAAATAGGATAATGCTCGTTCCAACTCTTCTTCATCATGCGTTGACACGCCAATGCGTACGCCATGTCTGCGTAGCGCGTTCACATCGGCTGTCTCTAAATCAGACTGTCCAAGATGAACGAATTCACATCCTAAATCGATTGCGTGATCCCAATAATCGTTGATGATGAGCTGAATATTATTTGCATGACAAAATTCGCGCGCATAGGAAATTTGCGCCCTGATATCTTCTTCATTGCGGTTTTTTATACGTAGCTGGACAAGCTTCACCCCTAACGGCGCAAGCCGGGGCAACCACTCGGCGTGATCAACAATGAGGTAAAATGGATCAAGCGTCATTTAGCTATTTTTCCCTAGCAATCCGCCGATCCGATGCGACAGTAGTCACTTAGCGCAACCTTGTCTCTACGCCGCAACCCGTGGATGCTTATAAATTTTTTAAAGCAGTTGATCAAAGGGCCTGCCAATAATCGGCGTTGAGGGTTCGGCCATATCGCGTGGGGTCATGGGCTTAGCGAGAAAAGCGCTACGCCCCGCCTTTATCGCCAGGCCAAACGCGCGCGCCATTGCAACAGGATCGCCTGCACGGGAGATAGCTGTATTCAGTAAGACCGCGTCATAACCCATTTCCATAACTGAGACTGCATGCGAGGGTGCGCCGATACCCGCATCGATGATTAATGGCGTATTGGGATAATGAGCGCGTAGCGCCCGCAAAGCGAAAGGATTATTGACACCCCGACCCGATCCAATTGGCGCCGCCCATGGCATAAGCGCTTGACACCCAAGATCAAGTAACTTTTCCGCAACAACGAGATCATCTGTCATGTAGGGCAGGACATAAAAACCATCCTTAATCAGCGTGCGCGAAGCTTCAATGAGGCCGAACACATCAGGCTGAAGCGTATCTTCTTCGCCAATCACCTCTAGCTTTATCCAATTTGTAGCAAACACCTCGCGCGCCATTTGCGCTGTTGTGATAGCTTCTTTGGCCGTGCGACAGCCCGCTGTGTTGGGCAATACCTTTACGCCTAGATTACGAATAAGCGACCAGAAACTCTCTCCCGAGCGTGTCCCTCCCGCTTCACGACGTAAAGAGACTGTCACCATCTCGCACTCAGATGCGCGAATGGAGTCCTCAAGCGCCGCAGGAGATGCGTAACGCGCAGTTCCAATGAATAATCGCGATCCAAATTCAGATCCATATAAGCGCAGACGGTCCGCATCAGACATAATTTAAATTCCTAGCCACCTTGTCTGGGTGTAACAATTTCAACTGCATCATCCTCTTTTAATTTAATCATCTCTCGATCTTTGCTGCGAACGAACTCTTGATTCACTGCGGTCCCAACTTTCTGATCTTCATAGCCAAGCTCGTTTAATAACCCACATAATGTCGTCGCTCTCACATCACGCTGAAGCCCATTCACCAGAATCCGCATTCATTACCTCCGGAAAAAAAGCATCTTCTAACAAGACACGCGCCGCACGTTTCGCCAATGCTGGCGCAAGCAAGAAACCATGACGATAGAGACCGTTGATGTATAAAGTTTTTTGATGTCGGATAAGCTGCGGTAGATTATCCCTAAATGCTGGCCGAAGGTCTGAACCAGTTTCAACGATTTCAGCCTCGGCAAAGGCGGGGTGGATGGCGAATGCGGAGTTAATGAGTTCGACAATTGAGCGAGCGGTCACACGCGCCCGCTCTTCATTTTCAATCATTGTCGCTCCAATCATAAAATAACCCGCCCCTCGCGGCACAATATAGACGGGCCGACGCGGATGCAGCATGCGGATTGGACGAGACAATGCGATCTCTTCACTACGCAAGATCAACATCTCTCCTTTCACGCCTCTTAATTGTCGAAGGTGATCTTTGGCGACAAAACCACGACAGTCCACCGTCCAGTCCTGAGCTGGCGGAAGCATTGAAGCGTCAACGCCATACTGCTGGGTAACATTCGGCATTTTTTTTAATTGTTGCGCTAGAAAATTTAATGCTTGTCTTGGATCAAGATGCGCTTCTTGCGGAAAATGCAGCGCTGTTTCAAAACGTCCGCTGAGCTGCGGCTCCAATTGGCTTAGCGCCGCGGCGTCCAAATTTACAAACCGCTTTGTTTTGCGCGCAAAGTCGATTAACTCAGCGCCTTCCCTCGGGGGCGCGACGACCAACGTGCCAGCGCGCGTAGCAAGCGCAAGCTCTTCTACCCAAAAGTCGAGCGCCTCCTGGCCAAGCGAGGCGACGATTGGCTCTGCAGATTCAAGCTCGCACCAAGGAGCGATCATCCCGCCCGCAAAACGCGAGCACCCAGCGCCAGGCTGGGGCATGCGCTCAATCAACTCAACTCCAAGGCCCTCCCGCGCAAGCACATAGGCCGCACACAATCCGGCCACGCCAGCGCCTAATACGCGGACATGCATCATTGAGCCTTACTCTGGAAGATCGACGACACCATCCCTCCGCCAGCTTGAGACTGGATCAGGTTCAAAGGGTCGCTGCGCCCGCGTTCGTGTGACGCGCTTGCCGCCTCTCAGCCCCTGGTCGACGCTCCCTGCGTCAATTCCCGGCAGGGCTCCCCCGGTTTATGCGGCGAGGGTTGCGCTAAAGCCGCTCTAAGGTCAAGCGCAGCCATACCGAGGAGGCCCAGACCTTGCCAGATCCACCTAAGTGAACCAGTTTTAACTACTGTTAATGCGCTTTGATTTACCCGCGCATCCACCCAGGAGTAAACTAATGAATCTGACTAAGGCGACAGCTGCGGGCCGTGCGCTCCTTTTTGCAACACTCCTGTGCGGCACGGCGGTTTTTGCCACTAGCGCGGCTCGAGCAGCCGCTATCGGCCCATATTTCCCGCTTCCCAACGGCTTCAACCTTACTGGCGTCGCTAAAGACGCCTTACTTAACATTCAGTCCACATGGCTTCAAAACGGCCTAGACAATCTTTCTAAAGCCCGCAAAGAGGCTGACGCTAATCTTGAAAAAGCAAAAAGCAGCGCGCAGGATCAAGTTGCGGCAATTGAAGAAAAAATAAAAATAATCGACAAGACAATCGCTGATACTAAAACAGAACTTGCGCTTGCAACCAATGCCGACCCCCAACATGAAATCCAAATTGAACGCAAAAATAAGTTAATGCTTAATCTTAATCAGTGGATTAACGAGTTAAATCGTTTAGCGACTGAGCAAATGAAAATTGCTATTCTTAAAGACGGTAATGAGGCAATGGCGGCGCAAAACCGTAATTACCAACTCTCTGAACAAGCGGACAATCTTGAAAAAGCGAAGCAAGATCCGAGTATTGAGAACTGGGGAAAATAAAATTAGACAAAATCATTTCGCGCCACTGCCTGCTTAGTCAAAGCGGCAATGGCGCGGTCTACTCGCGCGGTCGTTTCTGAAATGATTGTCGTATGCCGCGCCAACTCTTCTTGTCTCAGAGTTTCAAGACCAGACATTTTCTCGCGGATTTCTTTTAACTCTACTTCTAGCGATTGGACTCTATCCCGCGCATCAGCCGCCTCATCAGCAATCGCGATCGCCGCCATCACATTGAGCCGCTGCTCGCCTATTGCACCAAAACTTTCATGCATCGAAAAAATTTTCGATTCCACATAACGCACGAGCTCTTCAAGCCGCGCTTCTTCTCCATCCCCACAGGCGATACGATAACTTCTTCCAGCTATGGAGACGACAAGCGCAGCCATCTTTGCTCCTAATTATCCGTCGACGCGCGTCCCGCGTCCAGAACTGCGGATACATGCGCGCCAACGACATCCAGCCGCCGCAATACTTCATCATTTGTTTTTTCTAAAATTGACGCCCGAGCCAAGGCTGAGTCGAGATCCAGAGCTAGTCGCGCACGATCATCTTGCATGATCGCAAGCTCTTCTTCTCGCTCCGCGCCCGTCCAATCATTTTCCAGACGCGCCGCCACTGCGCTCTCGAGCTGATCTAAAGCGCGATTGAGCCGCAACAGCGTCGCTTCATAATTTGCTTGATCCGTCATCGCCGGGTGTCGCCTAGATTGAAAATAAGGGGATCACGACCAAAATCGAAGGGGCCGATTCGACAATAGGCATTTGGTAGCACGATTTGGCTAAATCCCAATTTCTTTGGCCGATCCCTTTAAGATTAACATTGTGAGACGCCACGACGCGTTGACAGGGGGGCGCGAGGTGCTATCACACCCACGCCTTATTAGCCCCGGCGCCTCGCGCCTGCAGTAGGAACTATACCGCTACCTTTTTCCGTTTAGCGGTTGCAAGGAGTTTTCAAATGACCGTGAGAGTGGCGATCAACGGCTTCGGACGCATTGGCCGCAACATCCTGCGTTTTATCGTTGAGTCTGGCCGCACCGATCTTCAAGTCGTAGCGATCAATGATCTGGGCTCCGTTGAAACTAACGCGCATTTATTGCGTTTTGACTCTGTTCACGGCCGGTTCCCGCATGAGGTCAAAGTCGCCGGAGACACGATCGATGTGGGCCAGGGGCCTATTAAAGTCACCGCAATTAAAAATCCAGCCGAGCTTCCCTATAGCGCGATCGGCGTTGACATCGCGCTCGAATGCACTGGTCTCTTTACAGCGCGGGACAAAGCAAAGTCGCTTCTTGATGCGGGCGCTAAGCGGGTACTGGTCTCAGCGCCAGGAGAAGGCGCAGACATTACGATTGTTTATGGCGTCAATCATCATAAGCTCGCTAAAGAGCACCTCGTTGTCTCCAACGCATCTTGTACGACGAATTGCCTCGCGCCCGTAGCAAAGGTTCTCAATGAAGCTATTGGCATTGAGAAAGGGATTATGACGACAATCCATTCTTACACTGGCGACCAACCTACGCTTGATACATATCATAAAGATCTCTACCGCGCCCGCGCTGCAGCCTTATCAATGATTCCGACGTCAACAGGCGCAGCAAAGGCAGTCGGTCTTGTTTTGCCTGAACTCAACGGCAAGCTTGACGGCTACGCGATCCGCGTACCGACGCCCAATGTTTCCGCAGTTGATCTCAAGTTTGTTTCCAAACGTCCAACATCAAAAGAAGAAATACACGCAGCGATTAAAGCGGCAGCCGACGGCCCAATGAAGGGCGTCTTAGGCTACACCTCTGAAAAGCTTGTCTCAATTGACTTCAATCACAGCCCGCTATCTTCCTGCTTCCATCTTGATCAAACCAAGGTGATGGACGGCAATCTTGTCTCCATTCTCAGTTGGTATGACAATGAATGGGGCTTCTCAGGCCGAATGACAGATACAGCCGCTCTGATGGGAAAATTGATCTAAAAACAATTAGAAAATTGAATTTAGACGTATAGGCTAATTATTCTAGGAGCGCGCTAATGGCCTACCTGCATACGCTTGATGAAGTGGATGTAAAAGGCAAACGCTTACTTTTACGCGTTGACTTAAACCTGCCCATGGAAAACGGCCGCGTCAGCGACGCAACACGCATTGAACGCGTTCTCCCAACGATCCAAGAACTCAGCGAAAAAGGCGGCAAAGTTATCTTGCTCGCTCACTTTGGCCGCCCAAAAGGACGCCGAGTTGCAGAAGATTCCTTACGCCAAATTTTACCTGCTTTAGAACACTATCTTAAAAAAACAATCGCATTCGCAGACGACTGCGTCGGTCGGTCCGCTTCTGCGGTCGTTGATACCCTTAAGAACGGCGAGATCGCGCTGTTAGAAAATACGCGTTTTCATAAAGAAGAAGAACTAAATGATGCGTCTTTTATCGCAGACTTAGCAAAAAATGGCGATATTTTCATCAATGACGCCTTTTCCGCGGCTCATCGCGCACACGCCTCAACAGAGGGACTCGCCCACGTTTTGCCTGCTTTTGCCGGAAGATCCATGCAAGCAGAACTTGAGGCCCTAAACCAAGCGCTCCTCAATCCGCAGCGTCCTGTCATCGCAATCGTTGGCGGCGCTAAAGTCTCAACGAAATTGGATTTGCTCGGCAATCTTGTTAGCAAGACGCAATATCTTGTCATTGCCGGCGGCATGGCGAACACTTTCCTTTCGGCGCAAGGCGTCAATGTAGGTAAATCGCTTTGCGAGCATGACCTTGCCCCAATTGCACGGGAGGTGCTTGCAAAAGCGAAAGCGGCTAATTGCCAAATCATATTGCCGATTGATGTCGTTGTGGCAAAAAAATTTGAAGCGCATGCGCCCAGTAGCGTTTGCAGCATAGATAAAATTGGCCCCGACGATATGATTTTGGATGTTGGCCCAAAATCTATCGCCCATGTCGATGCGCTCCTGCGCAACTGCAAGACGCTTGTCTGGAACGGACCTTTTGGGGCTTTTGAATTGCCGCCCTTCGATCAAGGCACAAAACTCATCGCGCAATGCGCTGCACAGCTCACAATTGAAGGAAAATTACGCTCAATTGCTGGAGGCGGCGATACTGTAGCGGCGTTGAGTCAAGCAGGAGCGGCCGAGAAATTTTCCTACGTCTCGACTGCCGGTGGCGCTTTCCTGGAGTGGCTGGAAGGCAGAACCTTGCCCGGCGTCGCGGCGCTTGAGAAATAAACAAGCACCCCTGTGGCGTTGACGACTCTGGCAAGGCTGGGTTACGACACGGGCGTTTTGTTCTTGCGTTGATAGGCGTTAGTGGAATGCCGCGAGAGAGTTTCGCTAAATTTGCGATTGGACAGGTCGTCAAACATCGTCGCTATCCTTTTCGCGGCGTAATTTATGACGTCGATCCTGAATTCGCGAATACAGAAGAATGGTGGCTTTCCATTCCCGAGGAGCTGAGGCCGCGCAAGGATCAACCGTTTTATCATCTCTTCGCGGAAAATGCTGAAACAGAGTATGTTGCCTATGTTTCAGAACAAAATCTTGTGCCAGACACCTCTGGAGATCCTATCCGCCATCCTCAAGTGGAAGAAACATTTGAACGAGATACAGATGGCGTTTATCGGGTACGTGCGCCCATTCGCCACTAAATTAAAAAATCAAATCTGGTAGAGACAAAAAAACGCCCACACAATTTGTGTGGGCGTTTAATTTTTTTTATAGCGTCATCCGACACGCATCGGCGAACTATTATTTCGCCGCTGGAGCCGGACCCTTGCCCTCAAGGCGCTTGCGCTCTTCTTCGGCCTTTTTCTGCAGCTCAGCCTGAAGCTTCTTCTGCTGCTCTTCGAGCACTTTTGGGTCGATCGGGGCGCCGTCAAACGCCTTGCCAAAATTATCAAGTGGCAAGAAGAACGTTACTTCTGCATTAGCTTGGTTCTTGACAATGACGGTCATTTTTTCTGCTTTTTTCATTCCGTCAATGACAGCCTTTTTCACCTTGGCTTCAGCGAAACAGCCATTTGGAAAACAAATTTCAAAAGCGCCAGTTTCCATTGCGCCTTTGTCAATTGCAAAGCGGAAACCAGGCTTTAGCATAAGTCCCGGCGGCAACAGCAGTCTGATGAGCTTTTGATCGTCGCCTTTTGGGTCATAAACGGCCAAAGCCAACAGAGGCTGCGGAGGATCTTCCGGCTTGGCGCCGGGGACGCCAAAATCACGGGTTGTGTAACAAATCTCTTTCTTTGTCGCCGGATCAGCGCCGCAGATTTTAGTCCAATCTGGCTGAACCGCCGTTAGGGTCGCGGCTACAGGACCACCCGGAGCGGCGCCTTGAGGCGGCGCTACGCCAGCAGGCGCGGCGGCGGGCGCTTGCGCCCCAGCAGCGGGAGCAGCAGCAGGCGCCTGGGCTTGCGCCTGCGCGCCAGCCAGCAGGAAGGCTCCCGCAAAGGCGATCGCGCTAAGGCGCGAAACTTGGATCGACATCGGAAATCCTTTCGATTTTCGGCTCGGCGACGCCAGGGAGGCGCCACAAACAGGCGATGTTGCCTCCTTCTCACAGCGCATGTCCGACGAGCGGACGCTACTCTCCTGCGAGGGGGACAATTAGCCCGAAACCGCGATTGCTTCCGACAGGCCAAGCTGCCGGAACGACAGACTGCTCATACATGGTCGCGCGGGTAAATTCCAGACTGTCCGGAGCCTTCCGGGGCTGCTTGTGATCCTTTTCACTGAAAAAACTGAAATTACTCGACGATTGGACCCTTCCGCGCCTTAAAGAGGTCTTAGCTTTGACTATTGTTACCGCATGACACGCGTTGCGATTCGCCGGCAAACCGCCGCCTTCAGGCACTCTTCCTATTTTGGGCTCAGTCTTGTGCTGCTTGCCTGCATTTTCAGCCCTCGGCTGCTGGCTGCCGACCCCTCTGCGCCCATTCGTCCGTCCCAGGAACTCAAACTGAGCCAGGCCCATGGCCTCGCGATGCATGGCGACCCCGCCTTAGCTGAAGGCTTTCATCACTTCCCTTACGCCGATCCCAATGCTCGAAAAGGCGGACAACTCAGAATTGGCCTTTCTGGAACCTTTGACAGTCTGAACCCATTTAATCTCAAATCTGGCTCCGCCGCTCAAGGTTTGGTGGGGAATGTTTTTCAAAGCTTAATGGCGCGCTCGCTTGACGAGCCTTTTACGCTTTATCCGCTCATCGCCGCCTCGATTGAGCTTAATCCTGCCCGCACCTTTATCGTTTTTCACTTAAATCCTCGCGCGCATTTTTCAGACGGCGCGCCCATAACGGCCGCAGACGTTCTCTTCAGCTTTAATTTGCTCAAAACGAAAGGCCGTCCCCAGCAACGAGGCGCCTTCTCACTGGTTAAAAGGGTTGACGCGCCGGATCCTATGACGGTCCGCTTTGATCTAACAGGCGTAAGCGACCGAGAGTTACCTTTGATCTTGGCGATTATGCCCGTCCTGCCAAAACACGCGACGGATCTAGAGCGCTTTCCTGATGCGAGTTTAGCAAAACCATTGGGATCTGGCCCCTATGTCGTTGCTGACGTCAAACCTGGCGCCCGTCTTCTCTTGCAAAGAGATCCAAATTATTGGGGCGCCGATACGCCAAGCCAGCGCGGCTTTTATAATTTTGATGAAATAGATATTCAGTATTTTCGCGATGGCAATTCTCTTTTTGAAGCCTTCAAAGCAGGGCTGCTTGATTATCGAGATGAAACAAGCACGACACGCTGGTCAACGGGGTATGAATTTCCTGCCGCGAAAGACGGGCGGGTCGTTAAAGAGGCGTTGAAAAATGATATGCCCAAAGGCTTGGAAGGGTTTGTATTCAATACACGCCAATCGCTTTTCAAAGATATAAAATTGCGCGAAGCGCTTGGCTTAATGTTCGACTTTGAATGGGTCAATGCAAATTTATACTCAGGTCTCTACACGCGCACGAAAAGTTTTTTTGACGAGTCAGAACTCTCCTCTTCCGGCAAGGTCGCCAGCCAAGAGGAACTGAAGCTCCTTGCGCCATATTTGGACGAAGTCAGAAAGGATATTTTAGACGGTCAATGGAGACCTCCCATTCATGATGGATCGGGACGCGATCGTGAAATCGCCAAGAAGGCGCTCGAGCTGCTTGCTCAGGCTGGCTATCGCATCAAAGGCGACGTCTTAACCAAAGACGGGGCGCCAGTAAGTTTTGAAATTATGGTGAAAGATCGCAATCAAGAACGCCTAGCGCTAAACTTCTCATCTTCTTTGCGAAGGATTGGCGTTGAGGCGCAGGTGCGTTTAGTTGATGAGGTTCAATATCAACGTCGACGTCAGAAATTTGATTTTGACATGATGATTGGCCAGTGGATTGCGTCAGCCTCTCCAGGAAATGAACAAAGAAATCGATGGGGGTCCGCCAGCGCGACACAGGAGGCTTCTTTTAATCTTGCAGGCGCGAGTTCGCCAGCTATTGACGCGATGATATCGGCCTTGCTCGCCGCTCAAACGCATGATGAATTTATCACTGCTGTCAGAGCCTATGACCGCGTCTTGCTCTCAGGGTTTTATGTTGTGCCTCTGTTTCACGCCTCTGAACAATGGAACGCCCACTCGGCCGCTATCGTTCATCCAGCGCAAACGCCACGCTACGCCACGCCCATGTTTGGACCAACCTTGGAAAGCTGGCAGATGAATTTATCTTCTAGCGCTGCACAGCGACAATGACTCGCCGAGAGAAAAAATAAAATGGTCGTGAGGCGACTTGACCCAATTCTTATTGATCAAATCGCCGCTGGCGAGGTCATAGAGCGTCCCGCATCTGCAGTAAAAGAACTTGTCGAGAATGCGCTCGACGCTAAAGCAAGACAAATCGATATCGTCATCGAACAAGGCGGACGCAAGCTCATTCGCATCATCGATGATGGCTACGGAATGAGTAAAGAAGACCTTGCTCTGGCTGTCGAGCGCCATGCAACGTCGAAAATTCCTGATGGCGATTTGACCAATATCCTCACACTCGGTTTCCGCGGGGAAGCGCTTCCCTCAATCGCCGCTGTAACAGATTTGACGATTGATACGCGTAGCAATAATCAGCCCCATAGTTATAAACTGCACATAGAGGCGGGACAGAAAAAAGAGTTTGTGGCCAGCAACTGGCCCCGAGGCACGCGTATTGAAGCGCGAGCGCTCTTTGCAGCAACGCCTGCGCGACTTAAATTCTTAAAAACTGAACGAACAGAAACTGCAGCTGTCGCTGATGTCATCAAACGATTAGCAATGGCTCATGCTCAGGTTGGCTTTAGTTTTGCGGCTGATGCGGGAACGTCATTTGATTATGCGTCCTGCGAGGATGGACCTGAAGGGAAGCGGCGGCGAATTGCGCAAGTGCTCGGAGAGGAATTCCGCGCCAATTCTATAGAGATCGACGCTGCACGCGATGATATTACGCTAACAGGCTTTGCTAGTTTGCCAACCCATAATCGCGGCAATGCGCAAATGCAATTTGTTTATGTGAATGGCCGACCAATCCGAGATAAGTTATTTACTGGCGCAATTCGCGCGGCTTATATGGATTTTCTAGCTCACGATCGCCATCCCTCACTCGCGCTCTATCTTCATTGCGATCCGAGAATTGTTGATATCAATGTTCATCCTGCTAAAGCGGAGGTGAGATTCGCTGATCCTGGATTGATCCGCGGTCTCGTCATTGGGGCGTTAAAGCAGGCGTTGGCGCGCGAAAGTCATCGCAGCACGAGCACAAACGCACGCGCCGCCATTAATTTGCTTGCGGGAAAATACGCTCATCGAAACGCTGCGCCAGCAAATTGGGATATTCATAACTCCCCCTCAGCGCCAGGAGATTTTGGACAAAATCACCAAGAAGCTTTTCTTAATATTCCGCCCTCTGCTGACGCTCGACCGCATGAAGCAATAAAACAAGATATAGGCAACGCACCAGAAATTGATTATGCGCCGCTCGGCGCCGCGCGCGCGCAGATACACGAAACCTATATTATTTCTCAAACACATGATGGGCTTGTTATCGTTGATCAGCATGCAGCTCACGAACGTCTTTTATACGAAAATCTTAAACGTCAGCGTGAACAAAATGGCGTAGCAAAACAAATGCTGCTTATTCCAGTTGTAGTTGAACTCGACAGCGTTCGACTGCAAGCGATCACAACTGTGACGCAAGAATTGGCGAGATTAGGCCTGGTGTTAGAACCTTTTGGACCAGGAGCCGTCCTCGTTCGCGAAAGCCCAGCGATCCTGGGAGACATTGATCATAAAAGACTCATCGCCAATATAGCTGATCTATTGGCGGAAGAAGGCGACACGCGCGGGCTTTCGCGTCAATTAGATCGGGTCTTATCTACCTGCGCGTGCCATTACTCTATTCGCGCTGGCCGACGACTCAGCGCTCCCGAAATGAACGCTCTGTTGAGAGAAATGGAAACGACGCCCGGTGCCGGCCAATGCAACCACGGTCGGCCAACTTATATAGAATTAAAACTAAGCGATATTGAAAAATTATTTGGTCGCAAATAATTTGCTTTGCTATTTATTAAAAAACTATCATTTCATCCATAATCGGAGATATCTCATGTCTGATCAATTGTCTCGCCGCAGACTTATCTTAGGAACTGCGCTTAGTTTGTGTATGTCTTGCCCGGCATATAGTGAAACAAAAATTGAAATTGAGGATTTTGATGACGCGGGCGTTAGCAAAGGCGTTATTTTAACAAACAAGCTTATTAAAACAGACGCTCAATGGCGCGATGAACTCTCAGGACAAGCCTATGAGATTACGCGCAAAGAAGGCACAGAACGCCCCTTTACTGGCGCTTATTGGGACAATCACGCAGCGGGCCTCTACCTTTGCATTGGCTGCCGAACAAAGCTCTTTAACGCTAACACAAAATTTGACTCAGGCACTGGTTGGCCGAGCTACTGGGCGCCAATCTCAGATAAAAATGTTATTGAAACCTCTGATAATTCATTTGGCATGCGACGCGTTGCTGTTTCTTGCAAACGCTGCGATGCGCATCTTGGACATGTCTTTACGGATGGACCAAAACCGACTGGCTTGCGGTATTGCATAAATTCAGCGGCTCTAGACTTCTTACCTCGTTAAAAAATGCGCCTTTTTGATAATCAGATAGTGTATTTTCTTAATCTTTGACAAAGAATATTGCAAAAAAACATGAATTAATAGCGTGGAACATCGGGTAACGCATCATAATTTAGCAAATTGTTTAACACCTCAGCGCGATCAGGCGGAAGCCAAAGTCCTTGCTCATAACCAGCAAGATAATTAACAATTTCTGCTGCTGATTTTTTATCATTGCTTTGTTCAAAAAAATTCAACGCGCGCCTGAGTAAGGTCCTGTCGTTCAACTTCTGCGCCACCCTGACGAGCGATGAAAGTCCCTCTATCTCATCAGGCAATGATATTCGCGCCTGACGCAATGCTAACAGGTCTTCATCTTGTTTCAGAGCAAGCAAAGCACGCGCTTGTTGCCTTAAAGTCATCGTATTTGCTGACATGCCGCGCGCATCGCAAGCAGCTAAATATCTCTCAAGGAGCGACCCGCTCTGGGATAATTCGGACAAAGTCTTTGGCGACTCTGTCTCACCAAATGTACCGCTTGTTGCTACTGCCGTGACCAAGCCAGGATCAGCCGCATAGGCTAAATATCCGCCTAATGCATAAAGTCTCTGACGGTTCATTGGCGCAATCTGTCTAAGTAAACGCGCGTAACTCAACTGTATCAGCGGATCTAATCCTTCCCAGGCGCTTAACTGATCGAATAGAGCCAGAGTTGAAATTTTTGCTAGAGATTTGTTCAGTAAAGCAATGAATCGTTCTCGACATTTGCGCAGGTGTGAGTGAAAGGGCGTTGTTTGAGACAATCGCGTCGCCTGATTAATAATTTCACCAACCAGCGGATCATCCTCTTTGGCGCGTAATGGGTAGAGACCATCTGAACCAAAACGCAATAACCGAAGCTTTTCGAGCCCTCCAGGATCTACAGGCGCGACAAGCAGATCTCCCAACATTGCGGTTGGACACACAAGACCAACATCATCGCCCAGAGCTGCTGCAAAAAAATCTACTTCTATGATCTCGCCATTTTTGCGATTGCCTTTGCTTACCCCCAATCTCCGCACGGCAATGCCATGTCCAGCATATTTTTCTGGATCTAGAATTAAGCGCAAGAGATTAACGATGCTGACTGACGCATCTGAGGCGACAGCATCGGGACACTCATCCATTCTACCTGTTGCCGTTCTAAGATCGGTGAGATTAAGCGGGTCAATTTGAGGTGCGCCATTAAGCTTTTGTAACTGATTCCAAATATTCGACCGTTGGCGTTGCCGCATTGCGATAAAGGCATATACCCGGCGCAAGAGGTGGCTAGTATCTTCCAATGTCTGAGGTAGGCGGATCTGTAGAATTGCCCGAGGTGCGCCATTTTCATTGAGCCAATGCTGCATGATCGAAAAGGGCGCCTGACGCATATCAACGCTGGCGCGCAAGTCCAATGGCTGAGGCAGAATTGTAATACGCGCTTGCACGCTAGGATGAACGCGTGTTGCTGGTGCAAGCCATAACAGCCAATCATTTTGCTCAAAACGCTCGCGCACATAACTTTGGCTGATCGCCCATAAGAGGGTTGAAGACTGTTGGCCAATTTGCTGACGAATTTCGCTGATAACATCCCCTCTAATTTCAAGGGATTTTAGTTCAAGTGACTGATCTCCATTTCTCTCATGCTGTTGTTCTCGCACCATCAGAAGTTGAGTTTCCGGTTGCGCTGGCAGTGTGCTCTCGGCCACTAAGCGAATGGTCACGGTCTTACCATCGCCCGACGTCAGTCTTAAAAAGCGATGGCTCTCTGGCAAAACGACAACCAGGATATCAGCGCTCCAACGCGAAAAGTCTATGACATCAACAAGCATTGCATTGTTGCGGAAGCATTCATCTGACGCTGAGACAATAGTGAGATGGGGTAAGGCGCTATCCGCCGGTAAATTTAGACGACCGATCGTCAAACGATCTTGCCCATCCCAAAAATAATCTAGCTGCTCTCGCCACATGCGCTTTGCGCCCATAATCGGCATGGCACAACCGCCATGCAGAGATTTCCTGAGTTGACCGCTAGAGACTTATATCACGCGCTCAAATTGAGAATATTCCACGATCAATGAAAAAGCGTCTAGAAAAATTCCTGAGCATTCTTCCTAGAGTTAGTGACTCCGCGGCGGGAGAATTGGCAATGTCACCTCAGGCTGACGTCCCGTCAAAGATTTTAGGAAAGCGACAATTTTCCTGGTTTCATCATCCGATAAAGCAACGCCAAGCTGACTGGCGCCCATAACAGACACCGCTTTCGATAAATCAAATGTTGATCCATTATGAAAATAAGGTGCCGTTAATTCGACATTTCGCAATCCAGGGATTTTAAACACATAGCGATCAGCTATGTCCTTAGTCACGCCAAATCGACCTTGATCATCTGCTGGAAGATGTTCGACTGCCGGGGGCGTCACAACGCCAAATTTAGCATAAGCCCCGCCGCCTAAATTAATTCCATTATGACAAGACGCACAGCCTTTATCGATGAAAAGTTTCACGCCAGTTTTTTCTTCCTCTGATAAGGCAGTGTCATTTCCAACAAGCCATCGATCAAAAGGGGCATCTGGCGTAATTAACGTCGCTTCAAAAAGCGCGATCGCTCGGCCAATATTCTCATAGACTAGCGGATCAGGCTGCTCTGGAAATGCTTTTTTAAAGGCGTCGACATAAGCTGGCATTGACCGCAACTGATCAATTGCATGTTGCTTCGACGCTGTGAGTTCAACTGGATTGATCGCCATGGGTCCGCCACGGGACTTCAGTAGGGCCTTGGGATTGGCCATCACAGAATTCACAACTTGATCTTTAAGATCGCTGGCGCGCCCGTCCCAATATTGTGATTTATTGAAAACTGCGTTGAGTACTGTTTGCACCTCTCGTCCCGCCAATTTGACATTACGATCTCCCGACAGCTCGCCGCCATCGACGCCGCCAATGCTAATGTTGTGACAGATTGCGCAACTGATGCCATGCGTGTCGGATAGCCTTGGCTCAAAGAACAGCATTTTGCCCAAAGCAAGCTTTTCAGGCGTGACGGGATCATTTGGCGTTGCTGGAGCCGTTTGGGGAATAGGGTCGAATAGTTTTCTGGCCTGATCCCTGAGCGTCTCTTCCGCCTGAACCGAATGCGCGCTCAATACAGCGCAAAGGAGAGCCGCCGCGAGGCGAAGGAATGTGCTAATCCGCATCTTAGAGACCTTTGCTTCAGATAAACTAGACCTTGAATCGGCTTATAGCATGTTTCCGCCGCTGCGCAGGCGCTTTGGCGACCAAATGCCCCTCCCGCGGGCTTCATTGTGCCCATTCCGTCTGCCGCAAGGCCCAGCCTCAGAGTTCAACTCAGCGCAAAACGACCTAGTCAGAATGTTGCGCCTCAGAGGAGGATGTGGCCTGCTGGCTATGCATGCGCCGGGGACTGCTGCGGCGCGCCCGCTGACGCGCGCGCGCCTGTTCATTTCTTGGCTGGAGCATTTTACGAAATTCGTCTCTCTTTTCATGTATCGATGCAATGACATGTCCCATTGGCACGCCTATATCGACAAGCACTGTCTCCGCAAGCTGAAGGCTTGCTTCAATCGTTTCAGGAATTGCATCGCTTGCACCCAATCGATAAAGCTCTGTGGCATGACGCGCATCGCGCGCGCGCGCCACAATAATGAGGTCTTCACGAAGCTCATGAGCAAGCCGAACGATTTCTTCAGTCGCAGGCGGATTTTCAATTGTAACAACCAGGGCTTTAGCTTGTGCAACGCCACATTTTATTAAAAAATCGCGTCTTTGCGCATTCCCCCAATAGATCTCGACGCCATTGAGACGCGCCGTAGAAACAATCGAGACAACATCATCAACCGCCACAAAAGGAATTTGGTGACGCGTCAACATCTCGCCAACAAGCCCGCCAATTCTACCAAATCCAACAACCATCACTCTATTTTCAGCGATCTGCGCGACCGGTTGAAGATCTACATGACGCGTTAGGTCGTCATTTTTGATTTTAGGTTTCGTCAGGCGCGCGCCAAACCGACCCAAGAGCGGTATAAAGAAAATACTTATCGTCACAACGACCATTGCATCGGCGCCAAAATGACCTGGTAAAACGCCAGCAGCCATTGCTGATGTTAGCAGCGCATAAGCAAATTCTCCTCCAGGCGCTAAGAGCATCGCCGCCTCTAATGCAGCAGAGCGTTCGACGCCAAAAATCCAAGCTAGCAAAAAAACGATTATCGCCTTAACGGCAATCAGCCCGAGCGCATTGATAAAAATAAGATGTGGATCAGAGATGACAGCGGCGATATCCAGACCCGCGCCAATAGAGACGAAAAAAAGTCCAAGAAGAAGCCCTTTAAAAGGTTCAATCGTAACTTCTATTTCTCTTCGAAACTCTGTTTCAGCTAAGAGCAATCCAGCAACAAATGCGCCTAGACCCATTGATAAACCAGCCCAGGCCGTCACGAGGGCTTGCCCAACAATGACCAGAAGGCACGTCGCCATAAAAAGCTCTGTTACTTGCGCCGAGGCCACTAATCGAAACAACGGCCGAAGCAACAAGCGTCCCAGCAAGATAAGCGCCGTCAAGGCAAGCAGCGCTGGCCCTAAGGCCCAAAACGCATCCGCTAAACTGAACCCGTTTTTTGTATTCGCTAACACTGAAACAAAGAAAAGCGTTGGCGCAACCATCAAATCTTGCAGCAGCAAGACTGAAAAGGCGACACGTCCGGCCATTTTATTTAAACGACGCTTTTCCGCTAAAACAGGCATAACAACGGCTGTTGAAGACATTGCAAGAGCTACGCCCATCAAGATTGACGGAGCGGAATCAACCTTAAACCAATAATGACCAATCAAAGCCAACACGCCGGCGCAAAATACAAGCTGCGCTAGTCCAAGCCCAAAAACCAGCCGGCGTAAGCGGATCAACCGTTCCCAGGTTAATTCCAAACCAATCATAAATAAAAGAAACACCAATCCTAATTCAGCAAGCTTCGATACGCCTTCGACATCTGCAATTGAGATTCTTGCAGCCCATTCATAATCACCAGCTAATCGGCCAATCCCAGATGGGCCAAGAACCGCGCCCGCGATCAGAAAACCTAAAACTGGACTTACTTTGAGCTTATGAAATACGGGCACGACGACGCCTGCCGTCGTCAAAAAGACCACTGCAATGCGATAAGATTCGTAATCGAGGGAATTTGTCATGAATTCTTAGCTGATGGGATTTAAAACAGGGATTTAAGATAGAAAGCAAATATCGGCTAAAGTTTTTATCACATCAGGAATAGACTTGACTAAAAATTCTTCAGGAGACTTCGATAAACATCAAGGGTTGATCGTTGCATTTTTTCAATCGAGAAATTTTTATGAACATGTTCGCGCGCATAATGCGCCAGAGACTGGCGCGCTGACGCCCGCATGGATAAGGCTTCCTCAATGGCTGACGCGAGCGCCTCAGCATTTCCAGGCGGCACACGCCACCCCGTAGCCATCTGCGCAGGCGGCCTTGAAGATCCTGGAATAATTTCTGAAGCAGCGCCGATATCAGAAATAATTACAGGAGCCCCCATCGCTTGCGCTTCTACGCCAACACGTCCGAACGCCTCAGGCACAATCGCCGGAGCCACAACGCATGCAGCGGCAAGATAAGCGGCAGGCATATCTTCACAATGTCCAACACAGCGAACGAATGACGCGAGATCTTCGCGCATCAGTTGCGCCTCCAGTGTTTTACGGAAAGACTTACTATGTGCATCTCCTGCAAGAATAATGCGTAAATCTTTAGCCAACCCCCGACTAAGGAGTAATTTTATTGCGTCAATTAGCGTCTCAAAACCCTTACGCGCTGAAAGTCGCGCAGGCATGAGTAAAATCCGTTCGTGAGGCGCAACGCCCCATTGATCTCTTAAGCGTTGAACGCGCGCAGGTTCTATCTGCTGAGGACAAAATAGATTTAAGTCTATCCCGCGCGGAATTACAGTAACTTTATCTTGAGCGGCTGGATAAAGCTCCTTGATCCGACGCGCCATATAATGTGAATTCGCAATGATCATGTCGCCGGACGCCATGATAGAATTATATTGCAGCTTTATCGGCGATGAAGCGGCGTAGCTGCTATGATAAGTTGTCACAAATTTTATCCCAACACGACGCGCGGCGTAATACGAAGCCCATGCAGGCGCGCGCGAGCGCGCATGAATCAGATTGACTTGCTCCATTTTTAAAATCTGCGTCAGGCGAGAGATGTTCAGCATGATTTCAATTGGATTTTTTGTCGCTGCAGGAAAGGGCGCCCACAACCCGCCCTTCGCCTGTAGTTCACTAACCAATCTTCCACCCGAGGCTGCGACAAGCCCGCGCGCGCCCTCACTTGCCAGGGCGGCGGCGATATCAACGCATGTTCGTTCAGCCCCTCCAGAATGAAGGGCGGGCAAAATCTGTAGAATCGTACGACCCGCGAGGGTGTGATCCGACAGGTCAAGCGAACGCGTTGGATTTATCATGGAGCCTGTATGAAGCAACGAAGATGCCGAGTGCATGATTTCAGTCTGAAGCATAATCCTTTATCAACTATGAGCATTGATCTATTTTTGTTGTCGTAAACTGTAAAAACTGGCCGGCGTATGTGTGAAATTCCTTTAGACTATATTGACGCGCCCCGTAGCGCAGGGTCCAAATCTTGGTCTATCGCCCGTCGATTGCGTCCCGCGCAGGGGGAGGGGATCACTAAGCCCGGTCTCGTTTGGCTTGGCGGCTTTGCCTCTGACATGAGCGGCTTAAAGGCCCAATTCGTCGATGAATGGGCAAAAAAAAACGGCCAGGCGTTTTTACGATTTGATTATTCTGGACATGGCGCGTCAAAAGGAAAATTCATAGACGGTTCTATCAGCGATTGGTTGGAACAAAGTCTCTCTCTGTTTCATCAATCCACGCAAGGCCCTCAGATCTTAATAGGGAGTTCTATGGGCGCATGGATTGCGCTACTAATGGCGCGTCGACTTGGGTTAGTTGAAAATTCTAAAAGACTAGCTGGACTGATATTGCTTGCGCCGGCCGTTGACTTCACGGAATGCCTGATCTGGTCTCAGCTCGATAACCCAACGCAACGCATGATCATCGATCAAGGTCAGTGGTTACGCCCTAACGTTTATGGTGCACAGCCAACGCCGATTACCCGTCTCCTTATTGAAGATGGCCGCCGCCACCTCTTACTGGGCGACATAATCAAGACTCATGCGCCAGTGCATATTATCCACGGATTGCGCGACTCAGATGTTCCTTGGCGTCATGTCTTAAACTTACTCGACCATATCTGCGCTGATCCTGTAACCTTGAGCTGTATTGCTGACGGGGACCACCGCCTCTCGCGCCCTGAAGACCTGTCCCAGCTGGGCGCCGCCTTAGATCACATGATCGCCTCCCTGGAGCAGACTGCTAGAGAGGAATAGAGGCTTGACAGCATCGCTCGAGACATCGATGTTGCCGAACAAATCGTTCTTCCTACCGAACGCGCCGTGACCGTCTGGGTTTGCTGAGGGCTTCGTGACCAATTTTTCCCATGCGCAACAAGAACAAAGCGGATCGGCAGGGAAAACCGTGACTTTTTCCTCCGAGCAAGGACTTTTGACCGACGGCGGCGGGGCCATCGCGCCACTCACTCTGGCTTATGAGACCTATGGAAAACTGAACGAGAATAAAAGCAACGCGATCCTATTGTGTCATGCGCTGACGGGCGATCAATACGCCGCTGGCATTCATCCAGTCACCGGCAAGACTGGTTGGTGGGATGCGATGGTGGGTCCCGGCAAACCTTTTGACACAGACCGATATTTTATCATTTGCTCTAACGTCGTTGGCGGATGCATGGGCTCAACGGGGCCCGCATCGATTAATCCGCGCTCAAATAAGCCTTACGGCCTTGATTTTCCGGTTGTCACCATTCGCGACATGGTGCGCGCGCAGTCAATGCTGATCGATCATCTTGGTATTGATACTTTATTTTGTGTCGCGGGCGGCTCAATGGGCGGCATGCAGGTGTTGCAATGGGCCGCGAGCTATCCGCAGCGGGTATTTTCGGCCATGCCAATCGCCACAGCTGCAAAACATTCCGCACAAAATATCGCCTTTCACGAAGTTGGTCGACAAGCAGTTATGGCGGATCCTGATTGGCGCGGCGGTCGTTATCTGGAACAGGGCGTGAGGCCCGAAAAGGGATTGGCGGTCGCCCGTATGTCCGCCCATATCACCTATCTCTCGGAAGCCGCTTTACAACGTAAATTCGGACGCAAATTACAAGATCGGAGCGCGCCGACCTTTTCTTTTGACGCTGATTTTCAAATTGAAAATTATCTACGCTATCAAGGGCTGGCGTTCGTTGAGCGTTTTGACGCCAATTCATATCTCTTCGTTACGCGCGCATGCGACTATTTTGATCTTGCGGCGGACTATGGCGGCGTTCTGGCCCGCGCTTTTAAAGAAACTAAAACACGTTTTTGTGTCGTCGCCTTTGATAGCGACTGGCTTTACCCAACTTCTGATTCCCGATCCATCGTGCATGCGCTCAATGCTGGCGGAGCTTCAGTTTCTTTTGTTGAAATTGAATCTGATAAGGGTCATGACGCCTTTTTACTCCATGAGCCGATGTTTAATGCGACAACACGCGGATTTCTGGAATCCGCCGCGGCGGCGCGCGGGCTCAGAGATAGCCGAAAATGAAACAAGACCCCCACAACCCGCGTCTTGATCTGGACGTCATCGCAGACCTTGTAACGCCAGGTTCGCGCGTCTTAGATGTTGGGTGCGGAGACGGCGCGTTGTTGCAACTTCTCGCTCAAACAAAAAATGTCGATGGCCGCGGCGTTGAACTCTCTCAAAGCGGCGTTAATGAATGCGTGGCTAAAGGTCTTTCAGTCATTCAAGGCGACGCCGACACAGATCTTGCAGATTATCCAGATGATGGATTTGATTACGTTATTTTATCCCAAACGCTCCAGGCGACGCGGCGACCGCGTGAAGCGCTGCGTAACATGCTTCGGATCGGGCGCCACGCAATTGTTTCATTCCCAAATTTTGGCCATTGGCGCATTCGCACGCAATTAGCGATCAAAGGCCGCATGCCCGTGACGGGAAATTTAGCCAATAGCTGGCATGACACCCCAAATATTCATCTCTGCACGATCCGAGATTTCGTGGAACTCGTTGACGAACTTGGCGCGCATATCGCTCATGGCGCCGCCCTGGACCGGTATGGGTCTCCCATTCGCGTAAATGCGCCATGGTGGATCTGGAATTTGATGGGCGAACAAGCCGTTTTTCTCTTGGAGCGCCGCGCGCCGCGAAAATAAGCACAATCCTGCGACGGTTTGTCCCGCTTAGTTCGCTTTCATCGTCCTAATATTCGCGTTAGCCTTAAATTGATCGTTAGAACAGCTTCACAGTTGAGGCGACGGCTCTTCTGCGGAAGAAGCGGTAGAATTTTTAATTCCGGCGGAGCTATCAAGACGAGATCCATTTTGTAGCGGCGCGTAGGAGGCCCCAAGTTTGGCGACGCAAATGCATAATTCTTTAGCCAGCGTTACACCTACGCCAAGAAAAGGGCGTGTCGCGCGGCGCAATGACCGCCTTAAAAACACTGAAAGCTTCTCTCTGCGCGATCTCTCTCTTTTCGCATCCATCGATGAAGAGACTCTGTCACAACTCACTTCAGAGTCTAAAATTGAGTCTTATGCGCCAGGAGCGACAATATTTAGGCAGGATGATCCAGCAACAGCGGTAATTTTAATTATAAGCGGATATGTTAAAGTCCTGCGCATCGCGCCTAATGGCGATGAAACTCTAATCGCTATCCGCACAGACGGCGAAGCGTTGATTGAACCTTGCACAGAGCCAACTGACTTCTATGGCGTTTCCGCTGAATCAATTAGTCAATCTACGCTTGTAAAAATACCAGCGAAGCGATTTGTCCGCTTCCTGCGAGACTCTGCATCTTTGAATCTGGCAGTTATGAAGGACGCTAAAGAAAAGATGGCGGCGCTGGTTTATGAGATTGAAGCGTTAAAATCGCAAAACGCCGATCAACGGCTGGCGCATTTTCTTGTTAAATTATGTCCTCAAAACGAAGAACGTTGCCGATTTAGACTCCCCTATGACAAGCGTTTAATCGCTGCGCAATTAGGCGTTAAACAGGAAACGCTCTCGCGGGCTTTCGCCAAGCTCCGTGAAATAGGGGTTCGCACAGAAACGCGCGACATACTGGTTGAAAGCGTCTCTCGCCTTAAGGCTCAATGTGACGTTAGTAACGCCGGTCAAGGTTTGCTTGCGCGCCCCAATACGCCCCTGTCTCGTGATAATGCGGCCTAAGGTGAATTAAAATAACATTTATCGCCGCTTGCTTTTAGCGCCGCCGGCTCCCAATAGTTCACAGATGACCGACTTTTCACAGCAAGAGACAGCGCCTGGGAGCGTCTCAATACTTGTCTGCATTTCCTGCCGCGCCAAGGATAACGCGAATGACCGGCCGGGCCCAGCGTTCAGCGATCTTCTAAGGAAGCGACTTACAGAACGACATCTTGCTATCCCCGTAGAGGAGATAGAATGTTTTGCTGTGTGCAAACGCCCGATCACGATCGCTTTTGCTGCACGAAATAAATGGACCTATCTTCTCGGCGATCTAGACGCCGATCGACATATCGATGAATTGATCGACGCCGCCTTTCGCTATGGCGCTAGCGACGATGGGCTGGTGCCCTGGAAAGAGCGTCCAGAATGTTTCAAAAAAGGCGTGCTCTCTCGAACCCCGCCATTGAGCTCGCTTTAAAAAAAGACGCCGTCGAGATAAATCATTTACTCGCTTTAGCGCGCTCGATAGCTTTACCGATCAATTCGCGCGCTGCTTGCGCATCGCCCCAGCCGGTGATTTTAGCCCATTTATTAGGTTCTAAATCCTTATAATGCACAAAGAAATGCTCTATTCGACGCCATGTCATTTCTTGAAGATCGGTATAATTCTCAATATCTGTATATCGCGGCGTCAAGCGCGCTGAGGGAACAGCAATAATTTTTTCATCGCCGCCAGCTTCATCCGTCATCCGCAAAACGCCAATTGGTCGAACAGCCATCACAACGCCTGGCGCTACGGGCGTTGTATTGGCAATCAACACGTCGCAGGGATCTCCATCATCGGACAGCGTATGTGGGATGAACCCATAATTTCCCGGATAACGCATCGCCGTATAAAGAAAACGATCAACAAAGAGCGTTCCAGAAGCTTTATCAAGTTCATATTTAATTGGATCGCCTCCCAACGGCACTTCAACGACCACATTTACCTCATGTGGCGGATTGGAGCCGATTGGAATAGCGTCGAGCCGCATAGAAAACTCACTTTTCGGATTGCTGAGAAACCAGGCTTAGCGCCATCACACGATCACGCCGATTCGATCTGGGTTTATCATAATAAAATGCATCCGCCACGTCTGGCGAACATCTGACGTGGTCCGGATAACAAGAAAGGCGTTTATTACGGCTGACTTGCGCCAATAATTTGCGCAGCGGCTTTTTCAGCAGCCACTTGCATAAGATCCAAAGAAAGAGGACCAATTAATACAAATGCAAAATCCGCTGTCCGCCATTCAATTGCCGTCACGCCTGAACCAGATTTAGATGCCTGCTGCGAGATGGTCGCAACGGATCGCTCAAAATATAATCCAACCCGTCCGCCATCTGGACGCTCATAGATTAAAAATCCAGCAGGAGCCGCAACGCCGGGGGCGACGCGGCCGCCAATCAAGCGCATCCCTTGTTGGGAAAGATCCGGCACTTTGTAAAAACCAACGCGGGCCTTTAGCCAGCTTGAAAGCTCCTCCAATCGAGACGCATCTATTTCTACTGGATGCTGATCAGAGACATAGGTCGCGTAGGTTAAGCCTGCACGCGCGACGTAGCCTTGCGGCGCGCTGGCAGCGGTTATTGGACGATGCTCACCGCGGCCAGCAAAAATAAATGTCGCCAGCGCCGCAACTGCTGCAACAGATAAAACGGCCAGCACGGAGGCGAAAATCGCCTGGCGCCTTTGCTGCGCGAGAATATCTTCCCGCCGCCTGACCCGCGGCAATACGCCGGGCCGACCCCAATGCGTTGCGCCTGATTCAATCGTGCCGGAAGGCGCAGCGACTTGCGCGGCGGCGCTGCGCAAAGAGGGGGCGGGTATTTCTCGCAAAATCGGCTCATAAACCGCGCGGATAGCGGCATTCTGCCGCTGCCAGCTTTCAACAAGAGCCGCATCCTCAGGATGTTGCGCGAGGTGTTCCTCAACGCGACGACGCTGATCGGGATCCAAAATTCCGTCTACAAAGGCGTGAAGATCCGCTTCCTCAAGAAAACCTGTTGGAGGTGTTGTCACATTCGCACCAACCTATTTGACAACTCGCAGATGAGCTGAGGAACGCGCTGCGCTGACTTGAGGGATACCACCTGAGTTGGCAGTCCAGTTCGCTAGCAGGGCGCGCGCGCGCTGCAGTCGCATAAAAACTGTCTCTCGGGAAATACCCGCAATATCTGCGGCGGCGACATATCCAAATCCCTCTAAAGACACTAGCAACAGGACAGCTCGATCCGTAAAATCTAGTGCGGCGAGCCCATGGACAATTGGCGGGTGGCGGGGACCGGGACCAGAAGCTACTTGATATTTGTGGGCTGCAAGCGAAGTGATCGCCTTATAGGCTTCAATCCGGGCCGCTTCTGCATCGTTTGGCGTCACCTCGCGCGCCCGCAGCCTTGCGCCTAAGCCTTGAAGCGCGCTGTGCACGAGCCCATCCGCCACAACCAACCCAACGCCCGCGCCTAAGGCCCTGGCATAGCGCCGAAAAACGGGGGTCGCCTCGCTTAATTCGGCAAGGATGTCCGCATAATTGCTCATGTATTTTCCTGCGAAGAGCAGCCCCATTCTTCATCAATGACTTTCTCTATAAGATGATAGATGAAAGCCGCGCAATATACCAAGGATTTCAGCACAGCAGTTTTGAGACAAGAAGAACCCTTAGATGAGGCGAGGGTTTCCTTCGCTGGTAAACCAGGCTAAAGGGCGCGGACCCTTCAATACTGCATTCGACGGATTTCCCAATGACTGAGCCTGCTGCGTCCGCCATTCCCTTCGCCGGAGTTTTGACTGGAAAGAAGGGGCTCATATTGGGTGTGGCGAATAACCGTTCGATTGCCTGGGGTATCGCCAAAGCTGCTCGAGACGCAGGCGCTGAGCTTGCGCTCACCTACCAAGTTGAGGCGCTTGAAAAACGAGTCCGTCCGCTTGCCGCCGAACTCGGGGCGCATGTATTGGGTCGCTGCGACGTCTCAGAAGTGGAAACAATCGACACCATTTTCTCTGAAGTGGAGAAGCTATGGGGAAAGCTTGACTTCGTTGTGCATTGTCTCGCTTTCTCAGACAAAGACCAGCTTGATGGGCGCTATGTCGACACATCTGCTGAGAATTTTTCCCAAACAATGTTGATCTCTTGTTTTTCTTTTACCGCGCTCGCGCAACGTGCTGAAAAACTCATGCATGACGGCGGTTCGTTGTTGACCCTGTCGTATTACGGCGCTGAAAAATGGATGCCGCATTACAATGTGATGGGAGTCGCCAAAGCCGCTCTTGAAGCCTCCGTCCGTTATCTCGCTGCGGATCTGGGAGAAAAGAATATACGCGTTAACGCAATCTCTGCTGGCCCCATTAAGACCATGGCTGCCTCCGGCATTGGCGACTTTCGCTACATTTTACGCTGGAATGAATATAATGCGCCACTACGCAGAGTTGTTACAATTGAAGAAGTAGGCGAAACGGCCGTCTACTTACTCTCGCCTATGTCGCGTGGCGTATCCGGAGAAATTCTTCATGTTGACGCAGGCTATCACATCGTCGGTATGATGAATCCCGCCGCTGCGCCAAAGATGGCGGATTTATTGGCGCTCTTACCACAAGGCGGGAAATAGGCATTTTGCGCTTGAGCGCTTTATCGTGGCGTTAGTTCATAAACCCACGGGATCGCCTGCAACTGTAACGAGCAATCCGCCATCGCCTAGAAGTTTTTTTGCTGATCGTCGACAGATCTCTAGATCTACGGCAGCGATTTTGTCGTTGCGCTGATCAAGATAACTTGGCTCAAATCCATCGAGCTGAAGATTGACGAGCTGACTTGCGATTTTTGTCGATGTATCAAAACGCAAAGCATAGGAACCGATCAGATATTTTTTTGCTTTATCTAACTCTTCTTCGCTTGGCCCTGCATCTGCAAAGCGCCGCACTTCTTCCTCAATAACTTCTAACGCCTCTTTAGCGCGCTCATTTTTAGTTGCGGCGGCGCCAATAAACATTGGACAGTGATCATATTCATTGAGTTGGGAATAGACGCTGTAAGCCATTCCGCGTTTCTCGCGCACTTCTCGAAACAACCGCGCCGTAAAAGTCCCGCCGCCTAAAATATGATTAGCGACAACAACGCCAAAGTAATCAGGATCATTTTTTGTCACGCCAGGTCGACCGAAACGAATAACTGACTGCGGCACATCAATATGAATCGTTTTACATTGTCCAATATGCGCGACCTGAATCGGCGGAATCGTTATCAGATCATTGGTTTTGGCAAAGGATGCAAAAATATCATCAATCTTGAGCGCAAGAGTTTCAGCGTCAATGGCGCCAACGACGCCTATCTTCAAATCTTTTATTGAGAACAAACGTTCTCGCATCGCAATAATGTCTTCTCGCGTGAGCTGATCGATTGTTGCAAGATCGCCCCGCACAGGTCTGCCATATGCATGATTAGGAAAAGCAGCCTCTCTAAAAGCTTTTGCCGCCATCGCTTCTGGATCATTTGCGTCGCGCTTAAGCTCAGCAACGAGTTGACTCCTGACGCGCGCAACGTCATCAGCCTCTAAGCGCGCCTGGGTTAAAGCCAGCTTTAAAAGCTGGAAAGCTTGGTCCGCGTTGCGCGACAATGTCTGTAAGTGGCCAGAAATTGAGTCGCGATCTGCGCCAAACCCAAGATGAATCGCTTGATCCTCAATCGCACGATGAAAACTGCGCGCGTCAAGAGGCCCTGCGCCTTCATCCAGCATGCCAGCAAGCAAGGTCGCAACGCCGGGCCGATCAACAGGATCTTGCGAAGCTCCACCCCGCAGCGCAAATTCCATCGCAATAAGCGGAACAGCATAACTTTCAACAAGCCATACAGTTAGTCCGGCGGGCGTTACAATTTTTTGTACATGTTGCGCGCGCGACGCCGTTGTGACGTCAGGAGCATGAGCCGTCATTAAAAGCCACCATTTCAGCGGAGAAATAACCGCTCTTTGAGAAAGAACCTAACTTAACTTGTCGCCTCAGGAAGTAGAAAGCCCGTAACCGCCCGACGCTTATCCAGCCAATTTTTAGCTGCAGTTAGAACGTCTTGCGCAGTAACTGCTTCCATCCGCGTAGGCCAAGCTTGCACATCTGCGATCGACAACCCTGTCGCAAGGGATTCGCCATACCAACGCGCAAGCGATGCCTGACTATCCTGCGCATAAATTGCATCCGCGATTAATCTCGTTTTCGTTCGCTGCAAGCGTTCGACGTCGAGTGGATGCTCGATAAAATTCTTAATGACGCCATCCATCGACTGATCAAGATGTTCAAGATTTACACCCGGCGCTGGCGTAGCAAATATCCAAAAACGCGTATCGTCCACGGCAGAGCCAGCATAATAGGCTCCTGCGCTCACAGCGATCTTTTGATCGACAACAAGCGTTTCATAAAGGACGCTTGTTGGACCACCGCCAAGCATGTGAGCAAGAATTTCAAGCGCTTCCGCTTCGCCCGGCTGCGCCGTTCGATAAGACGGCACTTTAAAGACGCGCTCATGAGCGGGTTGCTCAACTTTTTCATCTAGGAGCGTTACAAGCCGATGGGCGCGATGCGGCGGCTCTTGTGTGCGCCGGCGTTGCGGCGACTCTGCCCGCGCAGGGATTTTACCATAAGTTTCTTGGGCCGATTTTAAAACGTCTTCAGCTTCTACGTCGCCTGCTACAATAAGAATCGCATTTTCTGGCGTGTAGAACCGATTGTAGTAATCAAGCGCATCCTGGCGTCCAAGATTTTCAATTTCATGGTTCCAGCCAATGATGGGCGTGCCATAGGGATGATGCGCAAAAAGGGCCGCCTGAACGGCTTCGTCTAATTGCGCGGCAGGATCCGAGTCCGTTCGCATGCGGCGCTCTTCCAAAACGACGTCGCGTTCCGGGGCAACGACCTCATCGGTGAGTAAAAGATTGCACATTCGATCGGCTTCAAAAGCCATCAGCGCGCCCAGATGCTCCTTGCCGATACGTTGAAAGTAAGCCGTGTAATCATAACTCGTGAAGGCGTTTTCTTGCCCGCCTAATTCCGCAACGAGATTAGAAAATTCACCCTGTGGATGCTTTTTTGTTCCCTTGAACATGAGATGTTCCAGGAAGTGGGCAATACCAGATTTTCCTAATGGATCATCTGCTGAACCATTTTTGTACCAAATCATGTGCGTAACGACGGGCGTTCGCGTATCGGGGATAACGACCACCTCAAGACCATTGTCGAGCGTGGCGTGAGAGACGGATCCGCCCGGGCGCGCTGCGCTATTTGCGTCGCCAGGCGTTAAAGAGGGCTGGATTGCCAAAAGTGGCGCAGACATGAAAACCTTTCTCACGACAGAGGGCGACAAAATCACCTTAAGCAAAACTCTATATAGGACGAAACTTCAGGCTTGTCAGAGCTTCATGCAGAGGTTGATGGGCGGGAGTCATTGGACGCTAGACTTTCAATGAGAAGAAGCGCTGCGCCAAGCGTGATGCCGACATCTGCAATATTGAATACGTAATTGGCCAGCGGGCCCACGGGCAGAGACGTGTGGAAATAAAAGAAGTCGGCCACAGCGCCGCGAAACAATCGATCTGTCATATTGCCGAGCGCGCCGCCAATAATCAGACCCAAACCAAGCGCGCAGAGATGCGCGCTTGCGCGCCACAGCCAATACAAGAGTCCCAGAACAATTCCTCCTTGTACGCAGATTAGAGCTAGTCTGGCCGTAACCGCATGTGTCGCAAACAAGGAATAGGAAACCCCGTAATTCCAGGACATCGTAAGATCAAGAAAGGGCGTCACAGTAATCGGCGCTCGGGCGGCAATATTAAAAACAGACAGCATCCAGGCTTTGTGGCCTTGATCCACAATCAAGACAAAAAGCGCCGAGAGAAGGCCAAGCGTGCGGGGGTTGAACCGCTTAAGCAAAAAATTTTCTCCTCAATCCGTACAGGGGGCGTCCCGGGAGACATAAACGACGTCTACCTTCAACCCTCACGCAAGCTGCCTATCACAGTCTTACATCTTGACAATCTGACCAGCGCACCATACTTCCAGCCGGCTGGTAGCACTCGTCACAAGAGAGTGCCAACAGTATTCGCTTATCTCTTTGCTGGGCGGATCAATCCATATCCCCAGCGCAGAAAAGGAAACAAATACAATGGCGTTTCGTCCCCTGCACGACCGCGTC
>SXGT01099448.1_pt1 | contig 49824 bp, 31 predicted proteins | sample 3176221 | NCBI WGS metagenome assembly SXGT01 (sample SAMN11356862, study PRJNA531348) | freshwater metagenome | isolation source: freshwater sample F1-120 | place: China: Fuxian Lake, Yuxi | collected 2017-12-25
ACAACTGCTCGCATGGTCGATCGAACGCGACGCCACAAGCGAGTTCGACGTGGCGAGAGTGGTGCACATCTGCCCGAGGCAGAACGTCGGCGTCCACGGAGCATTGAATCGCGACACGCATCGGGCGGCTGGCGACGACGTGCTGGCGATCTGGGCTGAGATCTGTGCCAGCTCCGACCGGTTCATTTCTCTGGACAGCGCACACTTCCTGCAGCCCGGGCTCCGCACCGTTGAGTACACCGCTCGCTACTCCTGAGGACTGCATATCAGCTGGTGAACCTTGTGCCGTCGTCAACACTTGACGTCTGTGAACAGGCACGCGCACTCGACCGGACACTGCGAATCCGTTACCTGCAAGACGCAGTAAGTGATGTGTTCCATCATTCACTGTGCAGCGGTCTCATTGCTTGAAGCCGCGCCATACGCAGCGATCGGCGACGAATTCCTCGCCGAAGCCGAAGCCTCGAAATGCATGCAGCCGCCGTGGAAGCTGGCATCTGCGACGCCACCGCTAGCAAACGACTCCACGACGAAGCCCGCCGCTCAAGCCGCGGCTGCTAACTGCGACGCGGCCACGTTGATGTCCCACCTTCTCGCGACACTGTGGTCTGACCCAAGGAGACGAACATGACCGCACAACTCACACCGCTCATCGCCCCAGACGTGATCGTGACCGCGCAAGCCGTCCACATTCACAATCTGTCAGACACCGATCCCGACGTCATCCGGGCGATCGGTGACGCTGACGACGCGATTGAAGCGGCCCGTTCATGTTTACGGATCGGCGCACGCGCACTACGGGCAGCGAGCAGCGGCGTCGATACCGACGTGATCGAACGCTCATTCAACGCGCTCGAGCAACGGATGCAACAGCAAGTCGCCGATGCTGAAACCCGACTCGCTGACGCCGCTACGGCGCTCTTCGACGAAGATGCTGGCTCGCTCGCAACGACCCTCGAAGGATTCCGTGAAGGCCTCGAACGAGCACTCGGCGACACCTTCGACCCTGACTCCAAGACCAGCGTATTGACAACAATCGAAGATCTTGTTGGCGAACGCATCAAGAAAGCAGCTGCGGACTTTGAAAGATCCCTTCGGCTCGAAGGCGATTCGCCGCTGGCTCAGATCCGCCGCGAGATCACTGATCACATGCACAAAGGCCTCGAGGCTGTCCAAGGCGAAGTCCGCCGAGTGACCGAACATCTTCAGATCACCGACGCGGTCACTGAGGAGGCCGAACGTGGCACTCAAAAAGGATTCGTCTTCGAAGACATTGTCGAACGCGCACTCAACGACATCGCGGGCGGAACCCACGACATCGCCGCCAACGTCGGCGACGCAATCGGTGCAGCTGGTACCAAAAAAGGCGACATCATTGTCACCCTCAACCCCTTAGACACCGGAGGACGAGACCAACTTTTCGTTGTCGAATGCAAAGCCCGCAAACTCGGTATGGCCGCCACACTGCGAGAACTCGACCAAGCAATCGACAACCGCGACGCCACGGTTGCACTCGCAGTCTTTCGAGATGGCAACGTCGCACCCGTCACCGGCCCACTTCATGTGATTGACCACCGTGCCATCGTCGTGCTTGAACCCGGACTCGAGGCACCAATATTGCGCCTCGCCTACCAATGGGCACGACTCACCACCCGACGGTGCAACACTGAACACGACGAGACTCTCGACCTCGACCGTGTCAGCGAACTACTCGCCGACGCACATCAAGCCCTCAAAGCTGCGTCCACCATCAAACGATGCCACTCGACCATCCGAACCCAGGTACAAAACGCCACCAAAGAAGTCGAAAACCTCGTTGAACAAGTCTCCGACGCACTCGACGGCATCGAACAACTTCTGCAGACCGCTGAATGACCGAATCACATCAGTAACCCATTGTCTCGACGTTCAACCGACCGCAAACGCGACGTCAACGGTTCACTTATACGAAGTGACAACATTAAACAAAGGAATGGATAGGAACATGACTGGTTTCGATGTCATCGGCGACGTACACGGATGCGCTGACGCCCTCGAGGCCCTGCTCAAAAAGATGGACTACCGCAAAGAGCACGGCACTTGGTCGCACCCCGACCGCAGCGCCGTCTTCGTCGGTGACCTCATCGATCGCGGCAGCCAACAAACCGAAGTAGTCAACGTCGTGCGAGCCATGGTCGACGCTGGCACCGCACAAATCGTGCTGGGCAACCACGAATTCAACGCGGTCGCATGGCACACGCCCGACCTCGCAAATCCCGGTCACCATCACCGCACTCGTCTCGGAACCAAAGGCCACAAGAACCGCGAGCAGCACGCCGAATTCCTCAAACAGATCGGTGAAGATTCGGCGTTACACAACGAATTGATTCAATGGTTCATGACCATCCCGCTCTGGCTCGATCTCGGCGGGCTACGCGTCGTGCATGCATGTTGGTCAGCAAAAGACATGGACGCAATCCTCAACCTGCTGAATCCCGACAATTCCCTGACTATGGAATGCCTGATCGCTGCATCCGAGTCGGGGACCATTGCCTACGACGCGATCGAGACGATTCTCAAAGGCCCAGAATTGCATATGGGCGGTCAGGCCTACATCGACAAGGGCGGCCACCGGCGCAAGAAAGCTCGGCTTCGCTGGTGGGATCCAACGGCAACGACGATGCGAGAACTCGCCGAAATCCCACCCGGAAGTCTCTCTCCCAACGGCGAACCGTTCCCGGCACTCCCACACGATCCCGTCGACCCGAACCATGTGCCGCGCTACGACGAAGCAATTCCTGTGATCTTCGGGCACTACTGGCGCACCGGCGATCCCCACATCCTCAACCCGACCTCGGCCTGTGTCGACTTCAGCGCAGTCATCGGCGGACCGATGGCCGCTTACCGCTGGAGCGGCGAAACCGAACTCGACCCCAAAAATCTCGTTTTCGCATAACCCAACTAGGCACGTCGTCGTTTTCTTCGACTGCGATTGACAGCTGCCGTAGACGTGTCGGTTGTTCCTACCGAGTTCTGCGGGGCATACTGACCGCTTCCAAATGGTGGAGCACCCGGTGAACGAACTCTCTGAAATCGTGTTTGGCCGGTTGGTGCACGATGATGTCGCGGACCGTGTCGCTGATCTGGTCTTGGCCGCGACCGAAGGCGACGCGTCGCTGGACGGAGCATTGGCGGGTGAGACGGTGACTCGACCGGCTCTCGAAGCGTCTTCGAAAACTCCGCACGAACCTCTCAATGGTATCTACCTGAGTGAGATCGCGGTGACGGGCGTGCGCGGCATTGCCGTGTGTGCGCGTCTCGGTTTGACGCCACGTCCGGGACTCACGCTCGTCGTTGGACGCAATGGGTCTGGTAAGTCCACGTTCGCTGAAGCTACTGAGCTCGCCTTGGCGGGTACTTGCAGCCGATGGGAGGGCCGGCCGGCGTTGTGGAAGGAAGGGTGGAGCAATCTGCATTTCGATGGGAGGCGCGAGATCGCAATCAAGCTCCGTCAATCAATGCAGACGACAGACACACTCATTCAACGAAGCTGGGAAATAGGCGACGAACTTGCTGCATCGAAAGTGACGGTGCAACAACCCGGCGAGAAGCGCGAAGCGGTCGACACACTCGGTTTGGGTAACGCCTGGCTCTCATTTCGTCCATTCTTGAGTTACAACGACCTCGGCGGACTTCTTGAGTCTGGACCTTCGAAACTTTACGACGCGATCAAACACGCACTTGGCACTGACGACATTGATGCCGTCGCGAGCCGTCTTCGCGTCGCTCACAAAGCTCTTGAAACGCGAGCCAAAGACGTCAAGACCCGAGCCGCCAACTTGCAACGCCAGCTGGAAGCCATCGCTGATGCACGAGCACCGCAAGCAATCGGCGCCCTCAAAGGCCGCTTCTGGGACCTTGAAGCAATCAGTGCACTTATCTCCGGAGACGTCACGCAACGCGACGACGCACTTGTTTGGCTCAACGAGATACTCTCGCTACGCCTGCCTGAACTAGATGACGTCTCGTTGATCGCGCAAGATCTCGACGATGCAGCGACGGCACTTACCGCAGCAGGCCGCACCGACGCAACACGCGCACTACAACTCGCAGAACTTCTTGAGACCGCGCTCGCCTTTCACGACGAACACACCACAGAGACAGACTGTCCAGTTTGCGGAACCCCGGACCGTCTCGACGCCACATGGATCGAAACCACCGTACGCGAAGCCGCACGATTGCGCTTAGAAAGCGAAGAACTCACTCGCGCCCAACGACGAGTGACGCTGGCGCTCAATGCAGCCAACGATGTCATCGACAAACTCCCGTCATCACTTCGCGTTACCCAAATACCACTCGAAGTCGCAGCGGTGACACAAGCGTGGACGGAATGGGAATCGATTACAGGCGTCACTGATCCAGTCGACATCGCAAAAAGGCTGCGCACCACATTCCCATTACTCACAGCCTCCCTCACGTCGATCCAGGAATCCGCCCGCATTGAACACGACCGGAGAGTTGACGTCTGGGCGCCCATCGCTGAGCAACTCGCAGCGTGGCTCGTCACTGCTCGACATGTCGTTGCATCCCGCGACGACACGACCGCACTCAAGACCGCCTACGAATGGACCGAATCGTTCGCTGCGACCATACGCGACGAACGATTCGCTCCGATCGCACAAAAGGTCCGAGCCATCTGGGACCTGCTACGCCGTGACTCCAATGTATCAATCGAAGGCATCCAACTCGTCGGCCGCACAGTCACCCGCAAAGTACAACTCGATGTCAACGTCGACGGCGTCGAAGGCGCAGCCTTATCGGTCATGTCTCAAGGCGAACTCCACGCACTCGCCCTCAGCATGTTTCTCCCCCGCGCCACTCTCGACGCAAGCCCGTTCCGCTTCGTGATGATCGACGACCCCGTCCAAGCCATGGACGCCGCACGCGTCGACGGACTCGCAGCAGTCCTCAACGAAATCGCGCAACACCGACAGGTCATCGTGTTCACTCACGACGAACGACTCTCAGCAGCATGCCGCCACCTCGGAGTCACAGCGCGCGTGCTCGAAGTCACCCGCTGGGAACATTCACAAGTCGTGATCAGAACACGAACATCTCCATTCGACGACCTGATTGAAGACGCCTTCGCAGTCACCAAAGACAATCAAATTCCGAGTGGCGTCAAACGTCAAATCCTTCCCGGCCTATGTCGAGCCGCACTCGAAGCCGCATGCACTGACGTGGTTTGGCGCCGACGGCTTCATGAACATGACTCGCATCTCCAAATTGAACTGTTGCTCGACTCATGCCAACGCCTTGTCGAATACCTAGCCCTGGCACTGTTTGGAGACCTATCAAAAACTGCAGAAGTACTCGGCACGGTCGACCGTCGCATCGGCAAATGGGCCGCGGACACCGTCGTGACCCTCAACAAGGGGACACACGAAGGAGCTGGTGATGAGGAACTCGGCGAACTCGTGAGCGCAACCCGACAACTCGTCAAGAAACTCACCACTCCATGACAGCCACCACTAGTCCACGGCTACTCGTCGCATCAGCACGGCAACTCGCAGCAACGACCGAACGAAAATACGGCGGATCGCTTCGCCTCGGAGCGGTCATCATCCTGCGACAAGCACTCGAGGCCGCACTCGATGAATACTGGGCCGCAACGGAACCAACTCTCGCCGATGCCAACATGCGATGCCAAATGATCGCGTTGCGGACCTACCTCCCAGATGCTCAACTCGCCCACGATCTCCGGTTCTGTTGGTCGACCATGTCGGAACTCATCCACTACACCGCATATGAACTACCACCTGGCATTGCAGAGATCAATCGCATGGCCGAAACGATCGACCGTTTCATCACCGCAACGAACTATTCGATTCGCCAATAGCCTCAAATGAGGAGTCACCCAGTTTGAAGGCGCAGTCAATCGCAGTTCAGAGGTCGAAACGGATCGTCTTCACCGCTGGCGCTTGTGCCCGCTAGTGAGATGCTGTAACGCGTCGGCGATCATTTTCGGTTTCATCGCGCTGAATCACACCGGAAAGTTGACGTGCTTAGCAGCTGGCGCGTAACTTAGCGCCGACTTGAGACTCAAGTAGAGGGGGCAGGCAATGAACATGCAAGTTCTGGCCGGACACCTGGCATGCCGTCCGCGATCCAGCGACGATGACATGTTTGCCCGTTGTATCCGGATGTTTGATGGCGACGCGTTTCCTTGGAACAACAGATGAGCGTCGCGGACCACGAAAATCCGCATGTTGAGCGACTGAAGGGTTATCAGCCGTTTGATGCCGCGGCCCAACTGCTCTACGCCGAGTACGTCGATCTGAAAACGAGCGATCGACTTGAGACGCGAGCTTTCAGTTATGTTCGCGAGGTCGCAACTCGCGGCGACTGCAAGATATTGATTCTGACCGGTGATGCTGGGCATGGCAAGACGCACCTCTGTGGCCTCCTCATTGAAGCCTTCGGCAGCCAGCCCGATATAGGTAAGGTGCCTTGGGAATTAGCGGACGGCAAGACCGCGATCGCGACGTTGCCATCGGGCCAGGCACTTCACGTTATTAAGGATCTGAGCGAAATAAGTCCCGGTGCGGCAGGAAGTGCGCTCGTAGATGCACTTGGGGCTGAGAATCGGATGACCGTCGTCTGCGCGAATGAGGGTCGTCTCCGCAACGTCGTGTCGACTTCGCCAGAGACTCTCAAGCCCATCGTTGATGCTGTCGGTCTCACGCAACGAGAAGGTTTGACAACCATTGACGGCTCGGTAGTTGTCGTGGATCTCAACTTCCAAAGCGTGGCAGCAGCCGACGGTGTCAGCCTGGTTCGCCAACTCCTCAAACGTTGGGTCGGAGACCAACGAAAATGGACAACCTGCCAACAATGTGACGCGATTGACCGTTGCCCGATCTATTGGAACCGCCAACAACTCAGTGAGAAGAGCGCGGATGGCGAGAGCCGTCAAGTGGGGATAGAGACCCTCTTACGCGCTGCTGAACAAACCGGCAGTGTGCTGACGATCCGTGAACTGGTGATCTACATCGCGTTTTGCATTACGGGAGGCTTAAGTTGCAGCGAAGTCCATCAACGGCTGAAACGCAGCAAGAAAGATGATTGGCAATGCGACTTTACCTATCATCAGCTGGCATTCGGCGGTCAATTACAAGAGACAATTCGCGAAAGTTTTCGGATCTTTCGTGCTGTTCGCCTGCTTGATCCCGGCCAGCGTGCTATCCGTCCTGTCGACGATGAACTGTCAATCGGACAAGATGCATCCTCAAAGTTTTCTGCACCGAACCCAGAGACCCAACCCGGGGCGAAGAACAGAGCGCAACTGAAGAAGGAAGCCGACCTCCAACGAGGTTTGTACGTGCACCTTCGTCGAATTTCTTACTTTCACGCGGATGTTTCGAGCGCAGATATGCACGTCACGTTCGGTGAAAGACTTGGGCTGCGCCACTACGAAGCCTTTGAACGTCTCGTCGATCCACAGCTGACTCCCACAGATGCAGTCCCGATGAGGAATCAAGTTGTTGATGGCCTTGAAACGATTCAAGGAGTTCGCCGTCCAGGAAATCAGGGAACGCTCCTTGTTGTTGATCCCGCATTCGCATCGCATCGTGGTTCCGCCAGCGTTATCGCTCGGGAGATCCCCAAGGGAGGTATCCGCTTGATTTCGCAGTCCGGAGTTTGGCGCGAACAGACACAAGCTCCCGGCCATGCTGGCGTCGCGTCACCACTCGCGAACGCAGTTGATTGGGTCGACCGACGGATCTATATGGTCGTCCCCAAACCCGGCGAAGGAGCCGAGCGTATTGAGCTTGACTGTCGACAGTTTGAGATCGTTTGTAGAGCCGCAAATGGGCTTGTCTCCAGACAGTTTTTCCAAGCCGATATTCGGCGATTAATGGCCCGCATGGCGGTTATCGCGAGTGGGGCACCCCCAACCGACGAGATCATGATTGTCGTCAACGGACGCACGGGAAAGCTAATGATTGACGTGGGTAACGTCATCCAAGCCACGAATTCGCTATGAGCATCAGCCAGAAGAACGCCGCATCTGAAACGTGCCGTAATGCATTCGGAGCGTTGCTCACAAGTCAGGGTCGTGGCTACTACGTCACATTGGAGCTGTTGGCGATTGCCTGGGGAACGTTGCACCACGACGGCGAAGTCCTACCAGCGTTCAACGAAGCTGACACCGTCCTTGAGTATGCGCGCCGCAGCCATGATTTTGCCCGACGATGGATGAGCGGGGAATTGTCTCACAGCGAACACGTTGGTGGCGCCGAAGGTCCTGAATCGCTCCGGGCCCTGCTCGAATCCTTACGGGTACCTATTCCCAATCGCAGAGTATTACCAGGTTGGTTAGGACAACACCTTTATCCCTACGTCGGTGAACTCATCCACTACGACGCTGTAAGCCGCAAAGGCCGCGTGCTGATCGAACGCTACCTGTACCGAGGTGCTGGCGCGCTCGCACACAAAATGTTGCGGTGCGACACCGATCCAGCACGCCTGGAAGCGAATCGTAACGGCCTGCGTTTGTTGGTGAGCGACGCAGGCGGTTCACTCGGATCACTCGCGCTCGCATGCTCAGCACATGACGCGGCTCGCGGCGACGACACGACGGACGCGTTCAAAGACGAACTTGAGCCACGGGCAAACATCGATACGACACCATGGGTTGAGCACCTACGTCAAGGCTTCAGCAACATCGTGCAACGCGACGATCTCGCCCGCTCAAAGAAGATTGACCTGCTCATGGTTTGGGTGCCATATTGCATCGCAAGACATCAACTTGATCGAGCCGCCCAAATACTCGGCGAGGAACTCTCCGTCATTCCCATGTCATTGACCGTCAACCGTTCCGCGGTCCGTCAACTCGCTCGAAGGGAATTCGACCACTCTCGAGCGCTCATCGACCGCGCACTCGTCGCCGAAGCAAAGCGTGCCGCTAAATCGTCAACTGAAGACGCTGATCGCGACATATATCTCCGATTGGCAAACACTCGAAGCTGGCGCAACCCACTCGCAGCCTTTTTCTCGGGCACCATGGCAACGGCAGGTGCGGTCAACGCTCATGTCGGATCACGGCATTTTACCGCCCAGCTTTCAATGCTTGAAGCACTCGTATGCGCCAGTCTTGCGCCAGGCGAAGAGCTTGAGTATCACCGCTTCTGCTCGGAAATTCTGGCGAAACAATTCAGGTTGCTCGTAGACCCGCCCGCTGGGTCCCATTTCGGCTTAATGAAATACTTGGACAACGCGGACCTTGAGGCGAATGCATCACAGCTGGCAAACGATCTTCACGGGCTCGGGTTGCTCAGCGAATACTCGGACGCCACTCGAATGGTTCATGGTGAGGTTGCTCGGTGATTGACGAATCTGCAGTAATTGGCCAAGCCGCGGCGCAGGTCGTCAGAGAGATGTTTGAGAGTCTGAGTCCGAACAGCGAGTCTCCCGCGCTCCGATTGAAGGGCCTGGACCGCGAGGAAATCGCCAGTCTTCTCGTCGAACTTGACGGGCTCTGCCTCGCCGGACATTCAGTTCCTGTATCGATTGTCGTCGGGAGCAAGAATCCGGAAATCGGAATACCCGCTTCGTTTCTACTCGCCGAAAGTGGCGACGGATCCTCAATTACCTGGTACAGAAACCGCAACCATCACGGGCTCGTTGTCATTGAGCTTCATGAGCAGAGCGACTCAGCGGGTATGGGCGCATTTCGGCTCATCTCTGACTCGGACCTACTCGGAGCCACCGAAGCCCATAAAGTCTTCAAACAACGATCAAAACAACTGATTGAACTCGCTTGGCGCCAAGCCACAGACTCCGTGCCACGCGACGTCAATGACACCTTGGTTACGGCGCTCTTCGATGTGCTTGAGGTCATCAATACGCGACACAGTATTCCCTTGCGGCTCTGGGTGTCGTTCGTCGCGGCATCCGTCGCTCAGGTCGCTGCAGTACATCAGGCAATGTCCGGAACAGATATAAGAGCCTTGTTAGGGGACAACCTCGGACATGCCGGGTTATTTCCCGACCGTGAACTCTTTGAGGCACCACAATGGGCCAATCGCTTGCAACGTAATCTGTTCATTTCGGAGTTGAAAACGCCCTCTGGTAGCGACGTCAATGATGAGGACCTTGGTGGGAGAATCGACAGCTTCGTCTTAACAGACGCGAGCGGTCTGCCAAAGCCGCTGGATGAAATCGCTGAAATGCGTCGTGAAATGCATGATGTCCTTGAGACTGGCGGGCCATCAAGCGAGACCACGATCACATTTGAAACCTGGGAGCGGCTGTTCACAAAGAAGGCAACTGCGGGACTCGGGACGGCCATTCGCGTTGCGATCGAAACCGACCACCCGCATCGAATCGCGGACTTTGATGAACTGGAGGTCCATGACCGTTTGGATGAGGGCGATCCAGTCGCAGCCGACCTATTGCTCAAAGTCGAATCACAACCGGATGAACCTGCGCTGGTTGACCTCCTGCCAGCGACGCTCCGCAAGAAACTCGATCGGCTCGTTTATCAGCAAGAGAGAATCGAATCCGATCCGCTCCTCGCGTTGCTCTACGGCCTTCATGCACTCGGTCCAGCAGATGACGATCCGACGAAAAGTGGATCACCGCGCGTCCGCCTTGAAACCGACCGAGCTGATGGAGTCGGAGCTGGATCTGCCCAGCTCTTCGCGTTCCTCTACGGGCAGACGCTCGCGAACATCTGCGATATCTGTGACGGTGCAATCGGATACACATTTGAAGTCGCCCCAGAACTGCTCACTATTGGCGATCTCCCCGCGTTGTTCACCTCGTCGTCGGATGCGACCGACACCGATGATGCAGAAGACGAACGACGACGCCTCTGGGCGCCGCTTCGATTGAAGGTCACGACCCAAGAAGGCCAAGCTCCGCTCATTCGGTTCCGTTGGGATCCTGAATCGCTTCAAGGGCTCGTCGCGTTCGCAAGACTGGTATGTGACCACCATGCTGGCGGCCCCGAAGAAATCGAGACACTTGAAAAGTGGTGGGCGACCGCGCTCGACAACCTACCGGGATTCTTAGGGTCGACTCTTGACCGGTCTCCATCTGTATCCGGTCCGGTACGCGACTGGCGTGACCTCCGCACCGAATCCCTAGCGCGTTGGACCATCGAAGGAATTTGCGCCGATTCGCTGGATGAATTCCTCGTATCGTGGAGCACGATCTTGCAGACCGCTCGCGAGACGTACGTTCCGAGCGGCGGGGCGCTGGTCGGCCTTGACGAATTTCTCGAACAAGACACACTACGAACGCGCAGCGGTGGAATGGTCATGTTGCCGACGCACCCACTGCGGCTCCGATGGCTCCGACACCACCTCGAAAATGTCGGACGTGCCATCGAACGAGCGCTTAACGGCAACCTCACGCTCAACTCGCAAAACGACAAGTTGTACTTCGATTGGATCGAAGCGACCTCAGCTCATCGGCAACCACCCATCGCCGCGCTCGGTAATCAACAGCTAGCGGCCGCGGTGCGAGAAACCTGTTGGCATGAGGAATTCGCGCCGGTCTCGGGGAACCCCACGATTCAAATAGACCAAGACGAAACCGATGACGTCTCGATCTCCGAGCTGGTCGCCACCGCACGAGCATTTTTGAACGCCTTCCCACACAAACTCAATGGATTGACCGTCCTACTGGCTGTGCCTTCGGGTGCAGCACGAGCAGCGCGCAGGTTCGTCGACGGTCTGCGCCATCGCGATCTAGCTGACCTTGATCTGGAACTCCACGTGGTCACCCGTATCGAAGAACACGACCAGATCACCGCGGCCCTCGCGGGTTTGGAATCCGACATTGGGCGCGGTCGCGTCCTGATGCCGCGTTTCCGACTTGTGTTGCACCACTGGGACGGTCCAGTCCCTACAGCTCTCAAAGGACTCCGTGGCCGGGTTGACATCGTTCTTGCGCCGAACCTTTTCGGACGTCACAGCATCGCGCTTGAAGAAACGCGTCGCAACGATGCTGGGATCGGCGGACAATTCGATCCCTGGATTGATTCGACGACACACTTTCGGCCACCAGGTGCAGGAAGCATCAACGTTTCGCAGATACAGCTACCCGAATCACCCGACCCCGTCCTTGAAGCCTGGTCGACGCTTAGCGTCCGCCGTTACCGCCAAAGTCCCGTATCGACCGACAATTCAACAGCGACTGACTTCATCACGCTCCAAGTCAGTTTCGACGAAAACGAACCACTGTTTCATGAACTCCACAGAGTGGCTAACTGGGTCGTGACCCTTGACCGGTTCGTTGGTCGTGATCAAATCGATGCGCTGAACGCCGCGCCTGATGTGATTGTTGTCAAGACCGGCGTCGGAAAGAACGAGAGCTACACGCTTGTAGTCAGCTCCACGTCTGGACGCCAATGGGTAGAAGCTCGACTCAAACGCAGGCTGGTCACGGATTTCGAAATCGAAACTGAGCGTGCTGACAGCATCGCATGTCGATTGTATGAAATTGGACGACATGTAGTGCCAGGTCTGATGCTACGAGCCGTTGGCCTCGGCCGAACCACCGAAGAAGTCCTTGGACTGATACTCGCTCGCTTCGCGATCGGCCAACTGTTGCCTACCGAAAACAGTCAGAATGGTTTCGAAATCTGGATCAGTCTTGATGATCACACGAACTGGTTCGGCGGCCCAGCCCACACGCGTCCGGATCTGTTGCGAGTCGAATTTAGCCGAATAGGCGACACGACTTCTCTCGCAATGACTGTCGTCGAATCAAAATTCCGCCAACAAATCGATCTTGGGACCGCACTCCAACAGGTCAACGCTGGCCGAGCATTATTTGAAGAAGCGATGCTGCCACGTCCACAAGACCTGGATGACGGCAGGTTCTGGCGGCGCGAACTTTGCGCGGCAATCGGCGAGCTTTCGCGACGTGATACCGACGAGTGTGACCTTCCAGCCATCAGTAACCTGATGGGGCGACAACACTTGCTTGATACGTTGACCGCCGATCTCATTAGTGGCAACTTCAAACTATTGCCTGTCAAACGTGTGATTTGCGCCACCGGGTGGGCCGCAACAGGAATTCCGCAGGCGATGACTTCCGACCACGATGGACTTTCCACCATCCGCCTCGATCAAGCGCATTGCCGTTCGATCATTGAGCTCATCGAAAATGGCGAGGAACCCGGTATGCCTGGCCAACTGCTAACGACGCCAAGCGGTGAGCCGCCACAGGGCACACCACAACCGATCCACATCATTCAACACGACACGCAATCAATCGCCGCGGCGCAACAAGACGAGCCAGCCAAAGAACTCATCGCCGAAGTGCAAGATCCATTCCATGACGAAACCGATCAACCCGGCCCGACGCGACGTGGGCTGACCTCCGAAGAACTTGAAGCTCGTTACGGCCGCATCCTTGAACGCCTTGACCAACATGGTGTCGACGTCGATCGAGGAATCAACGACCTACCGCAACAAGGCCCAGGATTTTGTCTCTACCGCGTCATTCCGCGCAGAGGAGTGTCAACCGATCGGGTCATGTCCCGACTGGACGACCTAAAACTCGCACTTGAACTCCCCGCAGAACTGAGCATCCGGACCTATGTCGATCGCGGCGCAGTCGTGTTTGAGGTCCCAAAAGAAGACGGTGACAGATATTTCGTCGACACGCAGTCCCTTTGGGGCCGCACCAAAGACCACCCAGAATCACTCGTCGTACCCCTTGGCGAAGACATTTCCGGCGACATCGTCAATCTGAACTTCTCGTCGTCCGACACCCCCCACCTTCTCATCGCTGGACAAACGGGGAGCGGAAAATCAATAGCGCTTGAAACGATTCTTGAAGGATTGACTCGCCGAAAGACACCGGACGCGCTCAAATTGCTCCTCGTCGACCCAAAATCAACGGAACTGATTGACTTCGAATCAGACCCACACCTCCACGGCGAAATCGGTTGGACGCCAGAGGACGCCATCGAGAAACTCGAAGAAGCCGTCCACGAAATGAATCGTCGCTATCCGCTGTTTCGACAGCATCGAGCCCGAACACTCGCCGAATTCAATAACGCGGTCAGCCCCGAAGACCGGCTCCCTTGGTGGCTCATCGTCCTTGATGAGTATGCGGATCTCACATCAGATGCCGGAGATCGAAAAAGGGTCGAAGTCGAACTCAAACGAGTTTCACAGAAAGGCCGCGCGGCTGGTATCCATCTCATTGTGGCGACCCAGAAACCATCGGCCGAAGTCATCAGTACCGTCATCCGTTCGAACCTACCGAGCCAACTCGCGTTGCGGGTGAAGAGCTCAACCGACAGCAGGATCATTCTTGGCGAAAGCGGCGCCGAAAGCCTCGCAGGCAAGGGCGACGCGTTTCTCCGCACAGAAAAAGGCATGGTTCGCGTCCAATGCGGAATGGTTCGCCGCTAAACCGCGTGACGACGACAGCGCGAGTCTCTTGCTACTTTGACGGCACGATAGGGCCAGACGCGAGTGCTGACATTGCGGCGGCGAATCCGAGCGGCATGGGGACGGCGTCGCCGATCCATTTCCCGAGTTGTTGCTTGTATGGCGTGCGCCCTCGGAGTTCGAACTTGTATGTATCGGGGAAACCTTGTAATCGGGCAGCTTCCCAAGGGGTCAAGGTCCGTCGACGCGTCGGGTGGATGTAGCGCCCTCGACCTGGCGTCAAGAACCCGGTTGTGAGCGTTGGCGCAGGGGATTGTTGGCGAAGGCGACCGTAGACCGCTCCGTAACTTGTGCCCTGCTTGTGGCAATCAGGCCGCTCGGACAGTGGAAGGTCATACGCCTCATTGTCGAAGAGCCAGTCGATACGTTGTTGGTTCTCTGGGCTGACTTCGGCCGTCAAGTGAAGGCCTTCACCGAGCTTCTGGTTCTCCAAATCCTTAATCGCCCACCACAGCGGCAACGGCACGTCGCGTCGCAGAGCAGTCGAGACCGACGCGAGCTGGAGCGGCGCTTGATCGCGACGAGCGACGATGAAATATCGTTGCCGGTGTTGAGGCCAACCCATCGATGAGGCCGAAATGACGCCGTCGGTCACCGAATAGCCGGCATCTTTCAAGAGTTGTTTCGTCTTGGCGACAACGCCACGCCGATCATGAATAACTGCAGGTACGTTCTCAATGATGACGATTGGTGCGCCAACCGCGATCGCGAAAGCTGGCACCGTCAGATACAGGTCGTTTCTGGCGTCAGTCCTGCGGGTGTGGTTGTTGAGGTTGGAATGTCCTTGGCAAGGCGGCCCAGCAAGTACGACGTCAACGTGATCAACGAGCGAATCCCATCGTGCTGCGTCGACACCGAAGTCCGACGTGACGAGCTCGGGCGCATACAGGAACTTCGCATCGTCGCCCTTTCCTCGGCAGCTGAAATCGATGATCGCGGAGACGGACCGGTCACTAATTAAGCGGGCGTGGTGGTTGGCTTGATAGACCGAGAGTGCATCGGAGTCTTGGTCGATGGCCGCCATCGAAACAGTCTCGAAGCCAAGTTCGCTACAGGCCCGCTTGAAACCCAATGCCAGCCCACCCGACCCGCAGAACAACTCTACGGTTCGTACCGGTCGCGCCGCGGCTTCGGGATCGGATAGTTCGGCACCGGTCAGATACGCGTGCCACCAGTCGCCGAGATCATCACCGGTCCACTTGGCATCAACCGTGGAGGTCTTCGTTCCTGCTGGAGTGTCGAGCGTCCTCGTCAACTTACCGGGTGTGTGAAGTCTTTTCGTCCGAGTGTCAAATTCCCAGCTAAACGAGCTTGTAATCCCTTCGGAATATGAGTCGGGTTGCGGAGTTTGTATCGGTGCTTTGATGAGATGAACCATAGGTGTGCGTTCAGTCCCGAAGCTCATCGATGAGGTGGCCGGCTCGTTTCTCGTCCAACGTGTTCATGACGATGTTGGTCCACATTCGGTTGAGTCGAGTCGCGAATGCCCGTAGAGGCAATGTCGTCATGCGCTCTGCAGCTTGCGTTTGGGCGAACGCACGAGTGATTTCCGGGGCCGAACCTGTTCGGACGCGGACCACGTGGCTGCGCCAGAAGTCGGCAGCGTCCGGCAATGAGCCCGCAAGGGAGTACTCTCCTTCGAATTCAACCGACTGTGCACGCAAATACATGCGAAGCAATACGCACTCCGTCGGGTGCGAACCATCAACGTAACCGAGGTACCGCTCCGCTTTGCGTTCTCCAGGTGGTTCTCTCCAGTTGACGAGCCACCAAAAATGTGCCAGGGACAAGTATCGCCAGAATCCAGGATCGTCAAGCACTTCGATGTCTAGTTGTTTGAGAGCGGCGTGCAGAGGACCGGAAAGCATTCCTTCGAGGCGGTCGCGATCCCGTTTGTACATCGGTTTGGTGTGCTGCAGTTCCCAGGTTGACTTCAGCTCCTCGCGGCAGCCATCCAGGAGCGCATGAGCCAGGTCGTCGCCGCTGCCGACCCACTCCCGTTTGATGACGATTTCTTCACTGACATCCTCACCGTCGCGCAGCCGCGCGAGGAAGAGGATGGTTTTGTTGCGGCTCAACGTTGGGTAGCGAGTCATGTCCCGAGTACTTCCTCAATGTCTTTGCGATATCCGCATGCTTGCTCAGCAACAGCGATGAATCGTTGGGGTCGGTGCAGGACGTCACTTAATAGGCTGTCAAGCCTCGTTCGTCGCTGTTCGCTAGTTTCGCCTGGGGCATGGCCCGCAACGAGATCCAAGATCTTGCCGAGCAGGCAATCGGCCAGGTCGTCAACGCCGAGCGGATCGGCGGTCAGGGACCGGCTATACGCATGGGTTGCAGCACCGATGGCATCAATGAACAACTGACGCTGGAAGAGTCTCGCTCCCGGCGTCTTCGGATTCCTCGTAATCGCGGTCAGCACTGCTTCGTCAACCCACATCTCGATTGTCTCGTCGGTTGCGGGCTCGTACAACGCATCCTCGTCAACATGGAGATACCGCACAGTTTGCGGAGGCAAGTGCAATTCCAGACGTAGTTCGTCGGTGAGCGCCCTTGGGACGAACCCGAATCCGCCAAGATCGGTGCTGAGCGAAAAACGTGCATGCCCTAACCACGTGCCGTATCGCCAGGGCTTGAGTGCTTGTCGTTTCAGGCTGGCCGACAGACATATGTAGACGTCAACCCGGCATCCGCCGTTCGGAGCGCGGAACGCTCGAGGCCGCTCCGGTTCAGTGAGCGGGTGCCTCCGCCGCAGCGTTGCAAGTTTCGACAAAGGATGCTGCAACACCACATCGGTCATCTTCAATCGTGGAGTTGATGCTGTCACGACGAGCTGTAGAGCATTTGTCGCTATGCCAATGGCCTTTGCCGATGATCGAAGGTCTTTCTTCCACTGTTCAAAATTCTCGTCATCGGAAGCGAACTCAAGCGCGCCGTTGCGCGTCAAGAACGACTGCATATTGACCGTCAGTTGACCACCGTCGTTGACTTCTGCGTTTCCGAAGACGAGCGTCACATCGCGCAGCGCGGCAGTGAACCCATCCATTTCGGCATAGGGTCTGACCAGTCGTTGTTCGGTACTCAACTTGTCACCTGTGAACCGCGTTTCGACGGCTGGTTGATAACTTCCGCCGACGCAAGCAGACGACCCGTCCAGTCGCGGTCATACTGCTCCGAAGTCACCCTGAAACGTACCGGTTTGCGTCCTAGCGTCCCTCGCCACCTTCCTGGCACTAGTTCCGTGAAATTGCCGGGTGCGACGATCTTCACGGGACAGCGCTCCCCAACGCGTTCATCTTCAATGAATCGATACTCAATAACGACTCCCGCCTCAACATTATCGGAAAGCGCGTAACCAGCGGAAAGTCCGAAGTCAACGGTTGCCTCAAGACGCACAGACGATGCGTTCGTGCCGACTTTGACACGTTGACTCAACTCAATCGTGACGTCGCGAGGCACACGTGGTGGCGGCTTCTGCGCAGCGCCTTTTCCGTCAACCAATCGGCTGAACAAGTCCCGCAGAATCGGAAGATTGATGTCTTCTGGCCTTGGTTGCGGCGGTTTGAGCATCCTTCGAAATGCGTTCACTGATCGAACGATCCCGACCAAAACGCTCTTCGCGACTCGGGGCGCCGCAGGATCTATTCCGATTTCGGTGATCTTGGTCTGCCAAGCATCATGGGTTTTGGGTTCGGTCTGGCGAAGCAGGTCGTCAACGGCTGGATCTGCGATAAAGACGCCTCGGACCAACGGCACCGACTGCCCGACTTCGTGGTACTCCACCACCATTTGAGGTGATCGTATGAGCGCAACGAGGCTTGATGATCGTGTTTCCGTTTCGTCCTCGTCGCGTTTTTCGTATTCTTTGCTGTCATCGGGATACGACCAGCCGGTCAGGTCTGCGACAAGTCCGAGTCGCCCCAATTTCCTGTGCCCAGCGCCACGCACCTCAGTTCGAAATTCGTGCGGAACTGTGTTGTCCTGCGCAGTTTGTGCCAGTTCATAAGCGCGTATGAATGGGCTGATCGCATCGTTCTTCTTCGGTCGAGGAATACTTTCCTTTCCGTCGTATCCCTGCACACGCACGGTGAAATCGTCATCGCCCAACAATGCAGGCCACCAGTTCCGTTCCACAGCGCACAATAGATCGTCGGGCTCCACGGTCGGATCAACCAACAGAAACGTTGTTCCCAGGTCTTGCGGATTCGAAGCATCGCGTGTCGCGATCCCGAGGCGTTTCGCGACCTCATCGGCTTGTGCATTTTCATACGGAACGGTGGCATCAACGGCGTTGAATCCGAAACGCGCAAAACCGGTGAAGCTCTTGTTGCCTTTACCGTGTTGACCCCAATACGTCATGCCGAGCAACCGACGCGTCACTCCAGGATCATCCTTCGTTTCTCTGAAACACGTATATGCGATCACAGTCCGAATGGCTGAACCCCTGATAAGCCCGGCTTTGCCGAACCCATACGAACCACCAGACCCGGACTGCTTCACCGTGTAACCAACGCTGATGAGCGCCAGGAACAGCTTCGAACTCGCGCCAACGAACGGTCCATACATCCCGGTCGTGCCAGACTCCCGCACCTCAAGGACTTTCAAAGGGACCTTCCCGGCGAGGCTTGTGAGGCAGTCCTTGCTGTCAAGACCCATCTGATGCCGGTCGTGTCGTGCCGCGTGCCGAGCGAGGGTATTGAGATCAAGTGCTTCGCTCAACGACTGTTTCTTCGCACCGGAAACTTGCCGAAAGACGAATTCGATTTCGAAAGGTGGCGCGTCGTCCCCATCATGCTGCTGCAATTCCTTCGCAGCATCCCACGAGTTTTGGATCACTTCCCTGGCCACAACAGTGGCTTGCCCCGACGGCGCATCTTTAGAGAAGACACCTGGTTGCTTGATCGCTTCATTGCGGAACAGTTTTGAAAGATCGCCCGATGAACCATTCCTGTTCGGGTCCGTTAGCTCCCACTTCCAAACCGTTTTTGGCACCGCCTTACTCAACTGCTGCTCCTGATGCTCTTCGTCTTCGGGTGGGAATTCCACCGTCGGCCGGTATCATTACATAGGCCCATGGCGCGGCAGATCATTGAGTCGACAGGCTCCATTGACGTGAGGCCGATTCGGTTCGCGGTTCTTGGCCTCGGGTTTCGGGCAGACAGATCAAATAAGGTTCCTAATCGCTACGTCTATAGACCGCCGCGGACCAAGCGCGTGAGTCGCCCGGGCCGCGGCTCAGTTCGTGAAAGAAGCGAGGGTGAGGACGCTTGCCTTGAAGACTTTGACCCCAGACGTCAGAAGCAAGACCAAAAAACCACAACCTTTGCCCGATCAGGTCCGCTCCGAAGCCCGGGTGCTTCGCTGTCTGCTCAACGCGGACTTTGCGTCCGGCATCATCCTCCATCGACAGCATGTACTTGTCGTTCATGAGCATCACCTGTTCAACCACTCCCCACGTGTCCAACGCAAGTGGACCGACGTCGGGTGGGACATCGGGCCACCACGTTGGCGCAACCGAGAGATAGACGACACAGTTACTGCGTATCGAACAATTGCGACAGTCGGTACCAGGTTCGGCGAGTTCAGTGATGTTCACGGTGTCGTGTGGCGGGAGTCGTAAACCTATTTCGGTGATGGTGCGGCGCGCTTCTTGAAGATCTCGCTCCGTGCAATGGATCGGGTGGACTCTCCCGTTGTCAAGTCTGAGTTCAATTTCCGCTGGACCGAAACGTTCGATGTACATCAAGGCGTACGCGAACAGTTGCAGCCGGTACGACTCCCAGATTTTGCCTTCACGGTCCGTGACCCCGCCAGTCTTGTAATCGGTAATGGTCACTGTTCCATCGGGCTCTTCAGCAATGAGATCAGCGCTTCCTCGGAGTCGCAGCGTTGCAGATTCAAGGCGAAGCTCGGCACCGAAACGTAGAGATTCGGGTGGGCCGCGCAGACCTGTGGGTGTGCTCTTGGCCAAACCTTGGGAACCGAGCGCTTGAGTAGCGGCAAGTCGCCGGTACAGCTTTCGAATTGTCTTTTTTTCGATTGCGTCCGAGAGCGTGAATGGAGGATCGGATCCTGGTATAGGTGTCAAGATGGCTAATTCAAAAGCCTCAATCGCTGCCTCGGTGCCGTCCGTGACGCACGTTTCCATTGCTTTGTGAAAGCTTGTTCCTAACACGGCGGCTGGATCTCGAGGAAGTTCCTCAAATTTCTCGCGGTTCTCTGTTGACGCGCTGATGAACTTCAGCTGACACCCGGCGGCAGATCCTAACATTGATGGCGAGAAGTACTCAGGTACCGCCACGCTCGCTGGTGGTAAAGGCAGCCGATTCACAAGGACATCAAGGCTTCTCTGACCAGCCACGGGCGGCGATCAAGGTTGAAAGAATCGATGCATACGTCGGTATTGAGTTCGTCGGCCGCCTGTCCGAGCGTGTCCTTCTGCGCGGACCAATCCCAGAGTGGGTGCGTCACGATTGCCCATTCGGAAGACGACGTCAGGCGCATCCCGGGAAGCGTGCCGGTTGTGTCAAATTGTGAGTCAGGGAATCTGCTTTGGAATCGTTGGAGACTGAGATCGACGAGGACATTCCAATCTGCGAGTTCTGGGCGTTGGAAATCACCGCCGATTCCGGCCTGATAATTCTCGTCGGCGAGCGCGGCGACAAAGGACATGCCGAGTCTCCAATCGAGTAGTCCGTGAAACGACTGGTTTGAGTATCTGAGCATGCACTGATAGCAGGCTCGTCCACAACGGACCCGATGCTCTGCGGTGGAGTACCGATTTTGGGGGTAGGCCTGTGCATCATCTGCGATTGATTGCACCACCTTCTCAATGAGCAACTGTCCGGCACGTTCGTCGGCGAGCGCAGTGCACAGACCCGCACCGTTGACTAGGCGGTCGGCGAACTGCAAGAGCGGTACGCGTCCCGCCTCAGCTAGACGAACCGTGCGCGGCTCGAAGATATCGAACTCTTCAGGATCGACATCAAGTTCAAGTGCTGCGCGATTGACAATGATGTGCGCGGCAGAGACAGCAGCAGCTCGAGTCGCGGTTGCGCTAAGGGCGTTAAGCAAAGTCTGTCCGCGAAGCGCGTTCAGGTTCGATGTGCCGTGGAGACGGAGTAGCTCCAGCCCGTCGGGTTGCGTTTTTGGAGCGATAAGGAGCACGTCAGTCGTCTTGGAAGCCGCGAGCCAGATCCTCTCTCGCCGATCTCGTTGGGGTTCGCCATTCTTACTGTCGGGGACGGACGCAATGTTGACATCGATCCACTGGTTCTTTATTGAATAGTTCGTCTTCCCCCAGCGAAAATCCTTGGCTTGTTCCTCAAAGGTGAATCCTTCCCACCTCACTCCATCAGAATCCTGTGCCAGTTGGCCGCGGTTGATTCGATAAGTGCGGGCTGCAGTGGCCGACTGCACTGCGACATTGGAGCGCTCCAGCAAACGCATCTGGTTGGGGATGGATCCTGCTTGGATTGACCGATGCCGACTGCTGGCTCGCTCAGTTTCATCGTCGGCTTTGGCGCGGAACTGGGTCCTAAATCCCGACGGCTCTATACAGAGTTGAGCGAACTGAGGATCGAGGGGATGCCTGCATCCTTCACAGATCCCCAGGATAGCGCCGCCCACTTCCTGCTGTTGCCAAGTTGTGCAGTTTTCGCACTGTACGAGCAGGTACTCAGTTCCGAGGCCTGACCCTAGTGGTTCGACGTCTTTGTTCTTAGCGCCACGAATCGGAATGAGTGGGCCGGTTAGGCCGATGCTCTCATGGACTTTCTTGTCTTTGATGAGGCGAGAGCCTGGGGCGAATTCGAAGATCGCGATATCAAGGTCGCGGTCGACTGTCTCCCACGTGTTGCCAGTTTGTTCGCGCTTCGGACCCAAGTAGAGATCTCGGACTCGTGTGGGCATGCCGTACATCGGCAGGAATCCGGCTTCAGCCAGTGTGTGGGCCAGCCCGTCGCGCTGAACAGTGATTGCAGTTGCAAGCCGGGTCACGTCGTTGAGCAGCTCTTCGCTGGACCGGAACACGCTTTCAATATCTAGTCTTGAGTGCTCACAGAGCGTCTCCGCAAACCGCCTCGCATCAACTTCCGTATCTGTAAGGGCTTGAGCAAGTGCATCTTTCCAAAGAGAACCGCGGGCGTACTCAGTCAGTCGCGGGAACTCACCGTGGATGTCCGGCGGAACGAGACTGTCAGGGTCCCACGCTGCACCGTTCTGGGTCGATTGTGTGCGCAAATTCGCGAACGCGGCGTTCAGCCAGTACTTGTGTATGAAACGTCGTGCGATTTCCGGTCGTGTTCTCGTCAGGAAAGGTGGCGGTGGAACATCTCCTGTAATAGATGATGGGTCCTGAAAGTATGTCAGGTCATGGCTCTTGGTCCGGCACACGGTGAGCGCCATTGAAAAGGCCAGCCCTCGCCGACCAGCTCGACCGACGCGCTGCTGGTAGTTGAAGCGTTGCGGTGGCATGTTCGCTTGCAGGACAGCTTGCAGCGGTCCGATGTCGATCCCGACTTCCATGGTGGTTGTGACTGCGAGTAGGTCGATCTTTTCGGCTTCAGGCCAAAACCGCGTTTCGTCCATGTATTCGACCTGGCTTTCATCGTCGTAGATGACATCGCCGTCGGCATCGCGACGCGGGTTGCGTTCGGGGAGTAGGACGTCGCGGAATCTTCTTTGTCTGTCGGCTCCGTCGTCGGTTTGTCCGCTCAACTCCTCGCAGTGAAGACGGAAAGACCGGTTGGCGCGTTTTGCTTTGCGTCCCACGAAGTTCGCGTTGATCACCTCAGCGCATGTGGTCGTTGCTTCTGTGGACAGTTTGAGGAAACATCGTGTGCAGGCACCAACGCCGTAGTGGAGGTGCACTCGGGCGCATTGTGTGCAGCGCCAGGCGGGATCGGTCGCGTTGGTCAGCTTGATACGGAGTCGAGCGGTATGGATCAGGCCCACCGGATGCTCAGTGCCAAGCTCCTTAAGTAGTTCGTCCACGCGCTGTTGCCAATTGGCGTTCCACACTGACTCGGCAAAATGTCGTACACGACTCTTCTTCCCGATGTCGTGATGGTCCAGCCATGGTTTCGGCTCATGATTTTCGTAAGGGCTGTCGCGCAATCTGTAGGAATCGGCGAGTACCCGAAGAAACGCATTGCGACGGTTCCAGTCCTGTTCATCACTTGACACAGGCATTGCAGTGCTCGGGTAGCCAAGTCCGGATTCTTCCAATGCGAAATAGGTTCGGCTGAAGAGAGCGTCGGTAACGAGGCTTGTTGTGCTCTTGATGAGTTGGCTTCGAGCCTCATTCAGTGCTGAGAGGTCCGCCGGATCTTCACGCCATCTGACCTCACCTTCTTCGATTTCGAAGAGTTCGGTCCATCTGAAGAACCTTCTGTCGTTCTGTGAACCAACCTGGATGAGCTGGATTCCGAGCGGATCGCTCGGATGGATACCCAACTTCGCATAGGTCGCAAGTAAAGGTCGAAGCGATGCACCTGGATGGTTGGGCTGTGTCCGCCAGTCAATAGCGTCAGGGTCTTCAAGGATTTCGACAATCGCAACGCTGGGATCGTTTGCTCTTTGCCGTTCACTCAGAATGGCGTCGAGCCGGGTCATTGCGCCGGTGACTTCCTCACCAGACCCTTGTGCGAGGGCCCGAGTCAGTTCCATCCGTAATTCTGATTCGTTCGCTGCAAGCTCCGACGTGCTGGGTCGTCTGTTGGCAGCCTTGTAGACCTCGGATATCAATAATTGTCGACGAAGGTCGTCGTGATGTCGTGCCTCAATGTCAAGGGCTGCTCGTGCGGCTTCTTGGCGACTGTCAGAGAACGACACAAGTTTTGGCTTTGCGGTCTCGAGTGTCAACAAATCGAATAGTTCCGACGCCAGTAACTGGGTTGTTTTTGCGAACCCGGGACGGAAATGCCGTATCGGGGAGAGTCGCGAACCCTTCTTTCTGGGCTGGTATCCGGTGGCACATGCCGGACATTCGTAGGGTACGTGGGTGCCTGAGTTTGCGTTGCCTCGAGAGTGGCTGTCGGGACGTCCGTTTCTTTGGAACCGGTATCCTTGCACTAGCTGCTCATTTTGGGACTTGGTTGTGACGATGCCAGTGACGGCGTTGAGAGTTGCTTTAAGCCAGTTCTGGGCGTGTGCTGATGACTGCGTTGTTTGTGGCTGTTGGGCAGTCGTAGGCCAAAACACCGAATAACTGTCGTGGGTAAAATCTTCGAAGATGACTGAAGCGCCCGCGTCGGGCAGTCCCTCAAGGTCTTCTTCTGACGGTAGAAGTTCGCATTGATCGGTACCGATAAAGCGACGCCGGCCACCTACAAATAGTTCTCCACAACATTCGCAGTAGAGCAAATCGAGTGGACGTTCAAGTGCCCCAGCGCCTGGCGAGACAGGACGTTCAATCGACAGTTGTCCGACGATTCGATCCTTTCCTTGAAATGGGATAGCGACAGAGCTGGCCCTGTCGAGCGGCGCGTAAAGGCCTTCAATTGCGCGAAAGAAGGTGTGGACTCGAAAGGTTTGAGCCACGGGTGCCGGTGCAGGCCCAAACCAACTCGACCATTCGTCGCCGAGACCACGGATGAAAAGGAGGGCTCGGGTGGCTGCTATCGGGGCTCCCGGCTCGAATAGACGTTCGTTCAAGGTGCTGATCGGAGTTGCTCGTGTGCGATTGTCTTTGTCGGACCAGCACGCCGCTGACAGCCGCCGCCCGGATTCTTCAATGACGCCGCGCACCAAATCGATCAGCGTTCCATCACTTGATGATTGCAGTTCAGAAGCGATGCTGTTCCAGTGCCGCTCAGTCTCATTCGGGTGTACTGCGGAAGTGATCGGCTCATTCGGTGAGGCACCGTGCGCGAGGAGGAACTCGACAAAGGGTTCAGAAGCGAGTCGATCACTTGAGTGCGCTGGTTCGCGAACCTCACGTCCTGTGACGATCGTTGTTGCCCAGGCGGTCGGGTCCTCTGCATGGTTGCGGTCCGGCTTTGAAGTTCCATGGCTGCCGAACATGTCCCACAAATATCGATGGCTTCGTTCGCCGTCTTCCCCAATGGTGGGGAGAGACGCGCTTGACGCGAGTATCCGGAGTTTGTGACGGTGTTGTTTCGACGTAAGTCCAAGTCGATCAATCAACATACGGATCAGGTAGGCGATTTCGGTCCCGGAGGTGCCGCGGTGTAGATGAAGTTCGTCGACGACGAGATAGAAATATGAGTCGTCGTTCTCCTCCAGCCAGCTACGGGTGGTATCGAAAATGGGAGCGTCAACTTCTCTGTTCAGCATTGCTCCGAGCATGCTGATGTTGCTGATGAGGATGTCGGGTGGTGTCTCCTGCATGTCCCAACGGGTCGTGAGTTCCGTGCCGTCAACGGAAGGAAACAAGAACTGATCGGCAGGATTGAGATCCCCGCTTGCTATGAGTTCTCTCGCGTGCGCTTGAGTTGCCTCCATATCGGCGCATCGGTCAAAGAGCTTCGCGAAGAGTCGACCGCGGCGTTCGTAATCGTCTTCTGGCTGAAACCGCGGGTGCACATTGAAGCCTGTTACGGGCGTAGCGCTTGTGTATCTCCCGAAAAATATGCGGTTGCCTTGAGCGTGTTTCTCAAGGGCGGCTTGTGCTCCGGTCGAATTTAGCGCAGCGCGCAGTCTCGCGAGCTGGTCTTCCACGAGCGCGTTCATCGGGTACAGGATTAGACAGCGCACTGCTGCGGGTCTGTTCTCGCCAAGTCGATGCGGTCGAAATGGGTTTGCTGTAGGTGACTTCTTCAGCGGCCTGAGTTCTTGTGGCATTTCGGTGTACTTGTCGTAAACGCTTCCGTCCGCGCGGTGCCACCATCTTTGTTTAAGAAATGTCGTGTCAGGCGATTCCCAGGTCTCAACGGCTTCGTTCATGATGGCAGCGAGTACCGGTAAGAGGAAGCTCTCTGTCTTGCCGGAACCAGTTCCAGACGTGACGATTCCTGGACTACCAGATTGGACGCCTTTCGTCAGCATCTCAACTTGGTGCGTGTGCAAATGAATATCGGGGCGATCGAAGAGCCCATTCGTGATGAGATCAGTGAAGGCATCCACGGATGCCGTTCCAAATCCGGGCAGTACCTCAAGTGCGTGTTGTGGCAGCTCGGCGATCGACCAAGGCGCCTGTGCGTAGCGGGGCATTGGTTCGACAAGCGGTTCGGTAGCAAGCGATCCCGGGCTTTCAAGTAAGGCCCTGCGTTCGGATGTGATACTGGGATCTGCGATGCGAAATGCTGTTTCAAGATAGACCAGGTATTGTTCGCGAATACGATGAAATCCACCTATTGGGTCAAGCATTTGTTCGCTCTTTCGTGTTGACACCGTCTGCCGCGTCTAACTCGCGCTCAATGAACTCCTTGAGTTCGTCGAGAAAGTGCAAACGCGTTGTATTTGATGACGCTGCGTAGACGTAAGGCGAGCTCGGGATGTGGTCGACCGGTCCGGGCCGAATGCTTGATGTCGTTGCAAGCCATCGAGCTGCCCCGAGTGGAATGTGACAATCCATAAACGTGAACCCGTTTGAATTCAACAACGTTGCGTTGAATGCTCGGCTTGCCGCATATGCCCAGAACTGCGCAGCGCCACGCGAGAAGCGCCAAGTGGTATGGCCCCCTGCCGATACGGTCCAAAGCGACGGGGAGCCTTTCCTCCAGTATTGCTTGATGACGCCCCCACTCCCGATGACTTCCGTATGTCCGGCAGTGAAACTCTCATGCCATACCGGTGTCAGGCCGTCGCGTGGTCTCGCGCCGTGAAAGGGTGATGACGCAAGGAACCGCAGCGGCAGCCCAGCAATTTCACCAACCGATTTGATTGACACGAGCTCAGCTGATCGCAATTCGACAGTTGAGGGTACGAACGGCGATACAGATCCAGTTTCTAAAACGCGGACATCATGTGCTCTGGCAATGCGTTCAATATCGACAAACGTTGTCGGCAGTACGAGTCCACTTACGACAGCGCGCACATCAATCGCGGTCGTGAACACCTGCAGGTGCGGCCGTACCGCGATGAATCGGCCACCGGACCAACGAACGTTTGCGAGTTCGTCGACTAACTCGGCTTCGCGCCACGCTTGCAACGTCGCATACGCAACAGCGTCGCTAAGGCCGAATGTGCTCTTCATGACTTCAGCAAGTTGGATTCGACGAAAAATGGTCCCGTTGTTTGCTAACGCTGCAACGCGTTCAACAACACGATGCAGGTCGCGATGCGGTCTCATTATCGGTACCTTGATGCCCGGCGCACCGTCGACAACCGGTACTAGGCGGTCGGCGAATGGTTTCGGATTCGCGTTGACCGCGGATCGTGCTGCTGACCTCGCTTGTGCCCCGCAGGATGCACTGTGTTTTTGAAGGATCCTGCGCCATTTGCGACAAAGTCCGGCGTCATTGACTTCTCCTGTCGGGCCGATTTGATCGAGCGACATGAGCGGTTCCAGAAACTGGCTTTCCGGATCAACTTGCCAAGCGGCACCGTCCATTGTCGGGAGAAACACACCCACATCGCGGCCGAGATACACAAGGTCGCGTACCTCAATTCGTTGTGGCGAACTTGCAAACATGCTCAGTCTTTCGGTCAACGAGAGACTGCTCGCCAAATGCTCAAACATGAAGGCGCTTGGATCGTTTGGGAATCGATAACGCTCGGTGGCTGGAGCACCTACAAACGCGAACGACTTGGAGAGGTCATGCGTTGGAAACGTTGCGCTAATCGTCAGGACTCCGTTCAACTGTTGGTCCGGGAGCGACCAGGCGCCAGGCGTTTGCTCAACGAGACGAATGCTGTCACCACTTATGATGGCCGAGACAGACGCGGCTCCGGGGGCACTCACAAGCGGAAGGGTCCCGCAAAGGCCTAGGTAGTCGTTGCCGACTTTGATCCCATTGATTAGGCGAATGCTGTCACGCGTGACGCCTGCGTTGAAGATTGAGCAGTGTTCAAGCTCGGTGCCCCCTAAACTGCCGTCGTCGGTTACCCGCAGGCTGAGACCATGGATGAATTCCCAACCAGACAGCTGCGTCGGATAGATCCGAGTGGCCCTTGTACCGAACCGGGTTCGCACCGCATTGGACAGTGATGTCCGGACAAGTGCCGCGCTTGTGAATTCGATATCTTCCTGTCGACCCGTTGACTCAAACTCGCCGTGCATGCCCTCAATAAACGGAATGACGCCCTGTTTCGCCAGGCGCGACACGTCGCCGAGGTGAACGACTTGGTTTAGAACAGACTCAACTGGGTCAAGCTCCGGGTTGCCCTGACCATCTGAACCGAAGGAAGAGGCACGATGGATCCACTCCCCACAAGGCTCGTCCAGCAGGTCCATTCGGAACGCGGCGGTACTGGCCTGTGCGTTGCCAACCAAGTCAAATGAAAACTCAAAGTGTTGGTCCGCCGTGGAAGGCTCTGAAAAAGCAAGAAGAGCCCACCTTGCTCCACCGGTTCGATCCTGGTCTCCAGATTGCTGGACAGCAGTGCGAACTGCCGTCCAAAACGGGCTTGTGTAGAGACCCGACGTTGATGCAGAGTTGCTCCTTGCTTGCGTAGTCCGTTCTTCTTTGAAATCGCGGAAATGCTCATAGAACCGGTTTGAAAAAGTGCCGCTTTTAGCCGTTTCCACAAGCGAGATCACATCGCGTACCGGAGGATTTTCGAACCCCAAGTCAGAAGACGACAGGAGCCATGAAAGCGCGTCGCGGTCGCGCCGGCTCGGAAAGGCGAGCTTCACGGTGTAACCAATGCGTGTCCAGCCGCCAGGATCGGGCAGCTCCAACTTACGATAGCCAGGATTCACCCTCAGCCACTCTCTGAGTTCTTCCCAAAGCTGAGCAAGTTTCTCAAGATTGTCGTCGCCGCGGGCTGGTCGAAAACGCGTGGCGAACCGCGCGATGTTGCCGTCTTCTATGGCATTGTCTATGTCAATTTCGGTGACGGCCAGACAACTCGCAATAAGGAATGCGAGGTAATTTTCTGGAGGCCTACCCTTGCCCCCGTCCGTTGCCTTCGCCCAAACGCTCTTGCCAGGTCCGACGCTGTTGATGATTTTTCGGAAGAAGTCCGCTTCAATTTCGGAAGCGGTCGCTTCGGGGTCGCGGGCGCATCTTGTCAGCTCCTCCGGCACGGCCGTAATTGAGCGGACGGGCTGCCCAAGGTCGCTCGCGCTGAAGTAATGATCCAGTAGCGCTTCAGACCAGTCGAACCGCGTCCAGTTGCGCCAATTCTTTTGCCTCCAACCAGGAGCTGCGTCTTTTTCGATTACCTGACTCTCGGTCCCCATTTGTTAAGTGTGGTTCAGAGGTGGGACATCGTGCAAATACACCAGTGGACAGGTGCATGGTTGGGCCTTTACATCTACGCGAAGCCGCGAACTCGTGGCTGTCTCTTGAGGTTGTGCCGGAACTGGTATGGGTCTTTGTTCATGCCCAGGCGTTGCGTACAAGCAGCGAGGTTCCGTGCCAAACCGCATGAGGAGGCTGGATGGTTCTTGGCGAAGCGCGTTTCGACTCAAGGCGTGTTAGCGATAAGTACCTCACTGTCGCACCTCATGGGTACGATCCAAATATGGATAGGAGGCGTAACTCATGGCGATGATGCAACTCCCAGGCATCGCCGACACAGAGCCGCACCACGTTTCAGAAAGATCAACGCTGGCCGACAACGATCAGTATTTCCTGCGCGCCCCCGAACTGGCAAGCGTCTCGGGTGCCACGACAATTCGCAGCGTTGACCTCTTCGCTGGATGCGGCGGACTGACGCTCGGTATCCGCGAAGCATGCAGACGTCTCGGTCTCGGATTCCGGTCGGCACTTGCCATTGATACCGCCCCTGACGCCCTTGATGTCTTCGAAGCAAACTTCGGTGGCCAAATTCTCAACGCCGACGTTTCGTCTGTGTTTGGTGGCGTCGTTGGAACACCGCCGACTCCATCAGAACGAGACATCGCAACATCGGTTGGGTCGGTTGACTTTCTGATCGGCGGCCCTCCCTGCCAGGGACACTCCGATCTCAACAACCACACTCGCCGACTTGACCCTAAGAATGAGCTGTACTTCTCCATGGTGCGAGCAGCAGAAGTGCTGCGACCACACCACGTGCTGATCGAGAACGTCCCTGCAGCAATCAATGATCGAGCGCAAGTCGTGCAACGAACTATGCGTCAATTCGAGGAACTCGGCTACATGGTCGATGCGCACGTTGTCGACGCAAGTCTTCTGGGTGTCGCGCAGCGCCGTCGCCGTCTCGTTGTGCTTGCCTCAACTCGCATGGTCCCGTCTGTACGTTTCGCTGCAGCAAGACATGCAACGGATCAACGATCAGTGGATTGGGCCATCGGTGACCTGATTGATGTCGCTGGCAACGCATTGCTTGATGAATCAGCGCGCTCCGAGAAAGAAACTCGCCGCAGGATTGACGTCTTGTTTGACCGAGGGCTCCACGATCTCCCTGACGACGAACGTCCAGACTGTCACAGCTTGAGACGGCACTCCTATAGGTCGGTCTACGGACGGCTTCACGCAGATGAACCGGCTCCGACGATAACCACTGGCTTTTACAGCATGTGCATGGGCCGCTACGTCCACCCAACACAACGCAGAACGCTCACCGCGCATGAAGCAGCGAGGATCCAGTTCTTCCCTGACTCTTTCGATTTCAGCAGCGTCAAAAAACGCACAGCACTGGCCACGATGATCGGAAACGCGGTTCCAAGCGCACTCAGTCGCGCCATGGCGTGTGAGCTGCTCCAATGAGCTCAACCCAATCGTTAGGTCAATGCGTCGGACTCTTCGCTGGAATCGGCGGTCTTGAACTCGGCATGGTTGCAGCAGGATTCCAGACATCGCTCTTAGTCGAGAACTTCGCCGCAGCCAACCACGTACTTCGGATCAGATTCCCCGACGCCAAGATCACCGAAGACGTACGCGATCTGGACAAGCTCCCAAATGACACCCACATCGTTACGGCAGGCTTCCCCTGCCAAGACCTCAGTTCAGTCGGACTAAAAGCCGGTATTGAAGGTGCCCGCTCCGGCCTCATCGGAGAAGTCATGCGTCTGCTGCGCCAGCGACCCGCCCCATGGGTTGTACTCGAAAACGTTCCATTCCTGTTGCGACTCAACAAAGGCGCTGCGCTTGACGTTGTCGCCAGTGCACTTGAGAAGATGGGCTATCGATGGGCATACAGAATCGTCGACACTGCTGCCTTCGGAATACCGCAGCGCCGACGCCGATGGTTCCTCGTTGCTTCGCTGACCGGAGACCCACGATCGGTGTTACTTGAACAAGATCAAGCGCATCGGAAATCTCAAAAACCGGCGGACTCTTTCGGTTTCTACTGGACCGAAGGCAACCGAGGGCTGGGATGGGCAGATGGTGTGATACCGCCACTGAAGTGCGGTTCAAGCGTCGGGATCCCGTCACCGCCCGCAATCGTCATGCCCGACAAGTCGATCGTCGTACCCGAAATCCGAGACGCCGAGCGGCTGCAAGGATTCGAACCAGACTGGACACAACCTGCTGAGGACGTGGGACGTTCCTCGCTCCGCTGGAAGCTTGTCGGCAACGCAGTCTCAGTGCCCGCCTCGAAATGGATCGGAACACGAATCGCAGCGAATGGCGCAGACTCCTACTCCCGCGCAGAAACCGACCCGGAACTCCGTTCTGGCGCACCTTGGCCGCCGGCGGCATGGTTCGACGGCGAACGACGTGCCCAGGCCGACGTTTCGCACTTCCCAGTTCGTCGGAAACTCAAACCAGTCCATGAGTTCTTGAAATACGACCCCAAGCCACTTTCCATACGTGACGCATCCGGCTTCTTATCGCGAGCCGAACGTTCAGACCTACGTTTCGCCGACGGGTTCCTTGACGACGTCCGCCGACACATCGAGAGGCAACGAGCCAAAGAAGCATGAATCCGCAGGTTCATGGCTGTTTTCCATTTGATCGGGCTACTTGATCGTATGTGGTGGGTGCGCCATCGCGCGTCAACGCTGTATGCAACAAACGCGCGACTCGGGCTGTCGCAACACCGTGCGTTCAGTATCCGAACAGCACTAAGCCGCGCACATTCGTGTAGTTGCTTGGTTGAAAGAACGTAGACATATGTTGTGTCGTGACGTTGAATGGCTTTGAAGCCCGCGACATGGCGTTCTGCTTCAGCTCTTTTGGAACTAACAAAAATAGATAGTGCGCCTGCGAACAGATATGGCATTTCCAAAAATCCAAGAAATCCATGTTATTGATGTTCGTCTTGCCTCGTTCAACTTCAAGAAGGATTCCACTGGCGCCGACCGGCATGAAATAGTCAGGCCGTAGCCCCTTATTGGCATAGTCCTTGAAGAGACCCTTAGCTTCATCTCGGAACCCGAGATCAATCGCTTTCTTGAGGAGAACATTCTGGACCATCGCGCTGCTAGTGCCGGGCTGATTGGCTTCATCAATCGCTTGACAGATCGTTGGCTCTTGAAGATGTTCTGACAGCGCATCAGCGACAGAAAGCACCGACCGCCATTCTGGATCCGCGCGATAAAGCTGCTGGACGAAGTCAACGCGCTCAACCATCATCACGAAAACTAGCCGGCTGTCTACATGATCGCGGGTGGCGTGGCGCCTCAATGAGGAAGTGCGCCAAGGACGGCTGATCAAAGCCGGTGATTCGCCTCGCCAGGGGTACGAAAGCTCATGGGCTGACCAATTGCTCAGATCTAAGCCAAGTTCAAAACGGAGACGCCAAGCGACCTTGTCCGACGTCTCGGAACTCCCATGCGTGCTGTTGCGGAAATCCGCCGGACTGACTAGTCTCGCGATCCGCACAGGGCAGTTGCGGGGGCGATGAAATTGATGGGGAGTCAAGAACTTGGATAGATCCGAAAGCATGACGAACTCCTGGCCGGAAATCTCAGTGGTTGTGGATGTATCGAACATCGTTCGAGATTTGCAGTTGCCTGGCTGCAGTCCATGTTGCTGGGATCGTGTCGAGCTTGTTCTCAATGCGTGGCGGGACCAGATAGATCCCGACGCCGCGTTCTATTTGGTGATTGACACACGCTCAGCGAAACGGCTTGGTACCGACTGCATTGAGAAGTACCGACGTGCCAGTCGTGCAGGTGACGTGCGCGAATATTCCTATGCCGACCCGGAGATCCTGAGCTTCGCCGAACAGACCGCCGCCGCCGTGCTCACAGGCGACTATTACCGCGATGAACGTCGCAAGTTCCCGTGGGTTGATGGGAACACGGACCGCTTCTTCCATTGGCGTTTCCAAAGTGGTGTCGCAAAGATCGTTCCCAGGACCATGGGAATTCCAACCGAATTCAGTAAGTCACGTGCCGAGGAACGGACGGAGCTGAAAGGACTTGGCGCAGACCTGTCGATACGGGATGTGCAGCAAGGGCTGACGAATAGTTACAGATGCGACAATCGCGATTGTTGGAGGCACCAGTTCAGCCCCGACCTATTCATAGGCATCCCTGACCTGACCGAGCCTTTGAGTCCACGTTGTTCCACCTGCGGTTCGCAACTCGTGATGCTCGGCGAAACAGGCCAGGTCGTCCAATTGAAGTTGTGGGCCAAAGATAGTGATTCTGTGCGGCGCGTGACGCTTACCAGAGGCCAATCGGTTGTCGTTGGCCGCGCGACAGAACCGAAACTCATTGCTGAACTGCTTGGACAAGATGCTCATGAGATCAGCCGGCGACATGCGATCATTGAATGGGATGGCACGACACTGCGCGTCGCTGACCTCGGGTCCAAGAACGGGACATCGCTCTTGCGATGGGAGCAACGGACGCGATGCCTACAAGCCCCCGAGACTGTCACGGACAGCACCGACGTAGGTCCCCGAGACCAAATCTCGCTCGCAGCAGTGCTAAACATTCAACGTTCGGGTCGAAAATATTATCTTGAGGCAAGTCAGGCGCTGGAGTCAACCTCACTCAAGAACTCACGGACCCAAGCTCAGGGGAGCGGGGACTAACGACGTGGCACTCAAGAGCCAGCTTCACGACCCTCGTCTGTTGCCTCTGGTCGTCCTTGCCGACATCAGCGGGAGCATGGCAGAACACGCGAAGATTGAGACGTTGAATTTCGCGATCCGTGAAATGCTGACGTCGCTGTCAACATACTCGGTGCCAGACATTCACTTGCACTGCGCAGTGATCTCATTCGGCGGACAAGGCGCGCAACTGACCTTACCGCTGACCCCAGTTGATGAGGTGAAGTGGGTTGATCTTGAGGCCTCCGGTGGTACACCACTTGGTGCGGCACTTGATGTTCTGATTCAGATGAGTGCGGATCGGACAGTGCTGCCGGTTAACGCCTACTCCCCGACCATCCTTCTTGTATCGGATGGCTTGCCAACAGATGATTTCGATTCGGCGCTTCGAAGAGCCGAATCCTCGGAATTGTGGAGTCGGTCAATTCGGCTCGCGTTGAGGATCGGCCCCGACGCAAATAGGCATGTCCTCGAACAATTCGCGAGCGAGGCAAGCTTCGTTTTGTCTGCAGCTGACGTAGGTGACATTGAACGGCACTTTCGTTACGTCACGTTCACCGTTGCGAGTCGACTCCGATCCGCAACCGCCGGGCATACTGACATGCCGACACTCCAAATATTCGGAGAGTCGAGTGGACCCGTATTTTGAAGATCTGAGCGGTGAGGCGCTAGCCGACAGTGATGGGCGACTACATCACTTAATTGGTGCGCCCATCACGGGTGGACAAGGCGCGGTGTACTCAACCAGGGAGCCTGGCATCGGATTGAAAGTGTTCAAACGTTCCACCGGCGGTATCGAAGTCGTCCAGCGCGTGCGCAGATTGCCGATTGAAGATCTGTCCGCGATCGCAGCACCGTTGGCAGCGCTTCAAGATCGCGACGGGTATGTCATGGTGTGGCTGAGAGGCATGGTTCCTATCCGTGATATCCGCCTACCATCGGGAGGTACCGAGCGAGACGTCCTTGGCTGGTATCTCAGAACTGGTGGACTCCGACGTCGCGTTGAGATCTGTGCACGTCTCGCGGCAGTCATCGCGGACCTTCATGCTCGAGGACTGGTTTACGTCGACCTTAACTTGACGAACGCAATGGTTTCAGAAGCTGTCGATTCGACTGAAGTTCGTTTAATTGATTTAGACAACTTGAGATTGGCGTCTGAGGGATCGCTGTCATTTCTCACTGAGAGTTTCGCCGCCCCTGAGATGTTCAGCCGTGTTCCTCCGTCGTTCGCCTCCGATGCCTACTCCCTAGCGATTGTGATCTTCAACACGCTGGTTGGCTACCACCCTTTCGAAGACGGTGACTTGGTAAGGAACAGCCCGGACGGTTCGCCAGAACGACTTCGGGCCCGGCATGGCCTGCTCCCGTCGTTTGTTGACCCCGATGATCAATCAAATCAGACCGACCGATACCTACTTCCGCTAGACGCGGTGCTTACGTCAGAGTTGCTCGCAGCGTTCCAACAGTGTTTTGGTCCGGGACGCAAGGATCATTGGGCAAGGCCAAGCGCTGCAGTGTTCGCTCGCCTTTTGTGGGAGGCTGTCGACAACACAATCCGATGCTCATGTGGGTTTACTTCCTATCGGTACACCTCGGAGGTATGCCCGTTCTGCGGAGCGGCATTTGACGACGCGCTGAAGGTGCATGTCCGACTGAGTCGCGACGTGGAGCCAAATCTTGCCACTGTTGTGGTCGGAACCGACGGCGCGACGCTTTGCCAACGGCATTTGCCGATTCCAATCGAGCCGAGAGAGCGGCTCAATATCCTTGCGAAATTCCGGCGCAAGGAGAACGGAATTGAGATTGAACCTTCTCCCCGCTGCTTGTGTAGCGCCAATTTCGTTTCGTTAGGCGACCATTGTGAGCTGACAACTTCCTCAGGTTCGACCTTCACCTTAGGGGTTTCCGCCGATGCAGATTGACGAGATACCAACCGGCCGCGTCTATGAACCCATTGTGGTTGAACTGGAAGAACCACTTGATCAAGGTTCATCTCATGTTGACGTTGAGTTTCCCCGAATAGGTCATGGTGGTCGGCTGCTGCTTGTAGTCAATGGGCGACCATTTACGGTAAGGCACCTAGGCAAACACGCTAACGAGATGCGTCGTCTTGCTGCTACGGGAGTCCCAACAATTTGCGTAGCGCAACCGGTTGATGAATACAAGGTGATTGTCGATGTTCGGAGCTTCGACACGTTCGTTGACCTTGGCCATCTGCAAGTTGAGATCCCCGATGAAATTGCCGACCGACTCAGTAATCATCTAGGTGCACGCGTAGTCACCCCAGAGATTTTGGAGTCGGAATTCTTGCTGGTTTCGGGACGCGGCCAACGGGCATTCCTCGGTGTCGCACCCGGCCAGGAACAACTAGTTGACCTGGTCGGTCGATCATGCAGGCTGACCTTGTCGACAGTTGATCGCGTGTTCGCGCAGACCATGGTTCCGACAGCCCATGCTGTTGGGCGCGAGGGACAGCACCTTGCTGGCGGCACTTTCAAACTCATGGTAACCGGCGGTGCTCATTCCGTTATCTTGTCGACGGTCGCGGGTAGTACCGCACCTTTGTTTTCGCTGTGGGAGAAGTACAGCGAATTTGAGCTCTCGCAAGCGAAGCGTGAAGCCGAAACAATCGGAACTGCGAGGCACGGAACAACGCGCGACGTGGACGACTTCCTTATCGAATTGCCAATTCGTGCAAATGAGGATGTGCAGTTTCTGGAGTCGCTCCAACAGCACATTGGGGTTGAGATTGAAGTCGTTCCCAAAGACGCCAACTTTGATAATCACCGCAGCCTTGAAAGGTTCGTCGGTCAATTGCATGACGTCAATGTGCATGAAAGAACTATCACGCTCAGGCGACGACCTGAGACGGCTGGAGTGCTGTCCAACGACGGTGTTGTTCGGCTCTGCGTGGCTGGAGCGTCTATGCAAGCAGAACGAAGGGCGAAGGTCTATGACAAACTTCGCACCGGTAACATCGGCATTCCAGTAATTGCGGAACTTTTGCGGGAAAAAACCCCTACTCTCGTGTCTCGGAGAAAACGGAATATTCCCGTGACTGATGCAGTGGCGGCCGTGATCCCTGGCGAGATCACGACAGCGCAGCGGCGAGCGATTGACATCGCCATTAACACGCCGGACATCGCGATCATTCAAGGGCCGCCCGGTACCGGAAAATCGCAAGTGATCGCCGCGATTCAGCAGCGATTGGCGGAGGTTTCAACTGCAGGATCTTCGCGGATCATCCTGCTTACAAGTGTGCAGCACGATGCCGTTGACCTTGTGACCTCGCGCACCAGTATTTTCGGTCTTCCTGCTCGAAGAATCGCACAACGTAACCGTGATGTTGAGGATCCCATTGCCCGCTGGCGCAGAGAACGAGTTGAGGCGCTTCGGAAGTATCACCAAACACAGGACAAGTCGAAGCTGATGCGCTGGCTGTCCGACTTGATACTTGCTTATGACGAGACCCCATACTCCAAGCCCGAAGTTGCGGTGCTCTTGGAGCGAGTTGCGGATCGATGTGCTTCAGAAATTACAGATACGCTCCGAGGTCAGCTTGATCGTCACGCATCCACACTCAGAAGCAGGGTGAATCGATCGAGGATCGATAGCGACCTTCGTATCGTTCGAGGTCTCCGTTCGAATGTCATCGCACACACAGATGATGGGCCCGAACAGGCAATGAGATTCCTGCGACGTCCGCCTAGAAGTGTCCCAGATTGGCACGCGAGATTCGGCGAACTAATCACGCGAGTTTCGGAAGGGAAAGAAGTTGATTTAGCCGAGATTGACAGGGTCAGATCGACCTTGCTTGATGACATCCTGCGAACTGAGTCGATTGGCGGGGCCAACCTTCCGGACATGCAGACCCGATCCTTGCTCGCCGAATCGCTTGCAGAGCTAAGCCGGGACAAGAACTGGATTATGACCCCAGACGAAGCTATTGACATCTACCTTCGCGACCTTGAGCTATTCGAAGACACCGCAGATGCGGCAATCGCGTCGTACACGGCGGTCTGGGCGAGCACCTGTCAGGGCGCTGCATCAATGTTGAAGGACTTTCGATCGACTGATCCCGTTGCGATGTTTCCGACCGTCATCATTGATGAGGCGGCGCGCGCCAATCCCCTCGATTTGCTGATCCCGTTAGTTCAGGCAAGCGAGAGAGTGATTCTCGTCGGAGACCATAGACAGCTCCCTCAACTTGTCGACGATGCAGTTCGGGATCAAGTAGCGACGCAAATGTCCGATCATCATGCCGAGCTCCTTGATGTTTGCTTGTTCGAGAGGCTCTTTCGCCACCTAGAACATTTAGAGATCGAAACAGGGATCCCGCGAACTGTGACGCTCAACCGGCAGTTTCGTATGCATCCGATGCTCGGCGACTTCGTTAGCCGCGTTTTCTACGAGCCATACGGAGAGTCGTTTGAATCCGGGAGACCTGAGTCCGAGTTCGAACACGGACTCCCAGATTTTGAGGGTCAATGCGCCGTTTGGGTTGACGTGCCAAGACAGAGCGGCCGGGCTCGTCAGGTCCCCAAGCAAGGTTGGCTACGAACTGCAGAAGCCGAACAAGTCGCGAAACTTGTCTCTGAGATCCTTAGTTCGAATCGCGACTTATCTGTCGGCGTCATCACCTTCTACGCAATGCAGGCACAGGAAATACTTCAGTCACTGGTCCCATACGAAATCACCGAAGTGACTGAGGGCAATAAGTTAGGAATCGCTGAACGATGGCGCTCAATCACGAATCGAGGCAAACGAGAAGAGCGCCTTCGCGTCGGAACGGTCGACTCATTTCAAGGAAAAGAGTTTGACGTCGTTGTGCTGTCGTTGGTCCGCAGCTCACAGCCACGGCCGAACGACACCGCTATAGAGGTGTTCGGATTCCTCACAAGTGAGAGCCGGATGTGCGTCGCCCTTAGTAGGCAGCGGTGCCTCCTCATAGTTGTCGGGGATCGCTCCATGGCCGGAGTTCCACAGGCAGACGGCGTGCGCGGTCTTGTGGAGCTGGCTGAATTCTGCGGAGCGCGCGTATGACGCGACCATTGAGATGGGTCGGATCGCAAAAGGATTTTGACAAGCCACCTGAAACAGCATTTTGGGTTGCGGCGCCGGTGCGACTGCACCGCGTCATCGTGGAAACCCCCCCCTATTACTCAGAGGGTGATCCTTTCACTCGAGCTGTCGTGAACCTCGCGAGCGCAGGCGTATGCGACGTCCGAGAGATTGGCAGATTGATGGGGATTGAGGACCTACAGTTCATTGAGGAAGTGGTGCGGCGACTAGTTGAGCTGAACATTCTGAAGGTGCGCAGAGATACTGTTGAACTCGGGCGATCCGCCGAAAAATATGTCGGTGCTGTAGATGGTGACTCTTATGTCTGGTATCTGATCCAGGACGGGCATACCGGGCGCCTTTGGCCCCGAGCATTAATCCGAACTCTTACTCCAGAATTTGATGCCGAGCGACGAACCGTCCGCATGGGTACCGCAGGTGCTCCAGCGAAACGGAACTACTGGTTTGTGCCGTGGTCGGAAACCGAGCGCCCTTTTGATCATGAAAAGGTCAAAAGCTCAATTCAGCAGCATCTTCACCACATCCGAACCCTCAGACTGAAACCGAGTTCACCGGAGGCAAGTCATTTAGCGTTCCTCGGAAGACCCGAACAGCGCGCGACATACTCCGTTCGGCTCGTTGACGGTCTGACCGACGCTCAAATACTGGTGCCGTTCCTGGCTCCTGGCGACGTGATCGAGGCCAGGGACCCGTGCGGAGTTGGACCATGGTCCGAACTCCGTGAATGGACGGCCGCCCTTATGACCGCGGAGCCGCGGCTCGCGGAGAAAATCATCGCGTGGTCTCAAAGACGTACCCGACGCGCCAATTCTGATATCAACGAAAACGCTGAACAGGCGCCTTCAATTGCGTTCATTGAACCTGGCGCAAAAGCATTGCTGCTCGCCGACAACTTCCGCCAGTATCTCGCCAGATGCACTGGTCGTTCGCTCGGCTTAGCGCACGAACGAGACACTGATCAGCGCCTGTTGCGGAGCCGGCTTCGAAGCCTCGGATTCATTGAACCGCGCCAGGAGTTACGGGTGATTCCTGCGATTGTGCAACGGGCCGCCGCCGGTGATCCAGTGGATCTTCTTGATCTTTTCGTTGCCTGGGTGCTAGTCGTGACGCAAGAAGACGCCTTGATACTTGTACAAAGCCATCCCGATCTCCCTGACCAATTAATCCGTCTCGCCAACGAGAGGCAAGTCGGCAAAGAAGTCACGGAACTTGAACCGACCCGATCTGCTAACACCGCTGACAAAGGAAATTAAGGAAGATGGGAAACAGAGCGAATTCTGGTGGTCACACGAGCGGCAAACCCAAGTCTTCTACCCGAAGAAAGGACAGGTCTTCCCAACCGACCCCAAGTGCCGAGGCGCTTGTGAGTGGCGCCCTAAGTGCTGCCGAAGACCATGACATATCAGTCGATGAAATTACTGATGGCACGTTACCCGAAATTTCTAAGGAAGATCTGAGCTTATCGGCAGAGCTCTACAGGCTTGCAACAGAGAAATGTAGCGACGCTGAAAAGAGGTTCAATCGCAGACTTGAAGAACTTGATGAGCGTGACAAGCGCCAAGTGGAGTTAAGTGAAGCAATCCGAGAAAAAGAACAAAAACATAGAGAAACATGGAAGGAAATACAAGATCGATTGAAGGAGGCTGACCGCCGCCAACGGGAAATACTTGACAAGCATATTCAACTTGAAGCTGACAAAAGTAACTTCATAGAAGACTCGTGCGAACAGGTCTACCAGACTGCCTTGGCGCCGCTTGTCGAGCGACGCAAGAAAATACTCGAAGATGCTGTCACCGAAAAATTAGCGCTGGACGAAAGGGAAGTTCGTATAAACGAGTCCCAAAGGACGATCGAATCACGTGAACGGCAAGTGCTCCTGCAACACCAATTGCTGGAAGAAGAAAGAGCCGATTGGGAATCGCAACAACGCGTCGAAGAGAACGAGACAGTTGAAGAATATCGCTTACTACTCGAAGTCGAGCAGCGACGATTGAATTCGGCGCACTCGGAAAACAAACGGTTGCAGCAAATAGAGGAATCCTACGAAGATTTGCGCCGAACACTTGGGAGCGACCCCGCACGCCTCACCAGAGACCTTGAACTGCTCAGGGATCGGAATGTCGAACTTGAAAAGGAATTACAAGCGAGACCCGACGCAATCGTCGGTGAAGAACTTCAACTGGCTCAAGCCGAGCTTCTTCAGATACGCAAAGACAACCTCTCGTTGCGTGGCGACAACCAACAACTTAAATCGGAACTATCAGCGACGCAGCTTTCCGCGCTCGAACTCGACACCGTCAAACGCGAAAAGGCGACTCTTGACGCCGGCATTGCGGCTTGTCTCAAGCGGATTGACGAGGAAACTGCGCGATACGAAAGGCTAACAAAGAAGACGGCTGAGCAACCGCCATTCCCGGAGTGCACGGCGATGGATAGTCGACTATCACTGCAAGTATCCCGACCGATCTCGAATAACGAAGGGATTGACCTCAAAAGCCTGACTTTGTTTCTCCAAGAAACGTTGGCAAGCCGAGATCGCCCGCTCTTCTTCAGACTTGATGAACTGCGAATATTCCTTGCAGGTATGGCGATGAGCCGACTCCACATTCTTGAAGGTGTCAGTGGCACCGGCAAGACATCTTTGCCGATCGCAATCGCCAAAGTGCTAGGGGGAACCTCAGCCAAGATTGAGGTGCAAGCGGGTTGGAGGGACAAGAACGATCTGCTCGGCTACTACAACGAATTTGAGAAGCACTACCGGGAACATGAGTTCACAAGGTCCTTGTATGAAGCACTGACGCCCCACAACTCATCGGGGCTTTTTTTTGTCGTTTTGGACGAGATGAATCTTTCCAAGCCAGAGCATTACTTCGCAGACTTTTTGTCGCTACTAGAGGACCAAGAGGGCGAAGGGGGCGACACAAGCGGTGTCGGCAGCGCTGTGCTTTTGAACGACCAATCCATTGACCCGTTGCCCCGACACATGCGAGGCGGAGACCGTGGTGGCGTCGAGATGCCACTTGGCGAGAACGTTTGGTTCATCGGTACCGCTAACCATGACGAGACGACATCGTCATTCGCTCCCAAAACGTTGTCGAGAGCTCACTCAATGGAATTACCGAGGAGTCTCCCGGACCCCAGCGAAATTGGTGGATCGGTCGAAGTTCGAAAGCCCTGGGACGGTGAGGTGCTCGGATACCGGGACCTAGTCAAGCAGTTCGATAAAGCAAAACGGTCCCATCAGAGTGAAGCGAAACTTGCACGCGACTTTTTTGAGTCAGCGCTGGTCGTGCTTGAAGACTTCGACGAGGAACTGAGCTGGGGGCCGCGAATCCTGCGACAGATTGATCGGTTTATCCCCGTGATCATTGAGTCGGGCGGGTCCTTAGGACTCGGCGTCGACCACTTGCTCTACACGAAGTTAACCCGACGTCTCCGGGACAGCTTCAGCCCGGACATGCGCGCGGCACGCCAGACGCTCTCCGAGCACATCCAAAGTGAATGGCCATGCAAGACCATCGATCCGAGTCGTACGAAGTCGGTTCAGGACCTTGAACGACAAATCAGGAAGGGGTAATGGTCGAACCCGAACACGTCCCGAAACCTACTGGTCAAGCGCGAGACGACGTTGTTCCCAATTGGCTTCGACAAATTCGAAACGATCACATTGGCAAGACGGACAATTCGCATCTAACAGCGTCAGCCGATTTTCTGGCCTCGCGACCTTCAATCGTCGTGGCTGGCTCCTTGCAGGAACTGATTGATGCCTGGGATCGACTTGAGGCAGCGGGTACCCCACTTCATGAGATAAGAAGCGAAGTGAGCCATATCGGCACCGAAACCGGCTCACTCCGCGATATCAGTGAATTTGAGGAAGCTCTTGAAGAGGATCTTCCGACGCTTTCCTGGATCTGCAATAGGCCTACGCAGGACCTTCGCTACGACGAACTCGTCCAACCCATCGCACGCGTGCGGAGACCTGCGCGCGGTGCTTCGGCTCAACTCGCTAGCCACAGCGAACAGTGGAGTCGATGGTCTCCTGAGATGCCAATTCCAAAGGCCATTCTCGCTGCGATTCGCGAAGATGAGATCAATCTTTATGAAAACAGAGTCGTCCGTACCTTGATATCCGGGGCGGCTCGACACATTGAAGCTCGGCTGGCTGAGGTCCGTTCCTATTTACGCAAAAACATGATGGGCCGCGACGTGCTACTCACGGGATGGCACTGGCGTCAGGAGCGGCTGAAATCTGTCTTTGATGCGTCTACAGTGGAATCGTCAATTGGCACCTTGGAAGCGACACGTGTCCGCCTTGAGGCCATGGCTGTCAGACTGGATGCGTTGAGACGGTCGGTATTGTTCAACGCCACTCCCGCCGGCACATGGGTGGCTACCCTCAGACCGAACAACGTGCTGCGACGCGATGCCCGCTACCGTTTGGTGCCCCCACTGTGGGTTCTTTGGCGTCAGACTGCCGAATTGGATGAATCAGACCTACAGCACTTGAACCTGCCCGAGGTCACCGAACGCGGCATGCGTATCCTCACCGAGGTCCTGATCGCGAAGGCTTTGGGTTGGATGGGATTTGAGTGGCAAGCAAATGAAGGCCATTACCAGCGCGGCAACGCATCGGTCTTCTTGGAGAGCGGCAATGACGCCCTTGCGCTCCGTACGGTCGACTCGGCCGGCGAACGGACGATGCAATTTGTTGCGGTCGGCATTCCACTTGTAGCGCCGGACCGCACGCATCCCCTGGCGACCGGACACATCATTGATCAGATTCTGCGCGACGGGAACCACACACAGCAATCATTGTGCCTAGTTCATCCGCTTGACGCAGGTGACATGGCATCACTTAAACGGCCTGAACTTGACCTCATCGATCATCCCGGAGTCGATTCACCTGACCCTCAACGAACGTGGTGCGTCGTGCCAGCGAGTCCGCTTCTCATCGATTCGATTGAAAGGATGACACGCGTCGTGCGATGGCAAGTCAGCGCCGCGCTATTTGATGCGTACCCTCCACGCGCTGACCTCGGCGAAGTGACCGATCAGCAGCGATTGTCGCTTGAACACATTGACGACACGGAATTGTCAGGGCGGATTCTCGCGTTTCTTGCGCCGCCCGATGACGCCATAAGCCAGATGGCTGTCATCCGACTGCGTAAGAACGCTGGCCGGGAGGCTGCGATCAAGAGCGCGCAACGATACTTTGATGAATTGTTGAATTGCCCCGTGTTCCCCACCCATAAGGCCACGTCCACGTCATTCAATGCTCGCCCGGATGGCACATTTCTTTGCAGATGCACAAGCTGCAAGGCGGAATGGGGTATCGACCAATGTGGCACATGCCATCGCCGCATGCCTTTCATCCGTCCAGGAAAAGCGGTCTCCGACGGCGAACGCCCCTCTGATTTTTTTGGCGGTGACTTGCTGGCATCGCTTTGTGAAGTGCCAACTGCTGCCGATGTGGCGCCCGTAAAGGGTGGACCAGACAAGCGAGTCTTGATCTGCCCCTATTGCCGAATTTGTGGGAGGGCACGCAGCTTCCCAGAATGCAAAAGGTGCTGGCCAAGTGAAAGTTAGGAAGCTGCAACGTCCCACTCATCCTGACTTCAACGACGTTGTCATTCACCTCACCGGTCGGACCACCAAAGCCGCGGCAGCCGAGGACTGCCTGCACAGAATCCTCCAGGAAGGTGTAGTAAGGGCGTCCCTTCCCTACGGTATAGATCAAGGTGCTGCGTGTTTTACGGAGTCGACATCACGCGGCGTGTGTTGGCTAGTTGCGCGACGCCACTTTGCGCCTTTCGGTATAGCTTTCACAAAGGCATACCTATTCGATCAGGGCGGCGCGCCGGTACTTCCCGTGAGGGGCGATGAATGGCATCTGGTTCAAGCGCTCCCTTCTGAGCTGCGGGCTCGAGTAGTTAGGATTTGGCCTGGTGTAATACTTGAGCCGGGCGAGTCAGTACCCCCAGCGCATCTCATCTCGCGGTCTGAGTGGCTAATGGAACGCGAATGGCGCGTCCCGGCTGCTGTAGGCGCGCCAGCAGTTTCGTTCGCGCTAAGCGATGTTGCCTTTCTCATCGTTCCGAATCCTCAGTGGATCGAGACGCAGGTGAGGTCGTTCGCAAGCGGTGGTCACCGAATACTCGCGAAAGACTTGGCGAAGACACGTTGGCTATCAATCGACGAGGCAGGTCAAATCACAGCCAACAACGGAGTCAAGTTACTCCGATGAACGAGGGACTGTCCTTCCTGCCGCCGCGTAAAAGCTGGCAGTGCTAGACCGAGGGCACCTTTAGTCTGCTCCCGGATATTGGATGCCGCAAACACGGACCGCATCAAGATCATTGACGCAAAGGATTTCGGCGTCTGACGAGATCACTTGTGTTGGGATCAGTACGATCTGATTAGGCCTTCGGTTGCGGAGTCGGCAATGCCTGAGAAGTGCTTCTGCAGAAGCTGCGCGAAAATCGGTTCATCTGGGACCGCGTGCATGAACAAGGTCAATGAAGACCGCAGCTTTTTCACGTCAATGCCACCAAAGATTTCCTCAGCGGTCGGGGAGTCATCAGATGAGATGGCCTCGGCGCATTTGAGTAGCCGCGGACCAAGCAGCGCGTGTGCTACATACGCGCGAGCTTCGTCAATCGATGCAATGGCGAAATACCGCGATTCTGAACTCTGGCCAAGACCCTTAAACTGCGGGAATATGAACCACATCCAATGACACTTCTTGTGACCTTGACGTAACTCACTCAGCGCTCGCTCAAATGTGCCATTGTCATTCTGGGCAATGACGAATCGCTCAAGATCGTAGGGGTCGTCCATCTAATCGGTCCAACGTTCTTATAACTATGGGGTTCAACCGCACAAGGGCATCTCGGACCACAATACGCCACGTTCGAGCGGTACATGCCTCAAGTCGCCTCGGCCATGGTCAGTCGTTATTGAGTGGAGTCTGGAAGTGTCGCAAATTGATCGTGGTCGGTCACCTGACTCGCTCCTTATGTTCCAGCGTGCCGATAAAGCACTGCGGCACGATCCGCAACGCTCGCCGCAACAACACCGTGCCGATGGCAATGGCAATGGCAATGGCGCGACTGTCGAAGCGATTGACCGCTTCAGTACCTTGACCAGCGATGCGGCTTGTGACGGCCCAGGTCAGGCGGTTTCTTCCTGTGGGCCTTGACACAGATCCGCGAACTGGTGTTCGATAGATCGCGAAGACGAACACACGTTCGAGATCCCAGAGATTTCGCTCGTACTAAGAAACCCTCTATAAACAAAGGAAATTTGTATGGCAACAATGCGCATTCTTGACGCAACAGGCGACACTGCACTCGAATTTGATGTCGACGATGCCGTCGAAACCGCTCGAGTTCGGGCAGTGTTCGACGAACTCGTCCGTGTCGAAAAACGGCTCGCGTTTGCCCATTCCGGCGATGGAACAGACCCGGTGCTGATCCGTACCTTCGACCCTCACGCCGAAGAAATCATTGTGACCCGCCCGCTCGCTGGGGGCTAACGAACGCTCGTCGCAAACGCTATGACGAACACTCCGAATTTCGGTGACGATGTCGTCGAGGCAGTCCCGGTTGACGGCCGTGGCTGGCTCGTCGTGCGCGGTGACCGGAGGGAAGAGTTCATCGTCGACCGATCCGTGGTGTGCCTTCGCACGCCAACATTTCGTCGGGGGCCGTCGCGCTTCGCCGCTAGGGACAATGGATATCGAGAGGGGTCCGCTCGTCAACGACATCTCGCTGAACAACGAGCCCACCTGTTGCTGTGGTCTTTGCTCGACGCTCGGCAACGACGGCAGTGGACTGCGAACCAGTCGTGTTGGGTCCACACCGACCTCGGTTCGCTGCGACTGGGAACGCTCTATCAGATATTCCATGTTTCACCCGACGACCCTGCGCGTTGGGACTCGTTATGTGTCGTGAGCAACAACCACGGAGGAACGCCACCGGCAGATGAATGGACCACGATGCTGCTCACGTTGCGCAGCCACCCAACAATGTTTTTTGACGTGGCGAACACCAACTCCAGCGCAATCTGGAACAACGAAACGACCAAAGCTGGCGAACCGCGTCAAGGTTGGGATCTCAGCACCTGGCGTAACCATGTCGCGCGAACCAAGAACTACACCGACAGAGCAATGTTCGATTCCGCCGCGTCGATTTGCTTCGAAAAAACAGGGGACAGCTCAGCAGCCCTTCTGACCGCCGTCAGTGCCGCATTTTCGATCGTGATGGATACAAACAATGACCGGCCCGACCAGTATTTCGATCGACTCGCTGCACGGACAACCAACCGCGCCCTGTTGTCGGTAACACTCGGAACTCACCCGCAGCTCGCTGGTCTATGCGAGTATTACTGCGAGATCGCAGAACAACTCCCGGACTTTGCTCACGGCGAACGCGCCCAGCAGCTCGCTGATCAACTGCTACGAGCCGCGGCGGGAGTTTCGGTTTGCCCGCGGTGCTGATCCCTGGCGAGGTCAGGGCTGCGGGACTGAACCGAATCCTTAAATTGAGCGCATTCGTCGCTGGTTACTGGCTAGATGTTAAACGTTCTTGAGATTCTGCTTGGAACCGTCTGTTGATCCACGGCACTGGGTCGTGTTGAGCGAGCGTCCGATATGCGTCCGGGTCATCACTGTTGGTGCTGAGTATGAGGTAGCACTCAAGTCGGACGTCGGGGTTTGAATCCTGCAGCAGCGCCGTCGCTGTTTCAATCCCACGATGAAGATCGCAGCGTAAGAGCGCGCGTAGCGCGGCGACACGCAGGCCGACCGCTCCGGTCAGCGCAATGTGGTGCAGCAAATCTGCACCACTCGAGCCGCGTAAAGCAGCAATGATGCGTTGAGCAGTTGCATCATCGCGTTCAACGAACGGTCGGAAATGGGGCATTGATGTTCCGATTCCGAGCGCACAGAGTGCCTGGACGGCACCCGCGACCACTTTGGGACCCGGATCACGAAGCAGACGTTCAAGTGGTTCTCTCGCTCGTTCGTCCGGATGCTTGTACAACACGGCACAACATTTGGTGCGAGCGCCGGGAAGGGCATCCAGGGCTTGGATGAAGAGCTCAATGCCATGTTCACTTATTGGATGACGTCTCAGGGCCACAACGACGGAGCTGGCATCTCGGACGTCCGTGGGATTATGAAGCAGGGTCTTGAGTTCGCTTTCGAGCATGTCGCGTGCTCTATCGCCGCGCAGATACCCCAGTGTCGCTGTGTAACTGGCGAACGTGATCACCGACCGCAACTGTTGCGCTACGTCCAGGACCACTGAAATATTGTTATCTGTTGCGAGTTTCGCCGCCGCTTGCAGCGCTATTTCTCGACACCACGTGGTTTCGTTGGCATCTTGCGCGATTTCCAGAACGAGATCAAATGAATCGTCAAATCCACCGTTGCCCAACGAACGGCATGCGGCTGACCGTACCGACGGAGATGGATCGCTTGTGAACGTTTCGAGAATGGCCTGATCAGCAGCCAATGCAAAACGCCCGAGCGCATCGACCGCAGCGGCACGAATTCTTGACGCCTTGGAACGAGTTGCATGGACTACGACGCGATGCTCGGCCTTGAGCGCTCCCAGACGTTGAAGAGCAAGCGCTCGTTCATCATTGGTGGGGCCGTCTTCAAACAGTTCAAGCGCCGCAGAAATCCTGAAACGTCGTTCGGCATCACGACGTTCATCGACTATCTCGTCGAAATCGCCTGTCGCGGACACATCGTCAAAACCGTCGTCAGCGTCAGCGTCATCGAAAGCGATTGCATCGGCGATCTCATCTCGGTAACTGCGCATACGATCCTTTCGAATCCCGTCGGCTGAGTCAACGCGGAACACTGTAGGCGAGCGCGACTTATCCGGACCCTGACGTACTGACTATGCGGTTGGTCTTGACGCTGGAATCCCGTAGGGTTTGTGCGCCCTAACTGTTGGCATCTTCAGCCCAGTCATGTGCTCAACGAAATATCGGTCATGGAGACCGAATTGACGTCGCGCGAACAATTTCTACGAGCCTGAGCGACCCTGGATCGAGGCCCCAACAACGATGTGAACAGTGCAAAACAAGCGCGCACCGCAAGGATACGACCCTCGTCGGGTTCACTACCCGAAGGTCGGCTGTCGCGGAACAACTCGCTGTCGGCTGTCCCGCGCTCGACGCGCCCGACGGGCGAATCGAAATCCACGAGGCACTCGCATACTGACTCGGCCGCTTCTATCGTACCGACGCT
>SXGT01151582.1_pt1 | contig 49822 bp, 45 predicted proteins | sample 3176221 | NCBI WGS metagenome assembly SXGT01 (sample SAMN11356862, study PRJNA531348) | freshwater metagenome | isolation source: freshwater sample F1-120 | place: China: Fuxian Lake, Yuxi | collected 2017-12-25
AATCCGGTGCTCATTGGCGAACCAGGAGTGGGCAAGACTGCGATTGTTGAAGGGCTCGCCCGCCGTATCGTCGAAGGTGACGTGCCTGAGGGCTTGCGCAACAAGCGCCTGATTTCATTGGACATTTCGTCTATGGTGGCCGGAGCGAAGTTCCGCGGCGAGTTTGAAGAGCGTCTCAAAGCAGTGTTAAAGGAAATCACCGATAGCAACGGCGAAGTTATTACGTTCATCGATGAAATGCACACGATTGTGGGCGCCGGTGCGGGCGAAGGCGCCATGGATGCCGGCAACATGATCAAGCCAATGTTGGCTCGTGGTGAGCTGCGCTTGGTCGGAGCGACGACCCTTGATGAATTTCGCAAGTACATCGAGAAAGACCCGGCGTTGGAACGTCGTTTCCAACAGGTGTACGTTGGGGAGCCCTCGGTTGAAGATGCGGTCGCGATTCTGCGCGGTTTGAAAGAGCGCTACGAGGTGCATCATGGCGTACGCATTCAAGATGCTGCGCTTGTCGCCGCAGCTGTGCTGAGCGATCGCTATATCACCGGCCGACGCCTGCCCGATAAGGCTATCGACCTGATCGACGAAGCGGCATCGAAGCTCCGCATTGAGATCGACTCGATGCCTACCGAGATTGACGTTGTTGAACGCCGTATTCGTCAGCTCGAAATCGAACAGGCGGCACTCGCGAAAGAGACTGATGAGGCGTCGAAAGTGCGCCTTGAATCGCTCCAGACTGAACTCGCCGATCTCAGTGAACAACGCGACGGCATGGTGGCACACTGGCAGGGCGAGAAGTCGGCGATCGCCGCGATTCGTGCCGATAAGGAACGCCTCGAATCAATGCGCCTCGAAGCCGAACTCGCGGAACGCGATGGCAATCTGCAACGGGCTGCGGAGATCCGTTATGGGCATATCCCCGTGTTAGAGCGCGAGGTAGCAGCGGGCACTGAACGATTAGCAGGTTTGCAGCACACTTCTGCGATGTTGAAAGAGGAAGTCGACGCTGAAGACGTTGCCGAGATCGTTGGGAAATGGACTGGCGTACCAGTGACGAGATTGCTGGAGGGCGAACTCGCGAAGCTAGTGAAACTTGAGTCGCTGTTGCATGAACGCGTTATCGGTCAAGACGATGCGGTCGTGGCGGTGGCGAACGCAATCAGGCGATCACGGGCGGGCTTGGCGGATCCGCATCGGCCAATCGGGTCGTTTCTGTTTCTTGGTCCGACGGGTGTAGGCAAGACTGAGCTGGCGCGAGCCCTCGCCGAATTTCTCTTCGATGATGACCGCGCAATGGTCCGCATCGACCTGAGTGAATACATGGAGAAACACAGCGTTTCTCGCCTTGTTGGGGCGCCCCCTGGCTATGTGGGTTACGACGAGGGAGGACAGCTCAGCGAGGCAGTTCGTCGCCGTCCGTATTCAGTTGTGTTGCTCGATGAAGCCGAAAAGGCTCACCCGGACGTCTTCAATGTGTTGCTCCAGGTGATGGACGACGGGCGGCTGACTGATGGCCAGGGCCGCACGGTTGATTTCACCAACACGATTCTTGTGATGACGAGCAATCTCGGCGCCGGAGGCGGTCATGACGTTGTCATGAATGCGGTTCGGGGTCATTTCAAACCCGAGTTTCTCAACCGTGTTGATGAAATCGTGGTGTTCGACCGGCTCGATCGGGCCAACATTGCGGTGATCGTTGAGCTTCAAGTTGAGTTGCTTCGTGAGCGCCTCAGCGAGCGAGAGCTCGGACTCGAACTCACCCCTGCCGCAGTGGCATGGATTGCTGCAGCGGGATACGACCCCGACTATGGCGCACGTCCACTCAAACGGGTCCTGCAGAAACAAATCTCGGACCAGATTGCGGTTGGCATACTTGAAGGAAAGTACCGGCCGGGTGATGCGATCTTGGTCGACGCTCCTGGCGACAACGGCCTCACCTTTGAGACCGTCGTCGCTGCGGAGGCCGTCGAGGCTTAGTCAGAAACTTGAGTGTTTGGTGCGTCATTGTCGGTAGTACTCGCTACGCGGTCGCTGCGGATACTCGACGCAATGCCAGCGGTGCCCATTGCGAGTAACACCGATGCCGGTACCCACCGTCCGTCGACGTTGGTTACTCCCTGTTCGTCCAGCATGAACAACACGCCGAGCACCAGGAACAGCGTGCCGGTAATGAGCGAAAATAGATCAAGGGGATGACGATTCATCGCGTGTCTCCTACGGTGATGGTGGAATCAGAGGTATCGAGTTGGTCTGGTGACGACTCGCGCACGACGCGCACTTCGCCGAGTGTGTTGTGCAAGGTCAGCATGATCGTGCGGCCGGTACCTTTCGAAGTAAACGTGAAGTGTTGGTGCAACCCGCCGTCGTCAGTTCGGCCGAACCGACGGATTTGGCCCGCGCCGACTCTCGCGTCGACGGTGACGTTGGCGTCATCGGGCACGATGACTTGTAACTCGCCCATGCCGAGCCGGGCGCGCACGGTGAGCGGCTCTGTGCCATCGACTTGAGTGAGATCTACATTGAGTTGGCCGAAGCCGAGCTCATATTTGGCCTGGACATCAGCGGTGCTGATGGGCCGATAGGTGCGTTCACCGGCGCCCTTATCCCAAGGAATTGACAGCGACGACGCGAGCGCCAACCCAGCGGTGAGAGGAATTGCAAGCCATACCAAGCGACGTGCATATCCAAACCACGAGCCGACAATGAGACCCAAACCGAGCAGGGTCAGTGCCATCGCGCCTACGAACCCCGGATTCACATTTGTTGCGTTGGTCGCGTCGACCAGCCACGCGCCGCCGACCAGCAGTGCGATCGCACTGAGGATCAGGCGGCCCAGGTAGGAATCGCGACGAACGTTGCGGCGATCCATGCGGCGTTGGTGTGCTGCCTCGTGATGGACGCGACGTTGCCGACGGACGTAATCGTGTTGCGACCCTGGCCACGAACCTTCAGGATGAGCCGAAACAGTTGGCGGACGGGGAGCTGAAGCTGGGGGAGAGCCGGAAGGGGTATTCGGGGATCCCGATGGCAGTTGGTCGTCGGCTCGACCCGGTGATTGGCGGCCGGAAAACAGCAGTGCGCAGCCAATAGTGATCAGAACGATTGGCCCTACGAAGTCGCTCGGCCACCAATCGTTATTGTCGAACAGTGCAATGAGACCTGCGCAGAAGAGGGCTATCCCAATCCACATGCTTCCGCGGCCATGTCGGGCGACGTTGCGATACATGTTGTCTTGGAGGTTGTCGGCGATGAGTTGGCCGTCGTCGCGTGGCATGACGATCCATGCCACGCCGTATCCGACGAACACCGCACCGAACGTGACGATCCCGATAGCAGCGATGGCGAGGCGAACGATGGTCGGGTCGTAGCCGTAGTGTCGAGCGATTCCTCCCGCCACTCCAGCGATCATTCGGTCGTCGCTCGACCGAGTGAGGCGCCGTCCACGAGGCTCGTGCGGCTGCTCATTCGGAGGCGGGGGTGGGGTTGGCGGGGTCATGGTTGATGTCATGTTGCCATCGTCGGCGATGACAAGGTCGGACGGTATCGGTGGTGACCCTGGTTTATCCCTGATGCACACCAGGATGCTCTCGGGGAGCACTCGGGGTCGATGCGTGCGTGGGATGCGCGTTCACGTGGGAGAATTGTGGCATGGCTGACAAGGTGCGTCCCGCATTACTGCGACACACCGAAGACCGGATGGTCGCGGGCGTTGCGTTGGGCCTAGCTGCGCACCTGGGTGTGGATGTGCGCCGAGTGCGTATCGGGTTCGTGGTTGCGGGGCTGTTTGGGGTTGGCGTCGTGGTGTACGGGCTCGCGATCGCTTTGATGCCTACCGCTAGTGGAAACCGAGCCCCTGCTTCGGGGCTGCGGGTTCGCAATAGCCGTGATGTGGTGGGTGTGCTGCTGATTCTCATCGGCGGCGCGCAGCTGCTCACTGCGCTCGCGTCGAACTGGATTGTGTTCGCGTCTCTGTTGGTGTTCGGCGCAGCCGTCGTTGTGGCGATTATCGCAACACTCCCGTCGGAGGCCATGCGCGATGGGAATGTGCCCCAGTGGCTACCTCCTGCGTTCGGTGAAGCAGTGCGCATGGTGCGCGGTCAAAGATCGTTGCTGCTGCGCACCATCATGGGTGGGCTCATTGCGCTGATCGGTATGGGGTTGCTGCTATTGCGGTCGCAGTCGTGGTCGCAGTTAGTAGAGGGTTTCGCAGCAACCGGGTTCGTGATCGCGGGCGGAATGTTGGCTTTGGGACCTTGGCTGAGTCGTTTGGGAGACGATCTGTTGCGCGAGCGCCGGGAACGAATCCGTACTGAGGAGCGTGCTGAAATGGCCGCGCATCTCCATGATTCAGTTTTGCAGACTCTGGCGCTGGTGCAGCGCAACTCAACGAATGCCAAGGAAGTAGCCCGGCTCGCGCGCGTGCAAGAACGAGAATTGCGAAACTGGTTGTTGCGCGGCGATCACTACACCGAAGGCGCGGCTACGTTCATTGAGACACTCGACACGATGACCGCAGAGTTGGAGTTGTTGCATACAACTGCCATTGACGTTGTGCACGTGCGTGATTGCGAAATGGACGAAACCATTCGACCCATCGTCGCCGCGGCACGCGAGGCGATCGCCAACGCTCAGCGGCACTCAAATGCGGATCGGATTTCTGTGTATACCGAAGTCGACGAAGACGAGGTTCGAGTTTTCGTGCGCGATCGTGGGATTGGCTTCGACCGTGACTGCGTCGGTGCCGATCGAGGCGGGCTCGTCGAATCGATCGAAGGCCGAATGCGACGGCACGGAGGTTCAGCTGCGATTCGCAGCGAAGTTGGAGTCGGTACCGAAGTAGAACTTGTTATGCCGCGACAGGAGACTCGCTGATGGACAAAGAGAAAATCGAAGTGTTTCTTGTCGACGATCATGAATTGTTCCTTGCGGGCGTGCGCAGCGAGTTGAGTACGGCAGTCAAGATTGTGGGGACAGCCTCTGACGTCGATGCGGCAATTGAAATGGTGTCTGAGCGCCGACCCGATGTCGTGCTCATCGATGTCCACATGCCAAAAGGCGGTGGCGAACGCGTCATTCGGGCGGCCGCGACCGCGTGCCCCGAGGTGCGTTTTCTCGCGTTGTCGGTGTCGGACTCGCCCGATGACGTGATCGCGATTATTCGTGCTGGCGCGCGGGGTTACGTGACGAAGACGATTGGCACTGCGGAGCTGCTCGAAGCGATCGCCCAAGTGCATGCCGGCGACGCGGTCTTTTCGCCGCGACTTGCCGGATTCGTATTGGATGCATTTGCCGCGGCGGCGCCGATTGAACACGATCCCGAATTAGATCTGCTGACTCCTCGGGAACAGCAAGCGATGCGGTTTATCGCTCGGGGGTATACGTATAAGGAAGCCGCGCGCGAGCTCGGCATTTCGGTCAAGACGGTGGAAACGCACGTCTCGGCGGTGTTGCGCAAGCTGCAACTTTCGAATCGCCATGAGCTCGCCCGGTGGGCAAGTGACCGTCGGATCGTCTGAAGTTTGGAATTGATCGGTGGTAACGGTGTCGAACCGATTACCATCCTCGCAACGTGACTCCTTTTAGTTTCGTTGAGCTTACGGAAGCACGGTAAAACCATGCCGGGTTCTGTAATTGTTGGTACGCAGTGGGGCGATGAAGGCAAGGGTCGGTTCACCGATTACCTCGCAAAAGAAGCTTCGCTATGCGTGCGGTATCAAGGCGGCCACAATGCTGGCCACACCATCATCGTGGGCGAGGAAGTGTTCAAGCTTCAGCTTGTTCCGTCAGGCGCGTTGTATCCCTGGGTGATTCCTGTGATCGGAAACGGTGTGGTCGTCGACCCCGCTGTCCTGATTAAAGAGCTGGACATGCTCGAAGGGCGTGGCGTAGATACGCGCCGGTTGCGTCTGTCGGGCAACGCGCACATGATCATGCCGTATCACCAGGAGATGGATGCTCTGACGGAGCGTTATCTTGGCAAGAACAAACTTGGCACCACCAAACGCGGAATCGGGCCGACCTATGCCGATAAGGCACTGCGGGTTGGGTTGCGAATACAGGACCTCCTCGATCCGAAGATCTTTCGCGAGAAGCTCGACCTTGTATTGCGTGAGAAGAATCAAGTGCTCACACGCGTCTACAACCGCTTGCCAATTGACCCGAAGGACCTAGCAGATCGCTATTTGTCGATGGTGCCTCGGCTGGCCCCGATGATCGACGACACCGTTCACATCGTGCACGAAGCGCTCGACGCGCAACAGTGGGTGCTGTTCGAGGGTGCGCAGGCGACCTATCTCGATCTCGACCATGGCACGTATCCGTTCGTGACATCGTCGAACCCGATTGCCGGGGGAGTGTGCGCTGGTGCTGGCGTGGGCCCACGAGACATCGCGCGCATCGTGGGCGTCGTGAAGGCGTATACCACTCGCGTTGGAAGCGGGCCCTTTCCGACCGAGCTGTTCGAAGGTGATGTCGTCGGAGATCTCCTCGTTGATCGCGGGCGCGAGTTCGGAACCAACACCGGTCGCAAACGTCGGCCAGGTTGGCTCGATCTCGTGATGTTGCGCCATGCGAATCGGTTGAATTCCTCGACGGAGTTGGCTATTACCAAACTTGATGTGTTGTCGCCGCTCGACGAACTCAAAGTGTGCGTGGCCTACGAAGACGACACTGGGAAGCGCTACGACCACGTCCCGTATCACCAGTCGATTCTGCACAAAGTGAAACCGATATACGAAACGCTGCCCGGTTGGGGAAGTGAAATCGAAACTGCCGAGCGGCGCGAAGACCTTCCGTCGCAGGCGCGTGACTACGTGCAGTTCATCGAAGATTTCACAGGAGTGCATGTGAGCTTTGTTTCCGTTGGGCCAGAGCGCGATCAAACGGTCGTGTTGCCGAAAAAGAGCTGACGGAAGGGGTTGATGTGAGTCGCGTTTTGCTGATCGGTTCAGGAGGGCGCGAGCACGCGCTGGCGTGGAAGCTCGCGGAATCATCGTGCGTCGATGAGGTGTTGTGTGCTCCCGGCAACCCTGGGATGGAAACGATCGGTGAATGCATTGCGGTCGACGTACATGATCCTGCCGCGGTCGCTGATCTGGCCGACAAAGTCAACGCGTCGTTGGTCGTTGTTGGGCCCGAGGATCCATTGGCCGCCGGGGTCGCTGATCCAATTCGGGCGCGCGGGCGTGCAGTGTTCGGCCCGAGTAAGAGCGCGGCGCGCCTTGAAGGCAGCAAATCATGGATGAAGGATGTGCTCGTGGCGGCGGGCGTACCCACCGCGAAGTACGCCACGTTCCGTGCCGGACAGGAATCGGCTGCACTCGCGTATCTTGAAACGCTGGAGGATCTGTGGGTTGTCAAAACTGACGGACTTGCCGCGGGGAAAGGCGTTGTCGTGACGGAGTCGCTGGGCGAGGCGCGCTCGGCGGTGAAGCGGTACTTGTCGGGTGATGCCTTTGGCGAAGCGGGCCGCACCTGTGTCATTGAAGAAGGTATGACGGGCCCTGAGCTTTCATTCTTTGTGATGTGCGATGGCACGAATGCGCTTCCGATGGCGTGGGCTCAGGACCATAAGCGTGTTGGCGATGGAGACATCGGGCCGAACACCGGCGGCATGGGTGCCTACTCGCCGGTACCGTTTGCAGCCGAAGCGCTCATGGATGAATTAATGGAACGGGCGATCCATCCGACGCTTGTCGAGATGCGGGCGCGAGACGCCGAGTTTCGGGGTGTGTTGTTTTGCGGGGTGATGCTGACCGCAGCGGGTCCGAAAATTCTCGAATACAACGTGCGCTTTGGCGACCCGGAGTGCGAAATATTGATGCGGCGCATGTCGAGTGATCTATTCGTGCACCTGCTCGAATCCGCGCAAGGGTCGTTGCAGACTCCGATTGAGTTTCGCGACGACGCTGCAGTTGCTGTGTGTCTTGCCGCCGATGGCTACCCCGCAACGCCGATTCGTGGCCACGCGATCAACGGAATTGATGCCGCAAACGCGATCCCAGACGTCGTGGTGTTTCAAGCTGGAACCGAGCGCGTTGAGGCCGAACTCTTGACCAACGGTGGACGGGTCTTGGTGGTGACTGCGACAGGCCCCACGATCGGCGCGGCCCAAGCCAAGGCCTACGAGGGCGTTGACGCGATTTCGTGGTCTGGGATGCATTACCGAAGCGACATCGGAGCCCAGGCGAGAATGCAGTCATGAATGCATCCGCAATGATCACGCGTGAATTGTTCCTAGATTGCGAGGCGTTCGCGGTATTCGACGTACGTTTGCGAAACGCGGCCCGAGCGGAAGGGTTCGTGTTGATTCCACGAGAGGAACAGCTCGCATGATCCCCCGGTACTCACTCCCAGAAATGGCGACGTTGTTCAGCGACGAAGCCAAGTTCGGTGCGTGGCTAGAGGTTGAAATTTTGGCGTGTGAAGCGTGGGCGAAACTCGGTGTGATCCCAGAAAGTGATGCCGCGCAAATTCGGGCGAAAGCGAGTTTCTCCTCCGAAGCCGTGCTGGAACGCGAGCGGGTTACCGATCATGACGTCGCTGCCTTTGTGGATGTTGTGCAAGACAGCGTCGGCAGCGCGGCGGGAGTGTGGGTGCACTACGGGCTCACGTCCACTGATGTGGTCGACACGGCCCAGGCGTATCTTTTGGTGCAAGCAATCGATCTATTGGCTACGGCCGCCGCCGAACTCGAAACCGCTTTGATTAAGCGGGCACGAGAACACAAAGCCACACCGTGCGTCGGTCGCACGCACGGGATTCACGCGGAGCCAACCACGTTCGGAACGAAGCCGGCATTGTGGGCGCTGCAAGTGCGGCGAGATCGCGAACGCATCGCGCGTGTTCGTACCGTGATGGCGGTCGGCAAACTCAGCGGCGCGGTGGGCACCTATAGCAACATCGACCCGAGTATCGAACAATTTGTATGCGAACAGCTCGGCCTGTCGCCCGTGCCCGCCACCCAGGTGCTCGCTCGCGATCGCCACGCCGAACTTCTCTATGTATGCGCCGCAATCGGCACCACCTGCGAAGCCATCGGTCTAGAAATGCGTCACCTACAACGCACTGAAGTGCGCGAAGCCGAGGAACCATTTCGCGAAGGCAAACAAAAGGGTTCGAGCGCGATGCCGCACAAACGGAACCCGATCAAAAGTGAACAACTGTGTGGGCTCGCTCGTGTCTTGCGAGGAAACCTTGTAGTGGGCATGGAAGACGTTGCCCTATGGCACGAACGCGATATTTCACATAGCAGCGCGGAACGGGTAGTACTCGCGGATTCGTTGCTATTGGCGTTCTATGTGTTGAAGCAAGCCACGCGCATTATCGAAGGTATGCGGGTCTACCCGGAGCGCATGATCGAAAATCTGAACTCCAGTTACGGCTTGGTGTTTAGCCAACCCGTTTTGTTATCGCTTGTGGAATCTGGCGTGCCGCGCGACGACGCATACCGGATGGTGCAGCGTAATGCCATGCGGGCATGGGAGACCCGGAGCATGTTTCGTGAGTTGCTCGAAGCCGATGCTGAGGTCATGGCCTCCATGGGCTCCGAACAGCTTGATGCCTGTTTCGATCTCACGCATGCATTGCGTAATGTGCAACGCACATTCGATGCCGTCGACGCACTGGAGCACAACCCACTGTCATGACCGAGAACGCGCTGCGGCACTTGTACTCTGGCAAAGTTCGCGACCTGTATGAGGTCAGTTCCGACCGGTTGTTGATGGTGTCCACCGATCGGGTGTCGGTGTTTGACGTCGTGTTACCCGACCTCGTCCCCGATAAGGGGCGCGTTCTCACCGGTCTATCGGCCTTTTGGTTTGATCGCACTCGTCACATCATCGCCAACCACGTGGTGTCGTCGGACCCTACGGATTTTCCCGAAATTGCTGGAGATGTCGCCGGACGAGCGATGCTGGTGCGTCGCACGGAACCGATCCGTATGGAGTGTGTGGTGCGCGGGTATCTCTTTGGTGGCGCATGGAAGGAATATCGCGAACACGGCACCATCGGCGGCATGAAAGCATCTGCTGGGCTTATCGAGGCCGAGGCGTTAGAAGCGCCCATGTTCACGCCCAGCACCAAGGCCGATGCAGGCCATGATGTCGCGTTGTCGCCGAGTGAAGCAGTCGATCTTGTCGGCAGAGCCACCCATGACCGGGTCCGCGATCTGTCGCTCGCGCTCTATGAGCTGGGTGCCGCTCACGCGAGCACTCGAGGCCTCATTCTTGCCGATACGAAGTTTGAATTCGGGATGCTTGACGGCGACATTGTGTTGATCGACGAATGCATGACGCCCGATTCGTCGCGTTATTGGCCCGCCGACTCTTACGTGGTGGGCTCGTCGCCCCCAAGCTTCGACAAGCAGTACGTACGCGATCACATGGCCGCGACGGGATGGAATAAAGAACCGCCTGCGCCGCCAATGACTGCCGAAGTGATTGCCAATACGCGTGCGAAATACATCGAGGCGTACGACATGATTACCGGCTTGAGTTTTGCTGACTGGTACCAATCCGGCGACTGACCCACTTGAAGGATGTTTGATGGCCCGATACGCAGCACGCATTGAGATTTCTCACCTTCCGGGCGTGGCCGACCCGCAGGGCGCCACAGTCGAACGCGCGCTCCCAGCCCTGGGCTACACGAATGTGACCGAACTCAAGATCGCTCGCAGCATTCGATTGGTTGTGGAAGCGGCGGACGTGACATCGGCACACATCCAAGTGTCCGAGATGTGCGAACGCATCCTGGCAAACCCCGTGATTGAGGCCTACGAGGTCGCGATCTCGCAGTTGGCGGCTCCGTGAGCGCGCGAATCGGTGTGATCCAGTTTCCCGGAACGAATTGTGAGCTTGACGCGGTCCATGCTTGCGAAGTGCTGGGCGCGTCCGCGGAGTTGTTATGGCACCGCGAGAGTTCTCCCATCAGTGTCGACGCAGTGATTGTGCCCGGAGGTTTTGCCCACGGCGACTATTTGCGCACCGGCGCAATTGCTCGGTTTTCGCCCGTGATGAACGCATTGCAGGAGTTCGCCGAGGCCGGCGGACCCGTCGTCGGTATTTGCAACGGCTTCCAGATTCTGTGCGAAGCGGCGATGCTGCCCGGCGCGCTGCAGAAAAATGCCGGTATGAAGTTTCGCTGTGAGATGTCGACGTTGGTTGTTGCTTCGCAACGCAGCGTGCTGACTGCGGATATCGAGTTGGGTGCAGAATTGCGGATTCCCATCAATCATTTCGAAGGTAACTACACGTGCGACGCCGCCACGCTCGAGCAACTCCGCGGCGATGATCGCATTGTGTTGCGATACCTCGAAAACCCAAACGGCAGTCTCGACGACATTGCCGGAATTTGTAACGACACAGGCAACGTGGTCGGTTTGATGCCTCATCCCGAGCGTGCCTGCGAGTCCGTGTTGGGTTCGATCGACGGGGCGGCGTTACTTGGGTCGTTGTTGCGGCACGCGCTGATTACAGCGACTCGCTGACGATTGTTGTTGATGTTGTAATTGAGGTAGTTGCCGTACTACGAGGTGCAAGCAGGGTTCTTTCCCAAATGTGGGAAATACCCCCGTTGTGTTGTGGTTGTGAATTCCGTATCGTCAAGGCGCGGAGTCGAGGGGGCACCATCAGATGACCGGAATTGGTCTATACATTGCAAGTTCAGCGGCGGGGCTAGGTGCGTACGTAGTTGGCCGCGGGGTGCTGAAGTTTCGCGACGGTCACCGTTCGGCGATTCGAAGCGAGCGTACGCACAATGTGGTGCGTTTGTTGATGCCGTATGAACGAGAACTCAATCTCATCGAGGCTGAAGGACTTGGCGTTGACTGCGACCGGCGCGTCGGGCATCTTCGAGCAGTTGAGGCGCAATTCGACCAGGCAGGTTGACTCGACAGGTTGACCGAGCGGTGCACGCGTGTGCACTTACCGTTTGATCCCGGCGCGATCGAGCACATCTGCCGTGACGCCGACTTCACGAAATGCCGCGTAGCTGATTTCTTTGCGTGTCGCGTACGCTGCGGCGTGCTTGACGAATGCAGCTTCGAGGGTATCGAGATTTACCTGCGCCTGCATTCCTGCGAGTTCAACTTCAAGATTGCGTTTCAGTTGCGCGAGTTCTACTCGCGTGGTTCCAGTGGCGCTGCGCGCAGCGGCTTCGGTTTCTTGCATTTGGCGCTCGACAGTTTCTTGCGTGCGTTGACGACCACGCTTTGGTTTGTGTGCGGCGACAGCATCGAGATATTCGCCAATTGCTCGGCCCTGCGCTCGCCCCGCGGCGAGCGCCGCTTTGTGATCATCGGTCATGTTTTTTGGACCTTTTTTCGCCACCAACAACCTCGCTTTTTGAGTGAAATGCTGGCGTGACGATAGCGCCTTTTGTTTCGGCGCTTGGCTTGCGTTGGCTCGTCAAATCGCCGATAGGCTCCGAAATCGATGACCGAAACAACTGCCGTACCGCTGCACCGTCAGCTAGGGATGACCGACGACGAACTCGAGGCGGTGATTGGTGAACTCGGCCGAGAGCCAACGCATCTCGAACTCGCGATGTATTCGGTGATGTGGAGTGAGCATTGTTCGTATAAGTCGTCAAAACCACACCTCAGAAGGTTCCCAACGACCGCGCCGTGGGTCATGGTGGGCCCAGGCGAAGGCGCGGGTGTAATCGATGTCGGCGATGGGCTCGCGGTTGCGGTGCGTATTGAAAGCCATAATCACCCAAGTGCAGTTGAGCCCTACCAAGGCGCCGCCACCGGGGTTGGTGGGATTATCCGCGACATTTTTTCTATGGGAGCGCGTCCGATTGCTTTGATGGACCCGTTGCGGTTTGGGGCGCTTGATGACGCGCGCACTCGGTACCTTTTTGAAGGCGTAGTTTCGGGAATTAGTGGATATGGCAACTCAGTGGGGGTGCCTACCGTTGGTGGCGAGGCGGTCTTTGACGATTGCTATCGCGATAATCCGTTGGTCAACGTTTTTTGCCTCGGTTTGCTCGCCCATGACGATCTTGTGCTTGCGATTGCAACGGGTGACGGCAACCTTGCCGTTCTACTGGGCAGTGCAACGGGTCGTGACGGTATCGGTGGAGCTTCGGTGCTCGCGAGCGCTGGGTTTGAAGACGGTGCGGAACACAAGCGTCCGAGTGTGCAGGTGGGTGACCCGTTCGAAGAAAAGCGGCTCATTGAGGCTTGTTTAGAGTTGTACGAACGGAAGTTGGTAGTGGGGGTGCAAGACCTTGGCGCGGCGGGAATTTCTTGCGCTGCGAGCGAAACTGCCGCGAAGGGTGGCATGGGGATGGACCTTGATGTGGCGCGGGTTGCGCGCCGCGAACCAGGGATGAACCCGGTTGAGCTCCTCACTTCTGAAAGCCAAGAGCGCATGCTCGCGATTGTCACGCCGGAGCAACTCGACGCCGTGCTGGACGTCGCCGAACGTTGGGAGATTCGCGCAACAGTCGTCGGCCGAGTCAATGATTCCGGGCGCTTTCGCGTATTCGATGGATACTTCGACGCAATCGGCGTGCCGGGAGCGAACCCAACCCCGCCTCCGGGCGATGTGCCAATAATTGCATCGAGTGATGCTGAGCCAGTCGCCGACGTTCCGGCCGGAAGTTTGGGCGACGGCCCCGTGTATCAGCGCCCCCTGGCTCGGCCCGCGGACTTTGATGAGATCCAGCTCGATGATCCCGCCCGCGAACTACGGGTGCGGTTTCCCGACGGCACCGATCTCGGCGCGGAGCTGCTGGCCCTGCTTTCGACACCAACGATCGCGGACAAGTCGTGGATTTTTCGTCAGTACGACCATCAGTTGTTCTTGAACACAGTCGTAGGGCCGGGTAGCGACGCTTCGGTGTTGCGGCTCAAAGGCAGCGGCAAAGCGTTGGCGTTGAGCACTGATGGCAAAGCGCGCTTCTGCAAGCTTGATCCGCGTGAAGGCGCGAAGTTGATCGTGATGGAAGCTGCCCGAAATGTTGCGTGCGCGGGCGCTACCTCTAAAGCGTTGGTGAACTGTTTGAATTTCGGTAACCCGGAGCATCCCGAAGTGATGTGGCAGTTTTCCGAAGTGGTCGACGGGATGAGTGAGGCGTGCGTCGCGCTTGGCTTCCCGGTGATTGGCGGCAACGTCAGCTTCTACAACGAGAGCCGGGGCGACAACATTCATCCCACGCCCACGGTTGGTGTCGTCGGCCTGATTGATTCGTTAGTCGATGTGCCACCTTCGATCGCGTTGCGAGATGGTGACGCGATAGTGGTGTTGGGAACAACTACCGCCGAATTGGGCGGAAGCGAGTGGGCCGCTGTAGTGCATGGGCTTGTAGGGGGTCGGCCGCCGCGCGCTGATCTAGAGGCCGCGTCGAAGTTGCATGATCTCGTACGTGCTCTGGTGCGCGATCGAGCGGTCAACACTGTGCATGATTGCTCCGATGGTGGGCTCGCGGTGACCTTGTGCGAGATGGCCTTTGCAGGTTCGGTGGGGTTTTCGGTAGAGATGCCGTTTGGTGCCGAACTATCAGCGGCCGAAGCCTGCTTCAGCGAATCGGCGAACCGGGTGGTGCTCGGTGTCGTTCAATCGCAGGTCGAGGTGATTGCGGCTCGAGCCGCCAGCGCGGGAGTACCTGTGGCCGTGCTTGGCGTTGCGCATGGCGATCGATTGATAATCAACGGTGCGTTCGACGTCTCGCTCAGCGAGGCCAAGACCATCTGGACACAAGCAATCCCCAAACTGTTCGCTTAGACCCGGCTGGTTCTAGAACAGATTGGTGTCGAGCCAGGCCAGCACTTCGGCTGCCGATTCTTCGGGGGTGCGCCCCGCAGTCTCGATGCGTATCTCCGGGTTCAGTGGAGCTTCGTAGGGGTCGTCGAGGCCAGTGAAATTAGGAATCTCTCCGGCCCGGGCTTTGGCGTACAAACCTTTCACATCGCGGTCTTCGCACACCGCAAATGGCGTTGCCACGTGAATTTCTACGAAGTTGGTGATGTCGGCGCGGAGTTCGTCGCGTAGCGACCGGTAGGGCGAGATTGCGGCGGTAATGCTGATGACGCCATTGCGAGCGAGCACCTTCGCCACCCAGCCAATGCGCCGCACATTGATATCGCGATCTTCTTTGGAAAACGTGAGGCCTTTGCTGAGATGTTCGCGAATTTCGTCGCCGTCAAGGAGTTCAACCTTGCAGCCTCGGGCGATGAGTTGTTCGACAACCACGTTGGCGACGGTACTTTTGCCTGCTCCGGACAGCCCAGTGAACCACAAACAACACCCTGGGTGATTTTCTTGCGGATGATTTTGCACGGCCTGGATGGTACTGACTGAGTGTGTGGTCTGCGATACTGGTGCGGTGATCGTTCCCATTCGCCGTTGCGAGACGCAGCAAAGGGTCGGTAATGGCTGAAGATATTCGAGAAGCCTGTGGTGTGATCGGGGTCTATCAACCGGGGCACCAGGTTGCGAATCTGGCATATCTAGGTCTGTATGCATTACAACACCGTGGCCAGGAATCGGCGGGCATCGCGTGCAGCGATGGCGAGACGTTCACGGTTGTCAAAGACATGGGGCTCGTTACCCAGGTGTTCAACGAGCAAACGTTGGCGCCGCTTGAAGGTCACCTCGCGATCGGCCACGTTCGATATTCGACCACTGGTTCAAGCCATTGGCGCAATGCCCAACCGATTTACCGAGCGGTCGGCGAAGCTGGTTTCGCGATCGCGCACAACGGCAACCTGACGAATACTGGAGAGCTTTCGGTGGAGCTCGGCCAGCTTCCCGGTTTGCTCGACACTGATCCGGTACACCTCGACTCCACCAGCGATTCCGAACTCATCGGCGAGATGATCGCCAAGCACTACAAGCGCGAACTTCGCAGCGATGGCCGTGATCTTGAAACCGCCTTGATACAAGTTCTGCCGAAACTTGAGGGTGCGTTTTCCCTTGTGCTTGCCGATGAAGCGCACGTATTCGGGGTGCGTGATCCGCACGGCATTCGGCCGTTGGTGTTGGGGCGGGTTGATGGCGGTTGGGTACTTGCGAGTGAAACGTCGGCGCTCGACATCGTGGGCGCGCACTTCATCCGTGAGGTCGAGCCTGGAGAGCTAGTTGCGATCGACGCGAGTGGGCTGCGTTCGATTCGTTACGCCGAACCGAACCCGAAGCTGTGCGTGTTCGAGTTTGTCTACATTGCCCGCCCTGATACGAATCTCTACGGCAAAAGTGTGCACGGAGCCCGTCAACGCATGGGTCAAGAACTCGCTCGTCAAGCCCCAGTTGATGCCGACATGGTGATGCCGGTGCCAGAATCGGGCGGGCCAGCTGCGCAGGGTTTCGCGCACGAAAGCGGAATCCCCTACGGCGATGGTTTTGTGAAGAACCGTTATGTTGGACGCACCTTTATCAATCCCGATCAAAAGCAGCGGGGTGCGGGTGTGCGAATCAAACTGAACACAATCGACGCGAACATCCGAGGCAAACGACTGGTTGTTGTCGACGACTCGATTGTGCGCGGCACCACAACTCGTCAAATCATTTCGCTGCTTCGTGAAGCTGGCGCGACCGAAGTGCACTTCCGGGTTTCGTCTCCACCGTATCGTTGGCCATGCTTTTACGGCCTCGACACGGGTAAACGCAGCGACTTGCTTGCCGCGGATATGGAAGTTGGCGAGATCGCCGACTATCTCGGCGTCGATTCGCTCGCCTATCTCGAGCTGGATCGCTTGCTTGCGGCCACCGGTGCATCGCCAGAATCCTTTTGTTCGGCCTGTTTCAGCGGGGTGTATCCAGTTGCAGTGCCGGAATTCGATACGAAGTTTGTGTTGGAAGATGGCGGCGATACGTTGCTGCTTGATGACAATTCCTCCACGAGCGCATGAGTTCTGAAGCCAACGTAACCCCACTGACCTACGCCGATGCAGGGGTCGATATTGCCGCGGGCGATAAGGCCGTTCAGTTCATCAAGGGTCATGTGCAGTCGACGTACCGCAAAGAAGTTGTTGGTGATATTGGCGGATTTGGTGGGTTGTTTGCCGTCGATTGGGGCCGGTATCAGCAGCCGTTGCTTGTGTCGTCGACCGACGGGGTTGGCACAAAATCTTTCATCGCGCAACAGCTCGGATGCCTCGACACGATAGGCATCGACTTGGTTGCGATGTCGGCTGATGATGTGGCGGTGCAGGGCGCGGAACCATTGTTTTTTTTGGACTACATCTCAACCGGGCGGGTGGTTCCCGAAGAGATGGAACAGCTCGTTGCAGGGGTCGCGCAGGGTTGTCGTGATGCCGGTTGTGCACTCCTTGGTGGAGAAATGTCGGAGCATCCTGGCCTGATGCATGTCGGTGATTTTGACATGGTTGGATTCTGCGTTGGTGTGGTTGAGCGCAGCGAAGTGTTGCCGCGAGACGTTGCCGTCGGCGATGTCGTGATCGGATTCGCGAGCCCCGGTCTACGCAGCAATGGCTATTCATTGGCGCGCCGTGCACTCCTCGAACATGCGGGTCGATCTCTCGACGATCCTGCATGGCCTGGTGCTGAGCGTTCGCTCGGGTATGAACTCTTGTTACCGAGTGTGATTTACGCCAAGGCGATGAACGCGTTGCAACGTGAAGTTCCAGTGCACGCGTTCTCGCATATCACTGGCGGTGGGCTCCCAGGAAATATTGATCGTGTCTTGCCGCACGATTGCGATGCGGTGCTAAAGCGAGGCAGTTGGCCGGAGCCGCGGATTTTTTCGGAGATTCAACACGCGGGGTCGATCAGCACTGACGAAATGCAGCATGTGTTCAACCTTGGAATCGGGATGGTTGCGATTGTTCCCGCGGCGTCATCGGTCGAAACGATTGATGCGATCCATAGTTATGGACACGCGGCGTACGAGATCGGCACTGTGCACGGCGGGTCGGGCGCAGTGCACATTTCCGCAAACTGATACGCCGTCGGGCGTGACGCGTTAGCGACGATCGGCGTGCAGTACCGCAGCGATTTGTTGATACGCAAGGGCGCCCGGCGACTTGGGCGCGTGATCGAGGATCGTGATCCCTTGCGACGGCGCTTCAGCGAACCGCACACTTTTCGGGATCGGGGGATCGAGCACCTCAATGCCAAAGCGTTCGCGCACATCTTCAATGACCTCTCGAGCGTGGCGTGTGCGACTGTCGAACATGGTCGCGATTGCCCCCCGAACAGTGAGCTTGTCATTGGTGTATTCGCGTACGTCGTTGATGGTGTCGAGTAGTTGCGCGACGCCGCGATGAGACAGGGCTTCGCACTGGAGTGGGATGAGCACTTCTTGTGCTGCTGTGAGCCCATTGACCGTGAGCACGCCGAGTGTTGGAGCGCAGTCAATGAGAATGGTGTCGAATTCCTCGGCGAATGGCGTCAGTGCTTTGGCGAGCGTGTGTTCGCGCCCAGTTCGGGTGAGCAGCGCCATTTCCGCGCCCGCGAGGTCGATGTTGGTGGGCAACACGCTCACGTCGTCCAGCTTGATCAGAATGTCGTGGGCTGCGTGCTTTCCCGTGAGCACGTTGTGCAGTGATAGCTCGAGTGCGTCGGGGTCGAGGCCGAGCGAAAAACTCAGACAGCCCTGAGGATCAAGATCGACGAGCAATACCCGTTCGCCAAGGCGGGACAAGGCGATACCCAGGGTGTGTGTGGTGGTGGTTTTGGCGACGCCACCCTTTTGATTTGCTACCGCGATAATTCGAGACATTGGTGACACAGTAGATGCCCGCAAAATTCTTTGTGTCCACCTCGCACCCTTTACCCGATTACCGGTTACTATGAGCCAAGCGACCTAGTTCGCTCCGGGCGTGTGACGCAAGCCACCATCGGACCGCCAGAAAAAGGACAGCCCAGTGACCAGAACCGAAAACCAGTCATACGACGACGATGCACTCTTGACCCCTTCGGAGGTTGCCGCGATGTTTCGCGTCAACCCCAAGACCGTGACCCGTTGGGCACGAGCAGGAAAAATCTCAGCAATTCGCACGCTCGGCGGTCATCGCCGTTTCCGGGCCAGCGAAATCCGAGCCTTTTTGGCCGAGGTCGAAGAACGCCAAGTTCTCTAGCCGTACATGCGCAGTTCGGACTGGGCGGTCCCTGAACTGTGCGGTGAGTGGTGTGCTCCGCTGGTGCAAGTTTCCAGCGGAGCGCGCACCCGATCAGCTTTCGTCGTGGCCCTCGTCGCCATGCGCGGCATCGTCACTGTGGCTTCCGTGGTCGTCGTGCGATTCGCCATCAAGTTGAGCACGGTCGCTCATGCCCTGCGGCTTACCGAAGCGGTCATCACCGGCAGGTTCGATCACCATCTTTGAACCTTGGCATGGTGCTGCAAGCAGAGCTTTGGTGTTCTTGGCGTTGGTCGGGTCGTCATTGTATTTGGCGACTTCCCAGTCCAAACGGGGGTTATCGGCGGAGAACACGCCATCAGGGCTCGGGCAATTCTTCGGCCAGTAGTGACCCATCCAACCGGTTTGACCGCCGACCTTGCCACCGCGTGCTTCACATACATCCTTGGGGGTGTGGTCGCCACCAATCACGAGACCGGTCTTGGGGTCGGTGCAAAGACCTTCGTGGTAATGCCACGGCATGTACTTTGCCCAGAGCGCAGAGTCGGATGCGGTGTTTGGTGATTCTTTCGTGAACATCATGTAGCTGAGCCCAACGATGGGCGCGGTCGGTTCGCTACCGCCGTAGAGCAGCATCAATGGTTTCTCGGTATCCGGCGTGCCGGAAATGTGCTTGATGCACACGTAGTGCGCGGCGATGCCAGCGACGTAGACCGTCGCTCTGTAGCAACCGAAGTCAAGCGCATCTTGTGCGGTTGGGAATTTCGCCATGACATCGTCCATGGTCGCAAGTTCGCTGCGCAAGGTGTCGCATTTGCTGGTGTCGGTGAGCGGAGCCCACGGTTGCGCGCCGTGCTCGTTGCCCATGTGTTGTACTTCATCATCGGGCTTTACGGGTGGGTTTTTGGCCCAATACGAAGCGGTATTGAATTCCCAATCGCAGCGGCCCGGCAGGGTGGTCGTGGTGGGTTCTGGTGCTTTGGTCGTTGTCGCTTTTGCGGGCGTTGTGTCGCTGGATCCGCAGGCGGAAAGTAGGAGCACTCCGGCTACGAGCAGCGCCGGCAAATGAGAGGTACGAATACGAGGCATACGCACAGAATTGCACACGACGTGTAAGAAGGTCAACCACACTGCTGGGGCGGACAGAAGAGCGATATGAGTGACACGACACTCGTTGGGGCGGACGAATTAGCCGGTACGCGAGGGTTCGCGGTGGCGATGGCAGCTCAGGAGCGACGGAGGAGCGATATGAGTGACACGACACTCGTTGGGGCGGACGGAGTAGCCCCCATATACAAGTGGCCGGGACCGGCGTCGATCCGGTGACCTCACGCTTTTCAGGCGTGCGCTCTGCCAACTGAGCTACCCGGCCGGGTGTGGCGGGCAAATGCCCGCCACGGAGCGGTCCAGACGGGACTTGAACCCGCGGCCTCCGCCTTGACAGGGCGGTGTCCTAGGCCACTAGACGATGGGGGCTAGATGTCTCCCAAGAAGACTGGCGGAGCGTAGCAAACGACTGAGTAGTTCACTCGGGTCGAATACCGAGATATTCGCTCCACGTGTGACGGTCAAGTGGCATGTGTTGGTGTTCCGTCAACGCCACGGGTAGCGACTACGGTCGAAACCGATGTCGAAACGAATGATTGATGGCGATGTCGGCGCGATTCGGGGCGCGGTATTGGCGCTTGTGCTGACGTTGGTTATCGGGGCATGTTCAGAGGGTTCGAAGGGATCTCCCGGGCAACGACTTGGCCCCAACAAGACGCCGGTTGCATGTGATCTGTTTGGTCCACTCGATTCGGCTGCGGCCAAGATCAAAGCCGCTGACCCCAGCGATCCGGTCAGTTTCGCGAAGGCGCTCGCTGACGCAAAGGCTCAGTATCTCGATGGTCTCGAAAAGCTCAACAAGGAATTGCCGAGCGCGATACAGCCCGCCGTGGCCGAGGTAAAGGTGTTGGTCGAAACCGATGATTTCGTGGCCGCGGCAAAAGCTCGCAGTCCGATCACGAAGTGGGTCGCCGACAACTGTTGAGACGGGTTGGTGTCTGTAGGTATTCGAAGTTTGGTATTCGTGCGGGTATCGACGTTGATGCCACGTAAGATCACAGCACTAGGGCTGCTAGCGCAATTGGTTAGCGCGTCGGACTTTTAATCCGCAGGTTCCGGGTTCGAGTCCCGGGCGGCCCACCACTTGACCAGGGCTTTTATGCCCTGGTCGTTTGTTTCCGGTTCCGAAACTGATCATTTGCTAACGAACCCAGCCGGACACGATCAGTTTGAACGGGTAAAGGCGTTCCCGATAGCACTCGCTGCACTGTCGCTCATGCCGTCGGTGATGTGTTGATAGGTCCGCATCGTGAAGGCAGGATCGGCGTGGCCGAGCACTGTACCGGCTATCGCCATGTGGACATCTTCTTGGAGCATCATCGTTGCGACGCCGTGACGGACATCGTGCAATCTCATCTTCGGGTCGAGTCCTGCACCGATAGCAATTCGTTTGAACCCTTGTGTGAACCCATCGGGTGATAGCGGAGATCCGTCGCCATGATCAGCGATGAGGTCGTTGTCTTGCCAGACTCGACCGAGCGCCAACCGTCTCTGAGTTTGATCGACCTTGTGTTTCTTCAACCGTGTTTGAGGCTCGGCTAGACCGAAAAAATGTGGTTTTGAGTCGTGTTGATGAATGGCGGGCGGCAATTTGGTTGATGCCAACTACGTTCGCTCTACGTTGTAGCTGTGCCTCATATCATCCTGCTGAACGGGCCCCCAGCCAGCGGCAAGTCAACGATGGCAAGGAGTCTTGCGGCCAATCGCCCGCTTGCGTTGAACTTGGACGTGGATGCTGTACGAAGCGCTCTCGGCGCTTGGATCGATCAACCTCACGAATCCGGGCTCGCGGCCCGCGTGCTCGCAGTTGCGATGGCAACCACCCATCTCGGACATGGTCACGATGTCATCGTCCCGCAGTTACTTGTGCGCGACACCTTTATTCTGGAATTGGAAGCGGTGGCCGACCAGACCAGATCGCGGTTCATAGAGATTGCCCTCATCGTGGATCGCGACGACGCGATCCGGGCGTTCGAGTCGCGTAGCGCTTCGCCTGAGAACCAGCAGCACCGAGATGCGCAACATCTCATCGAGCGATCGGGCGGAATTCAAGAGCTCGTAGAGCTGCACGACAGGTTCATGGATTTCCTTGACACGCGCACAAACGCTCACAGGATTCGCGTCGTTCTCGGCGACGTCGAAGGAACCTTGCGTCTCGTCGAATCCGCGATCAGCGCTCACCGAATGTAGCTGCGCGTAGCTTTTGCAGCGCGATCATTGGTGATGGCTGGTACCGCGTCGGTTGAGTATTCCGTATCAACCTGGTTTCAAGCCGTGCCTCCGGTGCCGGGACCCGTGCGCGGTGCCGTGTTGGACCAGATTGTTGCGATGATCGACGTGCTAGGTGGCCATCGACTTCGTGTCGCGATCGATGGATTTACAGCCTCGGGTAAGACGAGTCTCGGGCATGAACTCGCGCGCGGACTTGCCCTGCGCGGCCGCCCGGTGTTTAGAGCGTCACTCGATGACTTCAAACGTCCTTGGAGCGACCGGCATCTCTACGACCGAGAGTCCGGCGAGGGCTATTACCGGAATGCGTTCGATAGCGAGGCGACGTACCGGTTGTTGCTGGAGCCATCCGGCGCGTCCGCTGATGGAAATGTCGCGCTGTGCAGCATTGATCCGCTGACCCAGATTGATCATTCTGCGATCAGATCGTCGATGCCGGAGAACGGGATTCTTGTGGTGGATGGTGTATTTGCTCTCCGCCCGGAATTTAACGACTATTGGGATTTCAGAATATGGATCGACATCGACCCGGAGCTGTCGGTGACGCGAGGGGTCGGACGCGACGCGGGAGTGGTTGGCGACGTAGAAGGCGCCGAAAAGCTTCATCGCGACCGCTATCTCGTGGGCGAGCTGCTTTACATCGCGGAGGTCAGTCCACGTGCATTCGTCGATGTCATCGTTGACAACACCGACATCGCGCAACCGCGACTCCTTGCGTAGAAACTGCAGCTGGTGGGATCAAGCCTCGAAGCTGAAGAAGATTCCTTCTCTGTCAATCGGCTTGTTGCGCGTCTTCGCACGGCGATGTGCTGATCGTTTCGACATCAGCGCATCGCCCGCGTGCGTTCAGCGTCGACGGCGTTTTTGGGTTCTGTCGAATTCCAACACTTGTTGAAACGTTGGGCGGTTGGTTGTGCGCATCGTGTTGGTGATTAACCCTGGCGTGAAACCAGTGCGCGACGCGGTGCTGCGCCAGCGACCAGGATCAGTCGTGCCCTGCGCAACGGCAAGTTCGGCCGCAACCCGGTCGATTGCAGCCCACAACGACGCTCGACATGCATCGAGTGAACCGTTGCCGCAGTACTGCAGCTTGAATTTGCCCTTCACTGGCTTGCCCAACAACGTGCGGAGGTCTTTGTCGACGAACGATTCACCGCTCAGTCCGCCCAGCCCGCGGATCCCGTTGAGGTCGCTCGTGAGGTTGCCATACTGAGGTCGCATCACCGCATCAGCGATCGGCCCCCACAATGAGTCCATTACTGTCGGGCCAGCTTCGTCGTACTGGCCGCTTTCGTCGGCGTCGAGGCGCGGGGCATCGCGCTTCACCCACCGATCGAGTAGCCGCACTACTTTCGCATCAAGTTCGTTTGGTGCGGCACTGCCGCGAAGCACTTCGCTCACGATGGGCCATACCAACGATCGGTTGTCTTCAGTTGCCGCACGGTTCATGACTCCCACGTTTTGAGCGAGCGTCACCTTGCTTCGATACTTGTCGAAGAGTTCAACGCGGTGCACTGATCCAAATGGTGCGTCGTCACCGTGCATGAATCCGGGTGCTGATCGGTTGTTCCAGTTCAGCAACAAACCATCGGGTCCACCCACGTCGTGCGGGTGTTCGTTGCGGCTCAAGTAACCGTTCCATTCGTACTCGCCAGTTCCGAGCGTAGGAAGTCGGCGGTCGAGCCCGGCTGCTCGGCGAGGCAAAAGCCCTGAGGAGAAATACGCAGTCGTTTCGCGCGATGCGTAGCCCCAGTTGAACGTAAAGCCGAATTGGTTGGCGGCCTTGAAGAAGTTTTCCGGAGTGTCGGCTTTGCCTTCGGTCATGTCTTTCAGCGCCGCGAGGTTCAAGCCGTCGCGACCAAATGTGGAACGCTTGCGGGTCAAAGCGATGGGTTGGCCGTTGACCGTTGCTGTACCAATCATTGGGCCGTGTACAGACACTGGGTAGACCAGGGCAGTGCCATTCAGGAGCCCTGCATTGAATATTTCGAACGGTGTGCACGTGCCCTTGAACATGTAGTGCTGTGACTGCCGCGTCGGCGCGCTGCCATCAGGGTTGCACAGTTGCTCAACGAATACGTCACGCACGTCGTGGTTTGCGGAGGTGAGACTCCATGCATAGTCAGGCGTGCGACCAATCAGGAGGTACATGGCCATACCTGGCACTGCAATACCTTGGGCTTCAATACCGGGACCGCTCAAGTGAATCTGTTGCACGATCTCTGGGTAGTAGTAGCCGAGTTGCGGCCCCATCACCGCGAGACTGTTCTTGGTGTCGGAGCGTGAAGGATTGACGACCAAGAAGTTGGATGCTTGCTTGTGAGGGACAGGCCCGGCGGCGGGATAGGTCGACGATTCACCTTGCGGTGTGTCTATAACCGTTGCTTCGCTACTCGATGCGCCGACACCCGGATGGCGTGGATTGAGCGAAACGATCGAACCTTCGTCGATGACAACCGAACCGGTCACCGCGCCCCCGGTGCGCCACCCGTAGTTGAATCGTTTGTTGGTAGTGGTGGGCGCTTCAGGGTCATCGAGCATCATGGCGTCCTCCCACGCCTTGCGTCCATCAACGGCGCCCATCTGGTTTTGCAGTTTGGCAAGGAAGTCAGCATTGGAGGCTTCGGAGCCACCGCCCGCTCCGAAAATGGAACCGATGAACGCCGCTACTGAGATGACATCGTTCACCGTGACCGGCGTATCGGTGATGTTGTGCGCGCCCATGTACGCGTTGATGCCGTCGGCTTCGGCTTGCGCATCGGCGATGATTTGTCGACCCTTTTCGCCGTACGTCGACAGGATGAGTGCTACCTGATCGGTCAGGAGTTGTTCCGTTGCTGCACTCGGGACGAAGGACTGGGCGCTGGTAACTAAGCCGAACGCGTTAATCCCGGGAACGTCTGCGACGGCGACACGGGCTGGACCTCTCCCGAGTTGCAATAACAGCATCCGGTCGCGCGCAGTGACCCAACCGGCACCGAACGAAACGTCGTCTCGAGTCTTGCCTTTCACATGGGCTACGCCATATTCGTCGTAGAGGATCGTGACCCCGGCGCGCCCAGTGACTTCTTCGCGAGTGGCACCCACTGGCTTGAAGTCTTCGCGTATGAAGTGGTTTTCGATGTCTGTGTCGGTGACGTTGCCGCGCAGCGGGGTCAAGCCGTCGTAGAGCGCCAGTTGGTCGGTTGACTCGTCGGTGGTGGGAAATCCGCCGTAGTTGCCAGGAGGGAGTATGTAAAAAGCGCGGTCGGCTCTGCTCGTGACCTGGGAACTTCGTCGCTGGGCTGCCGAGGGGTCGGTGCCCGCCGCTGCGACGATGAGGCCGGTGGCGACGGCGAGTGCTGCGCCGCGGCGAATGTTGATCTTCATGATGCCTCCGAGTGCCGACAATCGCGGAGCGGACCCATCGCCCACCACCACAGAGAGCGAAAGTATCAGCGCGGACTGCGGCCAGGCAATATGGGCAGTCATTCAAGAACTTTGTTGGTGGGCGAACTTTTCACCACATCAGGGCGTCGTATCGGGCAGGGTGTTGGTTCTGGCGACGGTGAGGAAACTGCGATGGGTTCGAAACAGTTCGTGAAGTGGGTTTCGGCCGGCCTCGCGGTGGGGATTGTGGTGAGTGCGTGTAGCGGTGGAGGGCACTCATCGAAGCAGAAGGCGAAATCCACACCAGTGGCACCGGTTGATCGCAGCGGCCGAAACTCCGGCCCGTTCGAGATTGCCCTCAGCACAGGCAAGCCCGCTTCGTTTTCGGCGCAGTCGGCAGCATTCGTTCAGGGTACGGGGCTCGAGGACACTGCTATTGCGGCCGTAATCGATCGCCTGCCACCGTTCAAAGGTGGCAAGGACTCGGTGCCGTTCAAACGTCCGACGGAGTCGATTCCTCGGCCGCGGGTTGGATCGACGATCGATAAGCCATTTGGTGGTGTCGTGAAACCGCCAGTGCAACCCACTCCCGACGGTCCGCTGCAGGTGCTGCGCTATCAACCAACGGGCGATGTCGATCTCGCCGCCGATTTGACTGTCACGTTTAACCATCCCATGGTGCCGCTCGGCACGCTTGCGCAACTCGATCAAGCCGCCGTGCCGGTAAAGGTCAAGCCCGCGATGAATGGGCGTTGGCGATGGATCGGCACTCGGACCCTGCGTTTCGAATTCGAAGGCAATGTGGATCGTTTGCCGATGGCCACGAAGTACGCCGTCGAGGTACCCGCAGGAACCAAGTCGCAAACTGGTAGCGCATTGAAGGAAACGGTGCGGTGGACATTCCAAACGCCGCCACCGCGCGTTGAGCGATTCGCGCCGGCGGACCAAACCGTTGGGCTCACTCAGGTGTTCATCGCAACCTTCGATCAGCGCATCGAACCCAAGGAAGTTATCAAGACGATCACATTGAAAGCAGATGGCAAGACGGTGGCGGTTCGCTTAGCTACTCAAGCGGAGATCGACGCTGATGCCCATGTAGGCAATAATCGAACTATCGCGGAACGCATAGGTGAAGATGCGCCGTCGGGCAGCGTGCAGCAGATCGCGAAGGATGCGCAGCCCGGGCGCTGGATCGCGTTTCGGCCGGTTGCAGCGTTGAAAAAGGGTGCAGCACTTTCGATTTCGATCGATAAAGGCACGCCCTCGGCCGAAGGTCCGCGCACGACGGCTAAATCAGTGACTCACCGCGCGCGTGCTTATTCGGCGCTGAAGATCACCAAAGCCGATTGCGGCTATTTCGATGTCTGTCGTGCGAACCAACCGATCATGTTCACATTTAACAACGCGCTGGACGCGAAGGACTTTGACGCCAAGACCATCAAGATCGACCCGAAGCTTGACGCTTCGATCGGAGTGTCTGGGGATTCGTTGACCATCAACGGCGCAACAAAGGCGAATACTACGTATCGCGTCGTGATCCCTGCCTCGTTGCGCGATCAATTCGGCCAGACACTCGGCAAGGATGAAACGAAATCGTTCAAAGTCGGCGAGCCAACACCAGCACTCCTGCAATTTGCTCGTCCTTTGATTACCACCGACCCGTATGCCGAGCGCCCGTCGGTCGCAGTGACATCGGTTGGGCACGAAACCCTCAAGGTTGACGTATACCGGGTGGACCCGTCGCAGTGGATTGAATACGAACGCTTCCGTAACCGATGGGACGGCGAGTCGGTACCGCGCTTTGATTGGCCCCGCGCATCTTCGACCACCGTGACTGTCGATGGCGGCGGGCGTTCGATCACGGAAACGGTGGTGGACCTCGCGGCGGATCTTCGCGGGGCAACTGGCCATGTGGTAGTCGTTGCATCGCCGACCCGCACGTTTTCGAAGAAGGATGATCTGAGGCATCAGAATCGACCGACGTTCGTCTGGGTGCAAGCCACCGCGATCGCGGTGGATGCGATGGCGACCCGCAATGAACTGATTGCTTGGGCTACGAATCTCCAAGATGGTGCACCGTTGCCAGGAGTTCGAATTCGCCTCGCGACTACGAACAATGCCGCAGACACTGACAACGATGGTTTGGCCAGAGTGAAGCTCACCAAGACCCGTTACATCACTGCGACCAAGGGCACCGATGTTGCTTTGCTCCCCGCCGATTGGCTCGGTGAGTGGCAGGCATGGAAGCTCACCGATTCAGTGAATGGGTTCGCGTTCAATGATCGAGGGATGTATCGACCGGGAGAAAAGGTCCACATCAAAGGATGGTTTCGGCGCACCTACGGAACCGACATTGCGGTCAAGCCACTTGCCGCCGCTAAGACCGCTACCTGGTCTGCACACGACTCCTTTGGTACTGAATTGGCGCACGGCGAGGTGACCCTCAGCGATTCCAGTGCGTTCGACGTGAGTTTCGACATTCTCAATGGAGCGGCGTTGGGCGCAGCGTATTTTCAAGCCAGTGTGAATGATGGCGGGCTCGGTGCGAGTGCTCCGGCCGAGTTTCAAATCCAAGAATTTCGACGACCTGAATTTGAGGTTGTAACCCGTGCCGAATCGGCGGGCCCGCACCTCATGACGAGCCCGTTGACTGTCGCGGCAACCGGATCGTATTTTTCCGGCGGTGTATTACCGAACGCGCCGGTGACGTGGCAGGTGACCACGAGCGCGGGTTCGTACACACCTCCGAACCGGTCGCAGTTCACTTTTGGTGAAGCGCGGCCGTATTGGATGCAGGACTACGGGCGGGGTCGTTTAGCTGGGCGACGTTGGTCAGCCGATTCGTTCGAATTCAGCGACCGCAGCCAAGGGTGTTGCTTTCCCGAAAGAAAGCTGAATAACGCCACCTATGCAGGCAAGACTGACTCGAATGGAACGCACTTTCTCGAATTGAATTTCGACGGCGAAAAACCGGATCTTCCCGTCACGGTGTCTGCGAATGCGGCCCTGGAAGATGTGAACCGGCAGATGTTTGGTTCGAATCTCGAGCTGTTGGTGCATCCCTCGAAGCTGTATGTGGGGTTGCGCAGCACTCGCCAGTTTGTGCGCGAAGGTAAGCCACTCGACATTGAAGCCATCGTCACGGATATTGATGGCGAGGTGGTTGTTGGTCGCGCTTTTACCGTTACCGCGTCGCGCATTGTTTCGCGATTCGAAAATGGTGAATGGAAAGAGGTTGAGGTCGATCAGAAACGCTGCGAAATCAAATCGTCGGCGAAACCAGTTTCATGCTCCGTCGATGCGGGAATTGGCGGCCAATACAAAATTTCGGCGGTGGTGACGGACGACGACGGCGGCAAGAACCGCAGCGAGTTCACCCGCTGGGTGAGCGGAGCTGAAGCGATTCCAAGCCGTGAAGTGACACAAGAATCCGCAACCGTGGTGCCGAACCAAGAACAGTACCGACCCGGCGAAACCGCTGAACTGCTGATTATTGCTCCGTTTGCAGCTGCAGAGGGGCTCGCGACCATCTCTGCGAACAACGCAACCACGACGCAGCGGTTCAAACTAGAGAACGGTTCGGCGCTCTTGAAAGTGGCGATCACCAACGAACAGGTTCGTGGCGTGAACGTGCAGATCGATTTGGCTGGTAGCACGCCCCGCGTTGGCAACGATGGCAAAGCCGATTCTCGCCTGCCCAAACGCCCCGCGTTCGCGGCCGCACAGATTGACCTCAGAGTGCAGCCGGTGGACCAGACGTTGAAGGTCACTGCCGTTGCGCGTGATCGCGTGACTACCCCTGGAGCGAGTGGCACGGTGGACGTGCAGGTGACACAAGCCAACGGAACCGCAGTGGGTAATGCGGATGTCGCGGTGGTGGTTGTGGACGAGGCGATTCTCTCGTTGACGGGTTACAAGTTGGCTGACCCGATTGCTGCGTTCTATGCGCAGCGATCCGAAGATCGTTTTGTTGACTACTTGCGCAACACGCTGGTACTCGCCAACCCAGACGTATTCGGCGTCAAGAATCGCGCATCGACGCCGTCGACAGTTGGCGCTACCGGGGGTGGGACCGGTCTGGCCGAAGAGCAGTCTCGTTTCCTGTCCGCAGACGCCGCGTGGTTGAAGCGCGATTCGTATAAACCCGCGTCGCGAGAGACGGCTCAAGGTATTCAGGAGCGCACTAATTTTGATGCGTTGGCACTGTTTTCTCCGACGGTGCGCACCGACGCGCAAGGTGTGGCGAACGTGAAGTTCGACTTGCCCGACAACCTCACCCGCTATCGGGTCATGGCAGTTGCTTCTGATGGCGCTGCACGATTTGGCGGCGGCGAATCAACCTTGACCGCTCGTATTCCGCTGCAGATACGGCCTTCGGCGCCGCGGTTCGCAAACTTTGGCGACCGTTTCGAATTCCCCGTAGTAGTGCAGAACCAAACCGATGCCGCGGTGGAAGCCGACGTGGTGATCGAGACTTCTAACCTCACCCTGACTGGCTCCCACGGACAACGCGTCAAGGTGCCGGCGAATGATCGCGTTGAAGTTCGCTTCGGTGTAGCAACTGCGTCGGCAGGCACGGCTCGATACCGAGTCACGACGGCTAGCGGCGCGAATGCCGACAGCGCGGGCGGCGACTTCCCGGTGTACACACCCGTCACGACCGAAGCGTTTGCAACGTACGGAGTGGTCGACGGCGGCGCGATAGCGCAGCCGTTGCAAACCCCAACGGGAGTTGTGCCGCAGTACGGCGGGTTGGAGATCGATACATCTTCCACTGCGATGCAAGCGCTCACTGACGCCGTTGTATATATGGAGGAATACGAATATGACAGCGCTGATGCGTATGCATCGCGCATCATTGCGCTCACTTCGTTGCGTGATGTGTTCAGCGCCTTTGGCGGTGAGGGTGTGCCAACTGCCGCGAGGGTCGACGCCCGAATTCGCAACGACATCAAAGCCCTGATCAATTTGCAACGCAACGATGGGGGCTTTGGCAGGTGGACTCGAGAAGGTGATGAGCAGCCGTATAGCAGTGTGCAGGCCACAGAAGCCCTAGTGCTTGCAAAGCTTGCTGGCTTCGCGGTATCCGATGGCGCCCGCAATGGGGCATTGGCGTACACCCGCGATATTGAGTCCCACTTTCCCAAAGAGTGGGGTGCGCAACAACGACATGCGGTCAGTGCGTATGCGTTGCATGTGCGCGCCCGAGCAGGTGACCGTGATGTTGCGAAGGCCGAATCGTTGTACCGCTCCGATAGCGCGCTGGCCCTCGATGCATTGGCATGGCTTTGGCCGATTGTCGACGACAAGACGATCGACGCCGAAATCGCGCGCCGTATCGCCAACGCCGCGCATGATTCTCCGGGCGCGGCAACCTTTAGCCACGGGTACGACGATGGTGCCCATCTCATATACGCATCAAACCGACGCACCGACGGCATTGTGCTCGACGCGTTGATCACCAAACAACCGCAGAGTGATCTCATCCCTAAAGTTGTGGCTGGCCTCATTGGCAACCAGACCAAGGGACGATGGGGAAATATCCAAGAAAATGGCTTTATTTTGGTGGCATTGCAGCGATACTTCGCGACCTTCGAAGCACAGACTCCATCCTTCGTGGCTCGCGTCTGGCTTGGCGACGAGTTTGCTGCTGAGCATGCGTATCAAGGCCGTTCGATCGAACGTCAGCACACGATGGTGCCGATGAGTGAGCTGAACAATGATCCGAATCTCGTGATCGACAAAGCTGGCGTGGGAAGGCTGTACTACAGGCTTGGCCTGAAGTACGCGCCATCTGACTTCTCACTGGATGCCCGTGACGAAGGCTTTGTAGTCGACCGCGTGTATGAGGCGGTGAACGACAAAGGTGATGTGCGTCGCGACGCCGATGGCACCTGGCACATCAAAGCCGGTGCGATGGTGCGGGTCCGCGTCACGATGATTTCGGATGCGAATCACACCAACATGGCGTTGGTTGACCCGCTTCCGGCGGGGCTTGAAGCGGTCAACCCAGTATTGGCCACCTCGCCAAGGCCGCCGGCCCAAGAACAAGGGGATGCCAATCTTGCTCTGGCTAGTGGTACGCGGCCGGATTGGTGTTGCTGGACGTGGTTCGACCACGCGAATCTCCGCGACGATCGTGCCGAGGCCTACTCCAGCTACCTCTTTGGTGGTTCGTTCACCTACGGCTACGTTGCGCGAGCCACAACGATTGGCGATTTTGTGGTGCCGCCGGCGAAGGCAGAGGAGATCTACGCCCCGGAAGTGTTCGGTCGATCGGCGAGTGATCGAGTGGTGGTGGAATGAATTTCTTTGTTTCGTTGGCATTGAGGGAGCGTCAGACCAATCGAGGTGGTTGACGTGAGATTCGCCGATCTGTAAGAATCCCGCAAACTGCGTCTGGAATGCTCCAGTCGCAACGGGAGGAATTGATGAGCACTTCACGACTTCGTCGGACGTTGGTCGGTGGCACAGCGGTGTTAGCGATGGCATCCGGGCTGGTTGGCTACCAAGCGACACCGGCGTCGGCAGCACCATTTTCGATGTCGCTGGTCGGGGGATCGTTCAGCCTCGGAGGTCAAGCAACTGCCTCGTTGGGGGGTTCCTCGACCGCCTGTCAAAACGGCACTGACGATGAGTTCGTGGCTCCATTCGGAACGCCGGATGGTCTCGTTGATTACCCAGCGGATCCAGACTGCTCGAGCCCATTCGATAGTGATGAGGCAGTTGCCGGTTTACAACCTCCAGCGCCAATCCTATTTTCCGGAACCATCGATGGATCTTCGAACTTCGCGGTCTCGTCGGCGTTTACTCCCACGACGTTCGTGATATCGCAGGCCGCACCCATCGCAGGGCAATGTGACGACGACGTGTTGATTGCGAAGGCCACGACCGGCTTCAGTGACCTGGCAAATCACACCGGCAATCTCAATGCTGGGACGCTGACGCTGAATCTTCGAATGGACTTAACGCTCGACATTCAGTGCGACACCGATCTCGGCGCGGGTGTCAGCTATTCAGCGTACGACTTCGATGGCCCCGGCGGAATGAATCCATGGGGTGGTGCAACCCCGGTTGCGTGTGCGCACGATGTTTCGTCGTTGAACACCTCGCTGAGCGGCGATTCGGCTTCGGCGAGCCTCACGAAAACGCAAGCTCCCGGTGTGACGGTGCCGATGTCGGGTAAGGATCTCAAGCCAGCCAAAATGTTCGGTGATGTGTTCGATGCTGTGCCCATCGTAACTGCGGATACTCGATGCGGTTTCTTCGAAACATTTGTATTCGGTACGGGTGGCGTAGAAAACAGCGCAGTGCAGTTTGCCTTCATGGTTGGTGGCGAAACGTATACCGACCTCGCTGGCATTGACGTCAACGTGGGCGACGTCACCGTGAATGAAGGTGACGGCGGCTACGGCGCACTTGGCTGTGGCGGTGGAATCAGGAACTGCACGACGCGCGCGGACGTGGTGGTCACACTCAGCAGCCCTGCTCTTGTCGACTCGACGATCACCGTCATTGCCGACAACACAACTGGCGGCACCGCGAATGGCTCATTGAAAGGTACCGAGATTGTTACGCCGGCACCCGACTACAAACACACCACGGCACTCAAGCCCAAGGTGTTGAAAATCAAGGCGGGCAAGAGCACAGCGAAATTCGCGATCACGATTACCTCAGACCAGATCGATGAGGGAACCGAGACGGTGCACGTTGAAGTGATTGCGGTCTCGGCCGGGCTAGTCGAAAACGACGGTGTCGGTATGGTCACGATTCTCGATGACGATGGTGGCGCTGAACCTGATGCCGGAATCAGCATCGGAGACGCGACGGTGTACGAGACCGGTGAGGCAGTTGCATGCGGCGGGGCACTGAAATGCAAAGGCACCGCGGTGCTTCCCATTGTGGCCTCAAGTGCGGTTGCCCTGGACACGCCGCTGTCGTACACAATCGTCAATGGCAATGATGTCATCGGGGTGTTTGATGCTGCCGAAGCTGTCAACGGTAAGACGTTGGGCGACGACTTCTTGCCCGTGACGATTGCCAAAGTCAAGACGATCAAGACAGGTAAGAACACCCTTGGGCTCGTCGTCACGATCTTCGGCGACAACACGCTCGAACCCGGCGCCTTTCACGCCGAGACACTCACGGTGTTTGTTACAGGGGCGGGTGTAACCGACGGTATCGGTACGATTCGAATAAACAACGACGACGTCTAGCTCGCGACTGGTGCGCTAGGCGACGCGACCGCTTTGAAGGCACTATTAAGCCCTCAACCTTGTTCGAATTTTGCCGATGCACATGAGAGCGGCTGGTATCGCCAGCTGTTGTTTGGCGTTCGTCGAATTACCGAAGTGCTGAGGGTACGGAATGCGAGCGATTGTCGTCGATGACTCGAAGGCTATGCGGACGATCTTAAGGCGGTTACTCGAAGGCTGCGGATACGACCAGATTGACGAAGCCGCAAATGGCGAAGAAGGTCTGAAGGTATTGCGTCAAGGTGGGCGCCCTGGTTTGATGCTCGTTGACTGGAACATGCCCGTTATGAATGGCCTTGAATTCATTACCGCTGTTCGTGAGGTTCCGATCTTCAACAGCACGGTGATCATGATGATCACTACGGAAACTGCGGTCGAACGGATCGAACAGGCGATTGCTGCTGGCGCCGACGAATATCTCATGAAGCCATTCAGTCGCGAAGTACTCCTAGAGAAGCTCGAGATGCTGAAGTCATCGCACTCGTAATTGGTGCTTAAGGTTCGTTGATTACAGTCGATGCTGTTGCATGCGTTATTGCCTCAACGGGAAAAGCTGATGCTGCTAGCTGCGATAGACCTTCACGAAGTCAATGAAAGCGTTTGGACTTCGATGCTGGGACTCGAACTTGTGGCATGCGAACCTGCCCCGGATTTGCCCGGCGAGACGTACCTATTTGGTTCGGTAACCATTTCCGGCGCTTGCGACGCGGCGGTCATGGTGCAGCTTCCCCTCGGCATGGCGCGGCATCTGGCCGCGACGATGTTCGGCCAAGATGAGGAATCGATTGGCGAGGAAGAAATTTTTGATGCGCTTGGTGAAATGGCCAACATGGTTGGTGGAAACGTCAAAGGCGCACTACCAGGTGACTCGAAGCTTTCGCTCCCCACCGTGGTCGAAGGCAGAAACTTTCGATGGGCGATTCCTGGCGCCGACCCGGTGACCGATCTCAGCTATCAGTGTCAAGCGTGGACCGTGCGAACAGTGATGTTCGAACGTGTTGTTTAGGTCAAGGAAAGTTGAAGGAACGGGCTCATGAAAATTCTTGTAGTTGACGACAGCAAAGCGATGCGCATGATTGTGCGGCGCCATCTCGATCAAAGCGGCATCGGTGGTCTGGAGATCACTGAGGCGGCCAGCGGTCTGGAAGCACTGGCCGCAATTCGCGAGAGCGAACCTGATCTTGTGCTATCCGATTGGAACATGCCGGAAATGAACGGTATTGAACTCCTCACTGCATTGCGCGCCGAAGGTTGTCAGGTCCGGTTCGGATTCGTTACTTCTGAAAGCCAAGCGCACATCAAAGATATGGCACTTGACGCAGGCGCAATGTTTGTGATCGTCAAGCCGTTTACTGCCGAGGACTTTGGCGCGATGCTGCTTCGGGTCACGTGAGCTGAGCTACTTATGCCGTGCAACTACGCGTTTCCAAAACCAGATGCAGTGAAGCAGATACTCAGTGACCTTCTAGGTCGCGAAATATCGATTTCCAAAACCACCGCGCCAGTACTCGAACGCGATACGCCTGCTGTCGTCAGCGACTATCTAGATGACGAGGGAGCGGCGGCGGCCGTGTGCATTACTGATTTGCGATTGTCGAACGCATTGGGAGCAGCCCTCACGATGGTTCCCGCGAGCGCTGTTGAAGCTGCGGTGCAGAAATGGCAGATCGAAGAAGCAAACCTTGAAAATCTCTCGGAGATTGTGAACGTGATGGCGCGCCTGTTTAATCACGATGATTGCACGCACGTGCGCTGGCGCAAAGCCTTGCCGATCCCGGGTGAGGTAACCGAGGAGATCACGCAACTCATGGCGAAGCCGTCAGCTCGTCGCGACTATCTCGTGGAAGTGGAAGAGTACGGGGTAGGAACGTTGTCAATTCTCGTCGCGTGACCGCGCGGCGATCGTTCTAGACAACCTCACTCGTTGATACGGTCTCCATGGCGCCGACGACTTCTTGGTTCATGGCCGTGTTCAGGACCCGCTGAGGCTCTCTTGGATCGGGCGCCGGCTCTGGGGCCTCGATTCCTGCCGCGTACCCGCCAATCAACGACGTAATGAAATAAGCACCAATCCACACGATCGAGATGGAAAGCAGTAGTCGAATGCCGGCTGCGATGATGTCGGTCTCTCCTCGCATTGCCGAGGCCAAAGAGGGCCACGACAGCGCGAGCCCACCGAGCAGGCTCAGGCCGTAGAGCAGCTGAGGATCGACTCGTTTCGGTTTGGGCGTGTCGCTCACGACACGACCATTCGGTCAAGCAAGATCTCGGCCCACCGATTCGGACTAGCTGGCTCGCCGTCTAGGCGCACAATCGGAACACCGACTTCCAGTAGTGACGCTGGGCTGACGGTTTCGTCGAGCCGTTCCACGGCCAGGACGTCGAAACCTCCAAGTCGCTGTGCCCAAGCACTGACATCCTCGGCCTTCCAGCCTGCGTTTGCGACGGCCCAGATTTGAGTCGGCTCAAGGTGATCGAGCATCGTGTTCGTCCACTCGCTTGCTGCTGTGAGGGAAGCCACCGATACGGCAACGAATGAAACATGGTCACGGCGGCGCCAGCTACGTCGTCGTTCCTGGGCGCTCAGTTCATCGGTGATTTGAAGCCAAGTGGGTACACCGTTGCCCAGTTCGCGCTCAGTCGCGATTACAACCGTGTCGGGATCGATGCCTTGTTCCGCCGCGAGAATGCGAGCAAGTGCGACTGGGCGCGCGCCGAGACCGACGATCGCGACCGTGACCCCGCGGGCAGGCGGCAGTGATTCGGCGCTTGGCAGGCGGGTGAACGAATCGATAAGCGCGCCGCGCAATGAACTGGTATGCATGCCGCGCGGGACGTAGCGTGCGGGAACGCCGAGACGTGCGAGGGCAGTCTCGGGCCGTTCAATAAGTTCATCGTGGTCGGCAAGGTTTGCAGGAGCGATGGATCGAGCCGGTTCGACGAGCTGAGGCTGCGCGGTGACGTCGGTGCGTGTGTGTGCATTGCCGGCCGCGTTCGCCCTGCGGTACAACATGGGTTCGACAGCACCAGCAGTTGACGCAGTGATCGGATGCACAATCTGGGTCTGGTCGGGTGATGCTTCTAGGCCGACATCTCGTGCAACCTCTGAGTTGGTGTTCGCGAGCCGCTCAAGGATTTCTGCGAATCGCTCGGTTTGCGTTGAGACCTCAGGAAGGTCGCCGTGAGTACGCTCCTCACGCCGGAGATCGATCGTGTGCTCGAGCTTCGAGTCGATAGTTGGTATTGCGTCGATCGCTTCGACTTCGTCGGCGAGATCGAGCACAGACGTAGCGGCACCTACCCCACCAATGGTCGCCATGTTGCGGCGAGCGCGACCGAGGCGCGCTGCGGGTCGAAGTTCCGCTTCATGGGATTCGTGCAGCGATGGCTCTACGATGACTTCGAAGAGTTCACGAGCGAAGAAGCCACCGACTCCACCTTTGCGTAGCTTGTTGGCGGCGATGATTCGCGCGTCAGCGCCTGCCTCAGCGCGTACGCGTTCGAGCAAGCTTTCAAGATCGTTACCTTCAAACCGCAGCTGGTTGGACAACGTTCACCACCCCAATCGGGTCGAGTTCGAGTTGGGTTCCCAACTCGGAATAGGACAGAACTGCGAGGCGAGGAGCAGCCGCTCGCAACAGCTTGCGCATCGCGGCTCGCAATTGCGCAGCGCATACAAAAACTGGTTCGATGCCGCGAGCTTCGGCGGCTTCAGCATCGCGTGCGACGGCCAGCGCGAGCTGTTCGGCGAACGCAGGGTCCATCGCAAGAAAGGTTCCGTGATCACCCGGCCGCAAGGTTTCCGCCAGCGCGTGCTCGATCCTCGGTTCCAGCGTAAGGATGGGCAAATGCCCGTCAACGGCGTACATCGACGAGATTGCGGGTCCGAGGCTCAAACGCACTGCTTCGCTAATTGTCTCGGTGTCTTTGGTGATCCGCGAACGCTCGGAAATCACCTCGAAAATCGGAACCAGGTCACGCACTGCAACGCCTTCTTCGAGGAGGGCTTGCAATACGCGCTGGATTTCTCCGTGAGTGACGCCCGCGGCATTGATCTCATCGACGACTACCGGATCCGACTGTTTCACGATGTCGACGAGGGTTTTGACGTCTTGGCGCGACAGCAGCCTTGCTGCATTGCGGCGCACGACCTCGGCGAGGTGTGTCGTCACTACGGACGGTCGATCAACGACGGTGGCAGCCATGATTTCTGCTTGGTGGCGGAATTCTTCGGGTACCCAAATTGCAGGAAGCCCAAAGACGGGCTCTGTCGTCACCATGCCGGGCAAGCTGCCGTTGGTGTTTTCTTCACCTAATACCAGCAGGTGGCCAGCTGGTGCTTCGCCTCGAGCCACTTCAACGCCGTGCACCCGAATCGCGTAGGTATGCGCAGGGAGATCGAGGTTGTCTCGGGTACGCACGAGCGGGATCACAATGCCGAGCTCCATCGCGAGTTTCCGGCGCAGGCTGCGTACTCGGTCGAGGAGGTCACCTCCGCGGCTGGCATCGACAAGGTCGATGAGGTCGTAGGAGATTTCCAGTTCGAGTGGTTCGACGCGCATGTCGTTGACGATTTGCTCAGGGGTGTCCGTCGTCGGTGCTGCAGAGGCCTTGGATTGTGCGGCTTCGACAGCTTTCCGCTGCGTGATCTGGTCGTCGGTCGGCAACCGGCTCGCAAAAAACAAAAGCAACGAGCCAACGAGAAGGAATGGGGGCTTCGGAAGGCCAGGAACAATCGCGAGAATTGCGACTGAGCCGCCAGCGATCTGCATGGTGCGCCGGTGCGAGGTGAGTTGCTTGATGAGATCAGTTCCAAGGTCCGCTTCGGTTGCTGCCCGGGTGACGATCAGACCACTCGAGAGTGAGATCAGCAGGGCAGGAATTTGTGCAACAAGACCGTCACCAACGGTCAGAAGGGAATAATGCTCGATTGCTTCGCCGAACGGCATGCCCTTTTGCACGACGCCAACGATGAATCCACCGACGAGGTTGATGATCACGATCACGATCGCGGCGATCGCGTCACCCTTGACGAATTTGGACGCTCCGTCCATAGCCCCGTAAAAGTCGGCTTCGTCTGCGATTTCTTTGCGGCGAGACTTCGCTTCGTACTCGTCGATCGTTCCCGCATTGAGGTCGGCGTCGATTGCCATTTGTTTTCCGGGCATTGCATCCAGTGTGAATCGAGCCGCAACTTCGGCGACGCGGCCAGCACCGTTTGTGATCACGATGAATTGGATCACGACCAAAATAAGGAAAATGACGAGCCCCACGACGACTGAGCCACCGACGACAAAATGGCCGAAGCTTTCGATCACTTTTCCGGCGTAGCCGTCGAGCAGCACGAGGCGTGTCACAGAGACGTTGAGCGCGAGCCGAAATAGCGTTGCGATCAGTAGGAACGACGGAAAGATTGAAAATTCGAGAACGCGTGTCGTGAACATGCTCGACAGCAGAGCAAGCACAGCCAGTGCGATATTCACGACGAGAAGTAGATCGACCAAAACGGTCGGTAGCGGAACGACCATCATCGCGACAATGCCGACGATTGCCGCCGGAACTACGATTTGACCGATTCGACTGGAGCTCACGGAACCTCATAGGTACCGGGCCTTCCGTGGCTACCGGACGCGCCCCATCCATCGGCGCATGGTCTGATCGGCCTAGAGACGGCAAATCTGAGGAGTCGGAGATCGTTCGAACTGCCTTGGGAATCCTGGGAGCGGGCGCTCAGGCTTCCACGAGTTCGCGCCCGAACTCGTGATAGCCCTCGGCCCGGCCGAGTGCTCGCAATCCGAAGATGAACGCAAGGATGTGGGCAACCGCCTCGTACATCTCGATTGGTATGACGCCGCCCACTTCGCACACCTTGTACAGCGCGCGTGCGGTCGTTGGCTCATGCACGATCGGCACTCCCGCCTTTGTGGCTTCGAGCCGTATACGCAGCGCGAGATGATCGGCACCTTTCGCCAACACCTCAGGAGCACCCTTCACCGGGTCGTAGCGCAGTGCGACGGCATAGTGCGTTGGGTTGACAACTACCACGTCGGCGCTCGCCACCATGCGCATCATCTTGTTGCGCCCCATGGATTGTTGACGCGATCGGATTGCCTGGCGCACCTTCGGGTCGCCTTCTTGTTGTTTGTACTCATCGATGACCTCCTGTTTGGTCATCATGATCTGCTTGTTGATGCGGCGCCGAGCAACGGCGTAGTCGACTGCAGCTATGACGAGACCTACGCCGGCGACGTCACGCATCAGACTCAGTGCCGTCGACGCAGTGAGCATGACGATGTGGTCGAGGGATGCGCCAGTTCTCGACAACGATGTCATGAGATGCATGACAGTCGGGAATGCGATCGCAGCCAAGATGCCGACTTTGAACGTGGCTTTGGCGAGTTCCCACCATGCCTCCGGACTCACGAGCCGCTTCATGCCTTTGATCAAACTGAGGTGCTTGAAGTCGGGTTTGAGCTTTTTCCACGTGGGCTTGAGCCCAACTTGGCCGAGGCTGACCACGATAGATGTGAGTAGGAGGCCAAGCACTAGCGGCGCTGCGATCATCGCCCCGGCCATCGTTGCATTACCAGCGAAGCTCATTGCCTTTTCTTGTGATGGTTCTGAAATCACCGTCGCCATTTTGGTGAACATGTCCGGAAGCCGTTTGATGCCAGCGTTGATCGTGGCTTGCAACAACACGGTGGTGACAAATACCCCAATCCAAGTGATCAGATCGGGCGTCTTGGCTACTTGTCCCTGTTCCCGTGCTTCTCTTTGCTTCTTTGCAGTGGGCTTCTCTGTGCGCTGCGACTTGTCACCAGCCATGATTGCTCTTACCCGCCCGAGTAACTGCGAACGCCGAGGTCCACGAGATTCTCAACTGATGGCGCGAGCAATGGAACCGCAAGGCCTACCACTAACAACGCAACGCCAACACGAATGGGAAACGCGAGCGCGAACACGTTGAGTGATGGCGCGGCCCGCGAGATAAGTCCGATTGCGAGTTCCGAGATAAAGAGGCAGCCAATGACCGGCCCCGCGATTTCGAGCGCCGCTACGAATAGCTGCGACAGATTCAACGTGAGCACGCGAGCGAGAATTGCCGGGTCGTAGGCATCTGCGGGGATGATTCGAAACGAATCGTGAAATCCTTTGACAATGAGCAAGTGGCCATTGCTCGCAAACAGCAAAGTCGTCGCGACGAGTTGATAGAAGCGTCCGAACAGCGAAGTCGTCCCGTCGGCGAACGGGTCGTACATCGAAGCCATTGAGAATCCGGCGAAGATATCTATGAGCGAACCAGCTGTTTGCACCGCCGATAGCAACACCAGCATCGTCAAGCCCATCGCCAGTCCAACTACTGCTTGCGTCAGCATTGCTCCAGCGAAGGGTCCGATGTCGAGCGTCGGATTCGCGTTCTTAACAGTTGGTCCGATCGACAACGCGAGCGCAGCCGCGAGTCCGGCTTTGACCGTCATTGGTATTGACTTGTTATTGAATGGTGGAGCGATGAACAAGAACACTGAGGCGCGAATCAGCGCCAGCGCGAAGCCTGTGAACGTGGCAAGATCGATGGGGACATTCATGGCTTCATAGGTCCGGAATTCACTTGAGGAGTTGCGGCACCATGTCAAAGAGGTTCGTGGTGTAGTCAATGATCTGCGCCAACATCCAGTTGCCTGAGAGCACGATTACGAGTGCAATACCAGCCAGTTTCGGTACGAACGCGAGGGTCTGCTCTTGAATTTGGGTGGCCGACTGGACCATGCCGACGGCAAGCCCGATGAGCAACGACACGACCAGAGTTGGGCCGGCGAGTTTGGTTGCCAGCCAGATTGACTGGATTGCGATTTCTGTTACGGAGCTGTCGTTCATCTGTACCTCAGCTAATGGAAAGATGTTATGAGCGATTTGATGATCAGTGCCCAGCCGTCAACCATCACGAAGAGGAGCAGCTTGAATGGCAGCGAAACCAGGACGGGCGGGAGCATGAACATCCCCATCGACATCAGCACCGAACTAACAACCATGTCGATGATGAGGAATGGGATGAAGATCACGAATCCAATAATGAATGCTGTTTTGATTTCCGAAAGCACGAAAGCAGGAATCAGCGTGGTCAAACTCACGTCCATACGGTCTTTGGGTGCTGGCTTGTTGGACGCTTTCAAGAACAAGTTGAGTTCGCCGCTGCGGGTTTCTTTCAGCATGAATGTCTTTAGCGGCTTTTGGGTGGCTTCCCACGATTGATCGAAGGTCTTGTCGCCCTTGAGTAGTGGCTGTAGGCCGACCTTGTTTACTTCGGTGAGAGTTGGGCTCATCACAAAGAGCGAAAGAAACAGTGACAGCCCAACAACTACCTGATTCGGAGGGATCGACTGCAGACCGAGCGCGTTGCGCGTGAGCGACAGCACAATCACGATTCGAGTGAAGCTCGTCATCATCATGAGTAGTGCCGGCGCGATCGCCAGCACAGTCATGAGCAAGATGATCAGTACGCTCTGACCTGGCTTCTTTTTCGGATCCTTCTCATTGCCGATATTGGGTACTTCGATCGAAATGGATGCCTTGTTATCAGTCGTTGTCGAGGTTGTCTCACTGCCAGGTCTGTTGATGACTGGGAGTGTCGGCTTTGGCGTGCCCGGTGCTGCGGAGGCAGCAGTGTGGGGGCTCAGCGAGAAGTAAGCGATGAAAGTGATCGCGACGAGAAGAAACCGTACCGCAGCGGCGCGGGGTTGATTTTGTGAAATCGACATAGAGACCTACGCGGTCAGAGCCGATCGACTAGTGGCGAACCGTCTTGTCGCGAACGCCGTCGATCAACGTCTTCCATGTCGGAAAAGAACCTGAACTGGTTCCGGGAAGCGCCGTCCGTTGGGCTTCCATCGAGAGTGGTAGTGAAAGATCAAGTGGAATCGATGTGGTATCAGTGAGTTCGAGCACCACTTCGGTTTCGGCCAGCATTGTGATTTGATGTTCGGTGATTCCGAGCACAAGCGTCTTGCCAGCGGTGCAGACAACTGCGAGTTGCGCGTTTCGCCCCAGTGGTTTTCGGCTCATGATCTCAAGATCGAATGGCGAATGGTTCCGCGATCCTTTGCCGATTCCACCCCCAATAACCAGGCCGCGCTTCTTGAGGATGCCCGCGACAATGAGTAGCAGGCCAAGAACGATGGCAAGCGAAACTACGAGGCGGACTACGAGGGTAAACACGGTGAATTTTCCAGTGGCCGATCAGATGTTGGCGTCTGCGCCGACGACGATTTCAGCGATGCGAATGCCGAACTCTTCATCGATCACGACAACCTCGCCACGCGCAATCAGTGTGCCGTTCACCAACACGTCGACAGGGCTGCCGGCCGCTCGATCGAGTTCGATGACAGCTCCCGGTGTGAGGCTCAACAGATCACGAACCGTCATTCGACGGCGACCGAGTTCCGCGGTCACCCCCATTTCGACGTCGTGCAGTAGTGCGAGCGATCGTGGCTCGGCGAGGTCGATGAGACCCTCCGAGAGGTGCTGAAATTCGTGACGATTCACCGTGTCGGGTCCTGCCGTTGGTCGGGCGCCAGCTGCGGCTCGGGCCGGGGTTCCCGCTCGTACTGTTACTGAGCCTGTGGGTTCCGGGGTTGCATCATCGCTTTGCGATATTGGCGCGCCGACTGCGAGCACGAATGTCGCGATTCGATTGTTTCCGTCGATAAACGAATACAGCGCATACTCAGCGTCTGCAATGAGCTGCCCGACGAGTTCCTCACTTGTAATTTCTTCAGGATTTTCGAATTCCATGTCGGAGGCTTCGGAGTTTTGCAGAGCGCCGGTGGCTGCCATGAGAACTGGTGAAAGCGCAGTGATCATTTCTTCGTCTGGGGCCAGCCGTTCGAGTTGAAGGCCGACTTCTTCTGTCACGACGAAGAAGATTGCACCTTCGAAGCCCGCGGTTGACTCCATCCGCGCAATGCGCAGCGAGCCGGCGGGGAGATGCTCGAGCGTGGGTGCCTCGATTTTTGGTCGACCCACGCCAAGGATGACGTCGGCACCGATGACTTGTTCAAATGCAGCCGCGACACTCATCGCGACTGCGTTGGTTACGGTGATTTCTGTGATGATGCTCATCGCATCCTCTCGGAATAGTTGTCAACGATTAAACAGGCCAAGCGTTTGCCCTTGCGTCCAGTGACAGCGTGGTAACAGGGCACTCCGTCGACCTTGACAGTGACGGGGTTCTCGACGGGATGCTCAAGAGGAACGATGTCTCCGACGCGCAGGTCGAGAACGTCTTGCGAGAGCAACGACACCGTGTCGAATACAACAGACAGTTCCACGTCGACGTCATTGATGACTTCATGGAGGCTCTTGGACCATTCGATCGGGTCTTTCGTCGAATGGTCAGCGAAGAGTTGTTGGCTCGCCAGTGTCTCCAATACGGGTTGCATCGTGTTAAACGGAATGCATAGCGATGATGTGCCACGCTTGTCGCCAATGCGCGTTTCGAACGAGACCGCGAGCACCATGTCGCTCGGCGCCGCGATTTGTGCGAACTGCGGGTTGAACTCTTGCGAGAGAATCTCGGCCTCTATGCGCACCAACGTCTCGTATGCGTATTCGAGCTCTCGAAGCGTGCGCTCCACCAGAGAGCGCATCAGGTTTGATTCGATTTCTGTCAGTGGTCGCTTGGGGCTCAACGCTTCACCACTACCGCCAAGAAGTCGATCCACAGCTGTGAAAGCGATTGGCAGCGGGAACTGCATGACGGCTGCGCCGGGCAGCGGATTGAGCGACAAGATCACGAGGTACGACGGGTTCGGTAGAGACCGAACGTATTCGTCGTACGTGAGTTGTTCGACCGAACTTAGTGTTACTTGGCCGATTGCTCGCAGGGTCGTAGCGAACACCGTCGAAAGCTGTCGTGCGAAAGTTTCGTGCACGATCTGGAACGCCCGGACGTGGTCGCGGCTGAACTTGCTAGGTCGCCGGAAATCGAAAGGGAGTGGGATGCCTTTGCCGAGTTTCGTTTTGGTCGCCACAGTCACCCAATCGGCGACTTACCTCAACAGTTGAGGAATAGGCCATAAGAACTACCCGTCGCCGTGGGCGACGGGTAGTTGGCTAACTCGGTGCTTGGGTCACAAACTCCGTGAAGTAGATCTTCAGGATTTTCGCTTCCGAGTGGCGGCACAAATCGAAGGACAGCTCGCCTTTGATGCTGTCGCGCACTTTTACCTGCAACAGTTCTTTTCGAGAGTGCTTTGCAAGCTCACCGATAGTCTGGTCGGTTGCCTTGGCGAGAAGACCTTCGTCTTTGACGAGTTTTGCGTCTGAACCAGGAGCCATTTGGATCGCTAGACCCAGTTTGAGGTAGCTCCCGTCGTAAAGATTCACCGTTACCGAGCTTTCATTGGCAACGATGGGGCCTTCGGCGCTGGCCCCGGCAGAAGCGTTGAGCGATGTAGCAGCTGCAAGCACGACCGTGTTGCGGCCCCGTGGGGATGCCTTCTCTTCGCCTTCACCGTGTGAATCTGTCTTGTCGCTGTGTGAATCTGTTCCGCCGTCGTCGGTGTGGCTGTCGCTGGATTCGTTCGGTGTTTTGCCACCGGTCACGAGGTCACCCAACGTTTCACGCCCGTTTTCCTCGGCGCATTTGTTGTAGAGCTCTTGTTCGGCGGCCATTTCCTTCGCCTTGATTTCAGCCTTCGTCGGTTCGGGCTCTTTCAACACGAACATTTTCACGCCGACGAGAGCAAGCACCACGACGATGATTGGTTTGATCGGCTTCTTCTTTTTGGCACCTTCTTCTGCTTCGGCACCCTTGTCAGCTTTTTTGGCCATGGCTACTTATCTCCGTTGTCTGTAACGACGCGCAAAACCGGCGATGGTTGGGATGGGTGATCTGGCTGTGGCGACGGCGAACGAGGATCCAGCTCGTGTGAAAGGGAGATCACAGAGGCTTTGCATTCGCGGATCCGGTACGTGACTTCTTCGACACGTTCGCGCACCACATAACGCGTGCTATCGACCAGAGTGATCACGGTGTCGGGCGTTGCCTCGACGCGCTCGATGAGATCGGGGTTGAGTGCAAATACACCGCCGTTGAGGCGTGTGAGAGTGATCATCTGTATCCGTCCTTGGATGTGATGGCGACCCCTGTGAGTCGTCATCGAATTCTGGGTTCCTATCGGCGAGGAGAGCGAGCGGTGAAGGCAACTGAGGGAGTGTTCTGTGCGAACACTCCCTCAGCGCTTGCGTTTGCCTAACCCGCGTGGGCCGCTCGGACTATCGCTTCATGTTGACGAGGTCTTGGAGAATCTCGTCGCTTGCCGTGATGATGCGCGAGTTCGCTTGGAACCCGCGTTGTGCCACGATGAGGTTGGTGAACTCTGCTGCGAGATCCACATTGCTCATCTCCACGGTGCCACCTGACATCGTGCCCCGGCCACCTGTGCCCGCGGTGCCGATCTGGGCGTTGCCGGAGTTGACTGTGGCGCGGTACAACGAACCGCCGGTCTTTTCCAGGCCGCCAGGGTTCGAGAAGTTCGCCATGGCGATTTGGCCGAGTTGCTGGTTCTTGCCGTTGTTGAATACGCCGCTGATCAGCCCCTCTTGCGAGACGCCGAAGCTCACCAGCGTTCCGATTGGAGCACCATCTTGGCTCAAAGCGGTGACGCTGCTCGTTCCTGATGCACCGGTGAGACGGTCGGCGCCCGTTGCGGTACCCAGGTTGAGATCGATGCCGCTGGCGTCGAATCCACCCGCAGGCGTCGTGCCGCCCACCTGAATCGTTGCGAGTTGGGCCGTACTGATGTTCAAGATGCGAGTAGCGGGCGTTCCGATTTCCCCATCGGCCTGATTGAACCTCAAGGTGAGCGGACCGGCGATCTGGTTGCCATCTGGATCGAATGCGCTGACCTGCCAGTCCACGTTGCCAGCGGTGTTGGGCACCTTGGTGTAGTCGACTCGCAACGGGATTGCGGTGCCGAGTGAGTTGTAGACGTTGATGCTCGATGAGATCACCGCAGCCGGCAACGTGCCGGAACCATCTTCGGCGTTCGACGGGAGGTTCCCACCAATATTCACAGTGTTGGTGGTGTCGGCCGGGATGGTCTGACCGACCGGGATGCGCAACGACGTGATGCTGGAATTGGTGTTGACCAAACCGCCGACGGCACCCCAACCTTGCACAAGACCACCTTCAGGAGTGGTCAGCTGGCCAAGTGAGTCGAGCGAGAACGAACCCGCACGAGCAAACGCCTGGGTACCGGCAACGTCGACAACGAAGAGGCCGTCACCTTGAATGGCAAAGTCGGTGGAGCGGCCCGTGAGCTGAGTTGCGCCTTGCGAGAAACTCATTTGGATCGCTTGGAGCCGCACACCCAGACCGATTTGGGACGGGTTGGACCCACCGGCGGTGCCGAGCGAACCGAGCCCTGCGCCACGAACTGTCTGGGATAACACATCGGAGAAGATCGCACCACTGGACTTGTATCCAACGGTGTTGACATTGGCGATGTTGTTACCAACAACGTCCATCATTACTTGGTGGCTACGAAGGCCGGAAACGCCTGCAAACATTGAGCGAAGCATTGTGTGTTCCTTTCAGGGTTCTTGCTTGAGAAACAATGGGTTTGAGATTTGAACGGTGAGATTGTGGATGGATATTCGGTTAGGTCGCCACGCGAACCTCGGTGACATTGCCGAGTGCGTATTCCTTGCCGCCGATGAGGAGCAGGGGACCATCAATGGTGAATTTGGTCCCTGACACGATGCCGGTGATGGTCCGGCCGTCGGTTCCGTTTTGGCTCGACGTCGTGACGTTGGATACAGAGTTGCTGGTTCGGAGGCGCTGGCTGTCTGATGCCGTGCCGAAGTCGAGGCGTACGCCACTGGGATCCCATTGACCCTTTGCCCCAGGTATGCCGTCGAGATCGCCGACTGTGAGTTTGGGATCGGGTGAGGTTCGATTGCCACTGGCATCGAAGTCGACATTGAACGCCGCGCCGATTCGCGTAGTCCCGATGAACGCACGAGCCGTCCAATGGTGTGAGCCATCGGCGCCATCGGCGAGCTTTGTGAACTCGACCTGTACGGGGATGTTGGTGCCTTTGGAGGTGTAGATCGTCGAGTCAGTTGTTACCTTCGCGCCCAGCGGAGTGTCGTTCGACAAATTGCCGCCGATGCGAGCGACAGTAGTGACTGTTGGTGCACCATTTTCGGTTGCGATCGTAACGTTTTTGCCGATCATCGACCCGGCTTCGAGTACCTCGTTTGCCGCTGCCGTTGTCTTGACGAGTTGGCTGATTTCATTGAGCTTTTCAACCATGGTGAACTGAGCGGTTTGGGCGAGAAACTGCGTACCGTCGCTTGGCGACATGGGGTTTTGGTACTTCAACTGTGCGACGAGCAGTTTGAGGAAGGTGTCTTTGCCCAGCGCATCATCGTTGGACGCGCTGGTGGTGGGAGGTGTTCCTGCGGTGGTGAAAGCATTGCCGCTGACTGCATCAATTGAAGGCATAAGAAGTCCTAAGCGTGTACGTCGAGCAAATGGGTCGAAGGCGATTGCCGTTGCGTGCCGGGCAATTCCACTGTCGTTGGGGCGATTCCTGTTGCGGAGGTTGCCGCAGCTGCGTTTCGCTGGTTGCGGCGAGCCGATTCGTTGGTGTCTTGCGATTGTGGTTGAGCGTTGAACGTGTTGCGAGAGCTGTGATCACCAACGTCGCACGATCCCATCGAAACGCCTCGTTCGCCGAGCATTTCTCGCAACTTGCTGATTTGTTCGGAGAGGATTCGTTGGGTCTCGGGGCGATCGGCATTCATGTGCACTGCGAGCACCCCGTCTCGCAATTCGATTGAGAGTTCCACGCGGCCAAGTTCATGAGGATTCAGCGAGAGCTTGAGGTGATACGTCCCGTCGGCGCGCCGCGCCATTGGTTCGATTGCTTCAAGAACTTGTTGGGTTGGAGGAGCGAGGGGTGTGCTTGTCGTAGCTGGTTCGGCAGGGCTCGTCACCGTTGGTTGGAGGGCGATGAGCGGTGTTGATTGAGGATTCGCGACTGGGACTGCGATTGTTGTGTCGTCGACTGAAGCCGAATCGTTGCCGGCAGTGGTCGCTCGTAGGCTGGCCGCCGCCGGTGTTTGTGCTGCGGGTTGGTGTGTAGTCGCGGCGATCATCGGCGCAGCATCAACGCCGAGATTCGGCGCGCTGGTTTCGGATTGGTTTGGGATGTCGGTGATTTCGCTGCGAGACTTGGTTGTTGGCTTGGTCAACATTGTGATCGCGACTGGTGTGTCGCTGGTTGTTGGCTTGGTCAACGTTGTGATCGCGACTGGTGGCTCGCTGGTCGTTGGCTTGGTCAACGTTGTGATCGCGACTGGTGGCTCACTGGTCGAGAGCTCGTAGGCCGTTTCGCTGTTGGCGATCCGAGCGGTCATTGCACCAGCCATTTCCGGTGCGGTTGCGTTGTCGTGCTCGGAAATGCCAACGATCTCGGGAGCGTGTGGTTCCGGCGTCGTTGCAGCTTGCGCAATGTTCGTGGCTACGGGAGCGCTGGGGGCTGGTGGAAGCTCTGGGTGCACCGACGGTTGGGCAATCTCCGCGCTCACGGTTGTCGCGGTTGTGATGGTCGTCGCGGTTGTGATGGTTGTCAGCGCGTCGTCCGAGCGTGATGCTGCAACGTCGAGTTGGGCGACTGGCGGCAACTTGATGACGTTGACCGGAATCGTTATTGCGAATTGACTGATCGCGAATGCCGCCAAATTGGTGTCGGATCCGATCTCGATCGACAAATCTTCGACTGGAGAGTCGGTGCCGACGGGTGGCTGC
>SXGT01210837.1_pt1 | contig 49814 bp, 36 predicted proteins | sample 3176221 | NCBI WGS metagenome assembly SXGT01 (sample SAMN11356862, study PRJNA531348) | freshwater metagenome | isolation source: freshwater sample F1-120 | place: China: Fuxian Lake, Yuxi | collected 2017-12-25
CCGATGGTCTACTACCCGCTGTCGACGCTCATGACGGCGGGGGTGCGTGAGGTGCTCGTCATCACCACTCCTGAGCACCGTCTGCAGTTCGAGTCGCTGCTGGGCGACGGCTCGAGGCTCGGCATGCGCATCGAGTATGCCGAGCAGCCGAGCCCCGACGGCCTGGCGCAGGCGTTCATCATCGGCGAGCAGTTCATCGCCGACGAGAGCGTCGCGCTCGTGCTCGGCGACAACATCTTCCACGGGGCCGATCTCGACAGGGCCCTGCACGGTGTCGATCATCTCGACGGCGGCCTCATCTTCGCCTACGAGGTCGCAGACCCGAGTGCCTACGGTGTCGTCGAGTTCGACGAGGCGATGACGGCTGTCTCGATCGAAGAGAAGCCCGCGAATCCGAAGAGCGCCTTCGCGGTGCCGGGGCTCTACTTCTACGGCCCCGACGTGGTCGACGTGGCCAAGGGCATCGTGCCGAGCGCTCGTGGCGAGCTCGAGATCTCATCGATCAACGAGCACTACTTGCGTGAGGGTCGACTCGTGGTGCGTCCGCTCGATCGCGGCACCGCGTGGCTCGACACCGGCACGGTCACCTCGATGATGGAGGCCGCCGAGTACGTGCGTGTCATCGAGCACCGTCAGGGCATGAAGATCGGCTGCATCGAAGAGATCGCGTGGCGCCAGGGGTGGATCACCGACGCCGAACTCGCAGAGCTCATCGAGCCGCTCCGCAAGAGCGGCTACGGCGCCTACCTCGAGAGGCAGCTGCATCGTGGTGCATGAGCTGAAGTCGGCGCTCAAACGTCTGCTGCGACCGCTGCTGCGATTCAGCCGCATCGAGATTCTCACGATTCTCGCGATCGGTGCGCAGCCTTTCGTGCTCATCCTGCTCGCGCTCGTCATCGCAGCCATCGAGTACCCCTGGCTCGTGCTCGCGTGGTTCGTGCAGCTCGTGCTACTGCTCGCCTACGCTGCCGTGCTCGCTCGACGTCGCTTGCGCAATCGCACGGAGAACCGGCACAACCCGCAAGTCAATGGCTTCCTCGTCGACGGCTTGCTCGAGGACTCGGCCGAGAGCGGCGCGCTCGTGCTCGCCCCCGACGCTCGACGCCGCAGCCTCAACCGCCTCGTGCAGCGCGCGTCGAACGACGAGCTGCTTGCCTACACGTTGCACGCTGGCACGAGCACGCTGGCCGATGCCATGGCGCTCAAGGCGACAGCAGGAGCCCTCGACGTCGCCGCCCTGCGAGCGGTCGCTCGATTGACGCCGGATGCTCGCGCGCGGTCGCTCGGTGCCGTCGACGCCGACCTCCTCATCGGTCTGGCTCGCGTCGCGGCGATCCACGACCTGGGTGACGGCGTGCTCGGCGCGCTGCTCGATCTCGCCGTCTCAGTCTCAGCGCGTGCCTCCGACGCCGGGCGAGCGAGACTCGCCGAGCTGTGCGTCGGCGAACGGCGCTTCGGTGATGCGGCAGTGGTGCTCGATCAGGTATCGACCGAATCGTGGCAGCGCCGGCTGCTGCTTGCCGACCTCGTGAACCCGTTCACGGGCGCGGTCGACGACCCCGATGACGAGGTGCTCACAGCGTGGCTCGCGCTTGTGAACCCGTCGTTCCATGCCGCAGGACTCGAGCCGGTCGACGTGCCGCCCGGCGCCGGAGCTCCGTTCGATCGACTCACCGCTTCGGTTGCCTCCGGCATCGCCGGGGGGCCGATGGTGACGGTCATCATGAGCGCTTACAAGCCAGACGAACTCGTGTTGCATGCTGTTCGGTCGATCATCGATCAGACATGGCGTGACTGGGAGCTGCTCGTCATGGACGATGCTTCAGGCCCCGAGTATGACCGCATATTTGCGGCCATCGCGGCGCTCGATGACCGCGTTCGGGTCGTTCGCAACGACGTCAACGCCGGCACCTACGTGCGCCGCAATGACGCGCTCGCGCTCGCGCGCGGCGAGTTCGTGACCATGCAAGACAGCGATGACTGGAGCCACCCGCGTCGCCTTGAACTACAAGTGCAGCACTTGCTGAGCCACCCCTCGGTTCCGGCCAATGCCACGTCGGCACTGCGCGTGACGAGCGAGCTGCAGTTCACTCAAGGGCGTGGTCTCTATCTTCGGCTCAGCGAGCCGTCGCTCATGTTCCGTCGCGTGCGCGTCGTCGACCGCATCGGACTCTTCGATACCGTTCGCAAGTCGGGCGACAGCGAATACCGGCTGCGCATCGCGCGTGCGTTCGCAACTGACGTGCCGCACCTCATGACGCGCGGACCACTCATGCTCATGCGGTTCGACGCCGGCTCGCTGAGCGGCAGTGATCTCGCCGATGGTTGGACGCACCCTTCTCGCGTCTCGTATCGCAGTGCCTATCAGCGCTGGCACCAGAGTGCTGGCGCTTCGAATGGATCGTTGCGGCTGCCCCTCCCCGCGCTGCCTGCAGCGGCAGGCGCGGGCAACGACGCCTCGCGAGCCTTCGCCGCTCCTCCGTTGATCAGCGGAACCAGCACCGATCGAGGGCACCTCGACACTCTCATCGTGGTCGACGCGCGCGCTGGCGCCACCCTCGACTCGCAACGCACAGCGATGCGCGCCCTGCTGCGTCGTGAGCGCGACGCCGGCCGCAGTATCGGCATCATGCACGCACCGGCGTTCAAGGTAGGAGCACAGGAGCGCCCGATGTCGGGCTTGCTGCACGAGGCCGTCGACACCGGACTCGCTCTCGAGGTGGCGTCAGTCGGCGAGCAGGTGCAGGTGGATGTCGTGCTCGTGTGGGGCGACGGATGTCTCGTCGGCGTGCCCGATCGGGTGGCTGTGCGGCCGGAGACGCTCGTGCTGGTCGCCGGCGATGCCGGAGCAGACTCGGTGGTCTCCGCTGACTTTGCCGCCCAACTGGCGCGCGACCGATTCGGTGCCGAACCGCTGCGGCTCGGAGTCGAGCAGCTGCGCTCGATCGCTCGCTCCTCGCGCGACTGACCCTTCGGGCGCGCTCGCCTACACTGATCACGGCCCGATCGACCCCACGAGAGCATCCATGACCTATCTGAAAGAGCTGTTCGCCACGCGCGAGCTGCTGTACAACCTCACGATGCGCGAGGTCAAAGGCCAGTACCGACGCACCGTGCTGGGCCAGTTGTGGTCGTTGCTGAACCCGATCGCCACCATGCTCGTCTACACGGTCGTGTTCTCTTTCATCTTCCGCGCTCGCCCCCACGTCGGCGACCCGAGCGGGCTCGACATCTACCCGCTCTGGCTCATGTGCGGCCTACTGCCGTGGCTCTATTTTTCGCGGGTGGTCAACGGCGGTCTCAACTCGATGGTCTCGAACTCGGGGCTCATCAAGAAGGTGTACTTTCCGCGCATGCACTTGCCGTTCTCAGTGACGGCGTCGGTGGGCTTCACGTGGCTCATCGAGATGGGCGTTCTCGTTCTCGCGCTGCAGATATTCGGCGGCTGGCCGATCTGGTGGATTCCGGTGGCGTTGCTCGTCATGGTGCTGCTCGCGTTCTTCGCCGTCGGTGTCGCGATGATGCTGGCCATCACGAACGTGCACTTCAGAGACACCCAGCACTTCACGACCATCGTGCTGCAGATGTGGATGTACCTGACGCCGATCATCTACCCGCTCTCACTCGTCGAGAACGCCGCTCGCGACATCGGCGACTGGGTGCTGACCGTCTACCGCTTGAACCCCATGGAACGGTTCGTGGAAGTGTTCCGCAACCTGCTCTACGACAACCGCTGGCCCGAGCTGGGCGACACGCTCTTCATCGTCGCGGTGTCGGGCATCGTCTTCACCCTCGGGTTCTGGGTGTTCTCGCGCAACGAAAGAAGATTGGCGGAGCTGCTGTGAGCGCCGACACTGCTGCCGTGGTCGTCGACCATGTGTCGAAGAAGTTCAAGCTCTACCGCGAGCGCAATCAGACCTTGAAGTCGGCGGTCATGCGCGGCCGCAAGACGGTCGCCGAAGAGTTCTGGGCCGTGAACGACGTGAGCTTCGAAGTGCCAGAGGGTCACACCTTCGGGCTCATCGGCCGAAACGGCTCAGGCAAGTCGACGCTGCTCAAGACGCTCGCTCGCATCTACTACCCCGATGCCGGTTCCATCACGCTGCGCGGCAAGGCCGCCTCGCTGCTCGAAGTGGGTTCGGGTTTTCACCCCGAGCTCAGTGGCCGCGAGAACGTCTACCTCAACGCCTCGATTCTCGGCCTCAAGCGCCGCGAGGTCGACGCGCGCTTCGACGAGATCGTCGAGTTCAGCGGAGTCGAGAAGTTCATCGACCAACCCGTGAAGAACTACTCCTCGGGAATGTACGTGCGGCTCGGCTTCTCGGTCGCGGTGCACACGAACCCCGACATCCTCGTCGTCGACGAGGTGCTCGCGGTCGGCGATGGCGCGTTCAAAGAGAAGTCTCGCCAGAAGTTTCTCGAGTTCACGCGCGACGGCAAGACGGTCATTCTCGTCTCGCACTCTCTGCCGCAAATTCGCGAGATGTGCGACCAGGTCGCGTGGCTCGATAAGGGCACTCTGCGTGAGGTCGGCGATGCCGAAACCGTCACCGAGCACTACGAAAAAGCCCTCGTCGACGAGAAGGAGTAGGCGGGCATCCACCCGCTCGTGTGGGGCTCAGCGCGAGCGGCGCACGACCCACGCTTCACGCACGTGCAGCGCGGCCGAGAGACTCCAGCGCAGCCAGAACAACCAGCCGGCAGAGTACTTGCGGGCGAGAAACCTGCGAGCGCTCGCGTGGTGCGCGCGAATCATGCGCTCCGACTCGGTCGTGGTCGAATGCGCACCGGTGTGGATGACCTGCGCCTGAGGAGCGTACACATTGCGCCACCCGGCGAGCCCGAGACGGTAGCCCAGGTCGACGTCTTCGAAGTACATGAAGTAGCCCTCGTCGAAGCCGCCGAGCTCGTCGAATGCACTGCGCCGCACGAGCAGGCACGAGCCCGAGAGCCATCCGGCATCGCGCTGCTCGCCCGTGTCGGCGTCGTGTCGGTACTTCGCCGTCCACGGATTCTGCTGCCAGACAGTGACGAAGAGCGCGTGACCCACGCCGGTGCGCAGTGACGGCACACCTCGGGCGCTCGGGTACACGCTGCGGTCGGTGTTGAGCACCGCAGGGCCGACACTGCCGATGCGAGGGTCGCTCTCGCCGACGGCGACGAGGGCGTCGATGCTGCCGGGCAAGAGCTCGAGGTCGGGGTTGCAGATGAGCACCCAGTCGACGCTCGACGGCAGTGCTGCGACTCCCGCATTCATTCCGCCGCCGTAACCCGGATTCTGCGGCTGCTCGACGTAGACGGCGCCGTGCTGCGCCGCCAGTTCGCGGGTGTTGCCTTCTGAGGGCAGGTTGTCGACCACGACCACCGCCACAGGGTGGGCGCTCGCCGCAGAGACCGAGGCGAGCAGCTCTCGCAGAACCCTGTCGGAGCGGTAGGCCACCACGACCAGAGCGACGCGGGGGTTGCTCGACGCGGCCTCGTGCTCAGGTGCCTCGTGCGTCGCGCTCATGGTGCTCGCATCCTATCGGCGCGACGTTTGCGATCCGGGTGCGCGGCGAGCCTAGGCTGTGGGCGTGACTGCAGCATCCGCGAGCCGAGACACGCCCCCCGCCGTCTCTGTCGCGATGGCGACCTACAACGGGGGCCGCTTCGTCGCCGAGCAAGTGCGCAGCATCCTGGCGCAGCGCCCCGCTCCGTTCGAGCTCGTCGTGGGCGATGACGACTCGGCCGACGACACGCTCGCGATCATCGAGCGCGAGGTCACGGCAGCCCGGTCGGCCGACTCGGCTGTGCAGACCGAGCTCGTGGTGCGCCGGCACTCGCCGGGTCTCGGTGTCGTCGGCAACTTTGCCGATGCCCTTGGCGCGTGCCGCGGAGACCTCATCGCCTTGAGCGACCAAGACGACGTGTGGGCACCCGACAAGCTCGCTCGCCTCGTGCCGCTCTTCGCGGCGGATGCTCGCCTTCAGCTCGTGCACACTGACGCGCGCCTCGTCGACGCCGCCGGTGAGCCCCTCGGCCTCACGCTGCTCGACGCGCTCGAGGCCACCGCCGCCGAGCGCGACGGCCTCTCGAGCGGTGACGCCTTCGCGGTGCTGCTGCGCCGCAACCTCGTCACGGGCGCGACGGTCGTGCTGCGTCGCGAACTCGTCGATCGCGCAGCACCGTTTGTCACCGAGTGGGTGCACGACGAATGGCTCGCAGCTCTCGCGGCCGCCCAGAGCCCGCACGGTCTGCGACTCGTGCCTGAGCCACTCATCGACTATCGCCAGCACGGAGCCAACGAGATCGGCGCCCGCCGACCCACGATGGCCGACCGCTGGGCGAAGTTGCGCGAGCCTCGCGACGAACGTGCGCCACTGCTCGCCGAGCGCACGCGACTGCTCGCCGAACGGCTCGAGGCGTTGGGGGTGCCCCCCGAACGGCTCGCCGAAGCGCGAGCCAAGCACGAGCACGAGTCGCGCCGCCGAGACCTGCCGCGTTGGCAGCCCGCGCGCATCCCCGGCATCATCACGAGTGCGGCGCGGGGGCGCTACGGCCGCTACAGTCGCGGCATGATCGATGTGCTGCGCGACCTCGTGCAGCCGCCGTCGCGCCGCCCCGCCGACTAGGCTGGCTGGCGCCCGAGCAGACCCTCGAGCCGGCCGCCTCGCGCCGTCCGCCCCGCGCCGCTTCGGCACCGCAGAAGGGAGCCCACTGTGACGCGCGTCGTCGTCATCACTGGTGATCCGCTCGGCAGCCGCATGGCTGGGCCGGCAATCCGGGCGTGGAACATGGCGACCGAACTCGCGCGGCAAGGACACGACGTGCGACTGATCTCGACCAGCGCCGCGACCGAGTCGAGCACGCCGAGCCCCGGCATCAGCATCCACATCGTGCGCGCCGGTGACGATCGCGCAATGCGCGTGCACGAGGGTTGGGCTGAGGCGATCGTCATGCAGGGCTATGCGCTCGGCCAGTTTGCGAGCCTGCGCAGCACCGACCGCATGCTCGTGTGCGACCTCTACGACCCCCTGCACCTCGAACTGCTCGAGCAAGGGCGCGACTTGCCCGGCGCCACATGGGCGCTGCGGGTCGACGTCGCGCGCGACGCGATCGTCGACCAGGTGCGTCGGGCCGACCTGCTGCTGTGCGCGAGCGAACGGCAGCGACTGTTCTACGTCGGTCACCTCGCGGCCCTCGGCCGACTCAACCCCTCGACCTACGCCGACGACGGCGCCCTCGATCGGCTGCTGCGCATCGTGCCGTTCGGGCTGCCAGAGACACCGCCGCAGACGTCTGAGCAGCCGGTGCTGCGCGGCGTGCACCCTGCTGTGCCCGACGACGCGAAGCTGCTCATCTGGGGCGGGGGAGTCTACGACTGGTTCGACCCGCTGACGCTCATCAGGGCGGTTGCCGCCGTGCGCGAGCGCGAGCCACGCGTGCGACTGCTCTTTCTGGGCACGCGTCACCCCAGCGTTGAGACGATGGGCGTCGTGCGTCAGGCTTACGACCTGGCTGTCGAGCTCGGCGTCGAAGGCAGCCACGTGATCTTCAACGACGACTGGGTGCCCTACGACGAGCGCGGAGCGTGGTTGCTCGAGTCCGATGCCGGCGTCAGCACGCACCACGTGCACCTCGAGACGACCTTCGCCTTCCGCACGCGCATTCTCGACTACCTCTGGTCAGGGCTGCCGATGGTGGTCACCGAGGGCGACGGCTTCGCCGACCTCGTGCGTGACGAGCACCTCGGCCTCGCCGTGCCGCCCCATGATGTGGATGCTCTCGCCGACGCCCTGGCCCGTGTGCTCACAGACTCGCCCGAGGTTGACCAGTGGCGCGCAAATGTCGCGCGCGTACGCGAGCAGTATGCCTGGCCCACCACGCTTGCACCGCTCGTCGACGCGCTCGCCGAGCCGCACCACGCCGCCGACTATCGCCCAGGACGTCGCGGCATGGGTGCCGACGCCCGTGCGCGCCGCACGGCTGGGCTCGGGCACGACGCGCGCATGGCGGTGCACCACCTGCGGCACGGGGGGCTTCGAGGTCTGGCCGAGCGCGTGCGCATTCGTCGAGAGAAGAGTTCATGAACGACACCACGTCGGCGGCGCGAGTCGGGTGGCGACAGCGCGTGAGAGCGGCATCCCGCAGCCCCATCACCGGGCTTGCGCTCGCCGCGCTCGCCCTGCTCGCGTGGGTCTACGCCTCACCGATCGGCTCGTCGCCCGACGACGACTACCACCTCACGAGCTCGTGGTGCGCGGGCCCGACGGCGAGTGAGTTCTGCGCCGATGCCGACAACCCCGACGACGCCACAGCGCGCATCGTGCCCGAGGCCTTGCCCGAGATCGCGTGCTTCGCCTACGACTCCGAGGCGAGCGCGGCGTGTCAGGGCGATGAGTTCAGCTGGGATCCCTCGGTCACGACCGAGACCTCTCGCAGCAACGTCGGTGGAGGGTACCCGCCGCTCTACTACGCCGTGACCGGCCTCTTCGCCGGCGGCGATGTGCAGCTTTCCGCACTGATCATGCGGCTCTTCTCGGTGGTGCTCTTCTTGGGCCTCGCTGCCGCCTTGTGGATGCTGCTGCCGGGTCACCGCCGACCCGCGCTCGTGTGGGGCTGGTTGTTGGCCGCGGTGCCCCTCGGCGCCTTCTTCCTCACCTCGAACAACCCCAGTGGGTGGGCCATCGCCGGCGTCGGGCTGAGCTGGTTGGCCTTGCTCGCCTACGTCGACGAACCTGATCGACGCCGCGCGATCGGCCTGGGAGCGGTCTTCGTCGTCGCGGCCATCATGGCCGCGGGCGCTCGCGGCGATGCGGCGCTCTTCGTGGGGCTCGGTATCGCCGTCGTCGCTGTGCTCACCTACGAGGCTCGGCAGAGCAGCTGGTTGCCGAGCGCGCGCTGGCTGCGGCGGGCGATTCTGCCCGCGGTGATGGGGGTGATCGCTCTCGCGCTCTTCGCGACCTCCGGGCAAGTGCGCAGCGGGCTCTCCGGCTTCGGCGGAGCATCCGGCGGCGCAGGTTCAGGCGGCACCGGTGATGGCGCCGACCTCGAAGCGGTCGTCCAGGGCCCGGCACTGCTCGCCTACAACATCTTGCACTTGCCGTCGCTCTGGGGCGGACTGCTCACCGAGGCGGGCGTCGGCTGGCTCGACACCCCCATGCCGAGCCTCGTCGCCTTCGCCGTGTGGGGCGCCGTGCTCGCCGTCGCTTTCAGTGCGCTGGCGTTGCTCGAGCGCCGCACCGCGATCGCCGTGCTGCTCGTGGGTGCCGTGCTCATCGCGTTGCCGCTCTACGTGCTGCAGGCAGGCGGCGACCGCGTGGGCCAAGAAGTGCAGCCGCGCTACCTGCTGCCGCTCATGGTGCTCTTCATCGGCGTGCTGCTGCTGGGTCGCGCCGGGCGCACGGTGCGGTTCACGCCGCTGCAAGCGTGGATGCTCGCCGCAGCTCTCGCCGGAGCCCACTTCGTAGCCCTGCAGATCACCATGCGTCGCTTCATCACGGGCATCGACGGGGCAGGCTTCAGCCTCGGCAGCGGTGCAGAGTGGTGGTGGGTGCTGCCGATCGGCCCCGACGTGGTGTGGCTGCTCGGCTCGATCGCTTTCGCGGGTCTCGTCGCGTGGGCGGTGCCGCTCGTGTTGGCGCCGCGCGACGTCAGCAGCTCCGCAGCGACGCGACCCTCGAACTGAGCACGCTCGTTCCGCCGAGCAAGACGACATTCGTGGCGCCGAGTCGCTCGATGTCGTAGAGCACTTGGCGTGGCACGCAGTTTGTCGGAACCAGGTACAGCGGGTCGTCACCGATTCCCGCCAACACGCTCCCCGCCAGAGCATCCGGATAGTTGAGCCCGGATGCCAGGTAGACCGTGTCAGCGCTTTCGAATCCGTATCCGTTGACATGCTGATTCGTGCGGTAGCGATCTGAGCCCCAGAGTCGACGCTCAGTCTCCGGTGTGAAGGGGTATCCGACGATGTCATCCCAGAGGTCATTGGTGACGGTTTTGCTGTCTCCTACTACGAGCTTTGTCTCCGAGCGCAATCTGTCGATCGCCAGGCTCGATGCGGTATCGATCGCGCGGCCGCTGGTGCCGTCGACACGTAATCCGTCGATGAGCAGAAGTGGTGAGTCGAGACGTGCCGCAAGCGGCGCCACCGACAACGCGTCGTGGAAGTTGCGGCCGCTCGCTATAGAAGTCGTCGACGACGTGCCCGGCCAGGTGTCAGCCACGATTGCACGCGAAGTCGCATAGCGATCTGCGCCCGACAGTCGCCGCACGGTGACACCTGGCAGAGCACTCCGCACCGCAGAAACAATTCCAGAGGGCAAGGCCGACGTTCCGCCGATGATCACCACTTCGGTCGGTGCGAGTCGCCTCAGTTCTGCGCGGGTGCTCGCGGGCAAAGTGGCGCCGCTCAAGAGCAGCGGCGCGTTCTCGACGGCCGCCGCGGGGGCGGCACTCAGAGCATCGGCGTATCCGAGTCCCGAAGCGAGGTACACCGTGGCCGCACCTTCAGGGAAAGCCTGCCGTGAGATCGCTGCTGCGGTTGCGTATCGTTCCGCACCAGAAATGCGAGTCACAGTAACGTCTGTGCCTGCTGTTGGCACAGAGCGAGTGGGTGCGGCAAACGACTGCACGCTGTTCTCAGTAGACACCCAGATCTCTGTTGTGCCCGGCCGTGCGGCAATCGCAAACTGTGGTTCGCCAATGGCGATCTCCTCGACAGTTCGTTCCGTGAGGGGGTCGATCACGACGACATTGTTGCCGCCGGTCGTGCCGAGAACCAGCGTGCGGTCGAGGGTCGTGATGAGGTTTCGCGCCCCATAGTCACTTGACCCCAGCGTTGTTCTCCACTTTCTCGGGGTTGAACCGAGGTCGAGAACCCAGGCGGTGGAGTAGCTGCCGGTGGGGCCGAAGACACGCTCGTTGCCAGCCGGAAACGCCATGTCGAATCCGGGTTCGGATCCGCTCGCTGAACGAGTGGTTACGCGGTTGTTTGACAGATCGAGGCGGTAGATGTGGAAGGGCGCGGGGGACGACTCCGCGAGCCACACGAAGTTTGTTCCAGGCTGTCGATTGAGGCCCGTCACTGGCCCCGGCGTCTCAATGGTCGTGTAACTGCTGAATGCCGGTGCGCCGACGACGCCCACCCAGTAGCTCGCGCTGGTGAAGTAGAGCTTTGTGCCGTCAGTCGAATACATGATGTCGTCGACCCGCGAGCCAAGATTCACTTCGCGAGTTGCGCCTGTCGACAGGGTGATGACGGTGAGTCCTCGCGCTGCGGCGTGGCCTGTGACGAGCGTGCGTCCATCCGGTGAGATCACGATGCTGCCCGGCTGGTACTGCACCTCGAATGTTCTCAGTACGGCACCCGTCGAGGGGTTGATCTCTGAGACGCTGTCGGTGTCCCAGTTCGAGGTGTAGAGCCGTGATCCGTTCGATGAAAACACCATGTCGTAGGCGCCCCGCACGGCGACAGTGGTCGCAGCCGCCGGCGAACTCCCGATCGCGCTCACGTTGAGCAAACTCGCCAACACGAAAGCGACGCAAAAAAGGGCGAGAGCGCGAAACGTCATGACACATACTTTCGATACGCGGGCGAGAGCCACAGTTGATACCGGAGGTGACAATGCGTCGCCTTCGAGCACACACTAGACGAACCCGAGGCCTTATCGGAACTCGCGCGATGGGGGAGGTCAGCGAGCCTCAGGCGCCGCGCGCAGGCTGAGCAACACTGAGGCTGCCGCGAGCCGCAGCGGGGCATCCCGCCGCAGAGAGTCAAGCAGCCGAGGTGTCAGCAGTGCGCGCGGGTGCGTGAAAGTGCGGCGCACAGCGAGGAGTGGGCGAAGGGCCTCGACGTCGACGCTCGACGTGAGCACAGCGACAATGCGCGCGTCGATGCGAGAGAGCGAGCGACGATAGTCGGGCGCGACGGGCGCGGCCCGGTCGAGCAGTTCGCGCGCGGTCGCGAGCGCCTCGTCGGCACCCTCGGTCTCGAGTCGGGCCGCCAGCTGCGGCAAGAGGTGGATGCGCACGATCTTCGTCACCGCGTGCGTGCGTGCGGCGGCCGACAGTCTGCTGAACCACGGCTCGTCGAGCAGCGCGCGAGGAGCGGCGAGCTCTGTGGCGAGAGGCTGCACTGTTTGCGTCACGCGCGTCGGCGCGTCGTCGCCGAGCACGTAGGCGGGGCGGCGGCTCGCGAGGCCGATGCGACGCCCGCTGTGCCACAGCTTGAGCGTGAAGGGCTGGTCGCTGCCGTTGGTTCCGCCCTGGGTGAAGGCGAGCTGTTCGGCGTGCACCGCATCGAGCGAGAAAAGCCCGCGCAGTGCGGTGCGATACACGAGCCGGTCGCGCACACCGTGCACCGTGCGGCGCGGCCACGGGCGCACGAGAGGGTTGCGCACGAGCCCGCCGCTCGCGTGCCGCTCGAGCGCGATGACGGCGTCGAGGCGGTCGCGTTCGGCGAGAGCGAGCCACGCCGCAAGGGCTCCGGGCTCGAGAGTGTCGTCGCTGTCGACGAAAGACACGAAACGGGCATTCGCGTGGGCAAGTCCCACGGCGCGCGGCCCGGCCGGCGAGCGCTCGCCGTCGAGACACTCGCGCACGGTGGCCACGTCGCCCAAGCCTGCGGCAGTGAGGGCCGAGCAGAGTGCCGTCGACCGCAGGTTGTGCGCGACAACCGTGATGCGCACGTGCTCAGGGCCCAGCCCGCCAGCAAGCAACGACTGTACGGTGCGCGCGATCGGCCTGCGAAGGTCGTGCACGGGCACGATGACCTCGACGTCGACCAGCTCAGGGCGACTCACGCTGCGACCTCGCGATAGACCGCGTCGAGTTGTTCGGCGCTCGCCGCAAGACTGCGCTCGGCCACGACCCAGTTGCGGGCCCGCTCGCGCATTGCGCGGTGGGTTTCGGCCGGAAGGGCGAGCATCGACCGCAAGGCATCGAGCAGAGCCGGCTCGTCGCGCTCGGGCACGAGCACGCCCGTCTCGCCGTCCACAATCATCTCGGGCGTACCGCCGCTCGCGTAGGCGATGGCGGGGGTTCCGCACGCTTGCGCTTCGAGCAGCACGAGCCCGGCGGCTTCGCGCCACCGCCCGTCTTGCTGGGTCGGCAACACGAGCGCGTGCGCCGCGCGCATCGCGGCGCGCACTCCCTCACGAGGCAGACTGCCGAGCACCTCAATGTGCGGATGCTGCGCCGCGGCCGCGCGCAGCTCGCCCTCGAGCGGCCCCGCGCCGATGACCTGCAGCCGGTGCGGGGTAGTAGCCGCGAGCTCGATCGATGCCCGAAGTAGGTCGGGCAGCCCCTTGCGCACTGCGAGAGCGCCGACGAAGAGCAGCGCGGGCGGCTCGTCGTGCGACTCAGAGCCGTGCGGCTGCGAGCCCGAGTAGGGGGTGAAGAATTCGGCGTCGATGCCTTGGTAGTGCACGTCGAGCCGGTCGGCCGGAAAGCCTGCCGCGATGGCGCGGTCGGCGAGCGAACGGCTCACGGCCAGCAGACGGCGCGACTGCGCTATCGCGAGCTCAATGCCGCCGGCGTGAAACCTCGCGAGGGGAGTGCGCTCTGCCGCCTCAGCCGCGGCAACGTCATAGCCGTGCAGCGTCGTGACGAGCGGAACGCCCAACTGGCGGGCAGCGGAGGCGGGGCCGTGCATCCACGTGGCGAAGTGTTGGTGAATGAGGTCTGGCTCGGTGGCACGAATGCGGCGGGCGTGTGTTCCGCCGGCGGCGAGGGCGAGATACTGCCGCACCGACCACGGGCCGAGGCCGCGAGGCACGGCAGTGTCGACCACGATCGGCAACTGCGCATCGGTGACTTCAGCGGCACGGGCGAGCACGCGAAACTCGTGCCGGTCGGCCAACTGCAGCGCATGCTGCACCACAACGTAGAGCGGTGGAATCGGCAGCAGGCCGGTCGTGACCGCGACTCTCACGAGCGGTCGCGGCCCTCAGACCGGCCGGTGGCGGCATCGAGCTGCGCTTCGAGTTCGGCGATGCGGTCGGCAAACCGGGCCTCGGTGAGGGCGATCTCGCGAGCGAGTTGGGTCGTGGTGCGGGTGAGCTGCACCGAGCGTTTGTACTCGCTCACCACATAGATGAGCGCGGCGACGAGAGCCAAGTAGAACAGCAGGTCGACGCCGCGACCCACGCCGACGAGGCGCGCGAGTTCTGACAGCAGCCCGGGCCAGATCACCACCACGACGCCAGCGATGAGCGCCACGAAGACCAGCAGCCGCCGAATGGCCTGGTGCCGCGGACTCGGCGTCGAGCGCACGAGATAGACGGCGATGCCCGCGAGGGCCACGACGAGGATGAGCTGGAACCACATGGCCGATGCTCCCTAGTTGATGACGAGGTCGACGAGAATGTTCACCGAATTGAGCAGCGACTGCCCCTTCGCTTTCGAATACTCGGTGTAGATGACATGCACGGGATGCTCCGCCCAGGGCAACCCGCTGCGACCGAGCTGCACCACGATCTCGGTGGCGTGCGCCATGCGGTCTTGCTTGAGGGCGAGCGACTGCGCCGCATCGCGGCGCAGCACGCGCAAGCCGTTGTGAGCATCCGTGAGCTTGAGGCCCGTCGAGAGATTCGTGATCGCCACCGCGGTCTTGAGCACGACAGTCTTGAGAAAGCCGGGCTGGGTGCGGTCGTCGAGGAAACGGCTGCCGAAGACGATCGCGAGGTTTTCGCCGCGCGCGCGAGCGAGCATGGCCTGGGCGTCGTCGATGCGGTGCTGGCCGTCGGCATCGAATGTCACGATGTACTCGCACCCCGGTTGGCTGCGCGCAAACTCGATGCCCGTCTGCAGCGCGGCGCCCTGCCCCAGGTTGTGCGGGTGCCGCACCACGCGCGCGCCAGCGGCCGCTGCCGCTGCGGCAGAGCCATCGCGTGAGCCGTCGTCGACGCAGACGACGTGGGCGAACTGCTCGAGCAACTCGGTCACGACACCGCCGATGACCTGCTCCTCGTTATAGAGGGGGATGACGATCCAGGCTGTCTCGTCGCGGTCGTCGGCCATGCGCTCATTCTGTCAGAGGCCGTTCTTCTCGCGTTCCGCTGCCGGTGGGCCGATAGCCTGGGGTCGACATGCGCATCGTGCTCGCTACTCGCCTCTATGCTCCCGAGTCTGCCGTGGCTGCGGCGCGACTCGCGGCGATCGTTTCGGGGCTGTTGGAGCGCGGGCACGAGGTCGAGGTGCTGACGAGTCGTGCCCCTCGTGGCGCAGCCGGCGCGTCTCCCGGCAGTCGGGTGCGGCGGTGGCCCGTGCTGCGCGATACCCAGGGCGCGGTGCGCGGATACGTGCCCTACCTGAGCTTCGATGCCCCGCTGCTGCTGCGGCTGCTCGTGGTGCGCCGCCCCGATCTCGTGCTGGTCGAACCGCCTCCGACGACCGGCACCGTCGTGCGCTGGGCGGCGGCACTGCGTCGCATTCCCTATGTCTATCTCGCGGCCGACATCGTGAGCGACGCTGCTGAGCAAGCAGGAACGTCGGGCTGGGTGGTGCGCGCCGTGCGCCGTCTCGAGCGGCTCGCCGTGACGCGTGCATCTCTCGTGCTCACGGTCTCGCGCGACTTCGCCGCGCGGCTGCGGCAGCTCGGCGTGCCCGACGATCAGCTCGCCATCATCGGCAACGGTGCCGACACACGGGTGTACGACTCGCAGGGTGCGCGAGCGGGAGGCGAGCATCCCTTCGTGCTGTACGCAGGCACGGCGAGCGAGGTGCACGGGCCCGAAGTGCTCGTCGAGGCGATCGCGCGCGTGCCCGAGTTGCGCGTGGTGTTTCTGGGTGGCGGCACGCGACACGCAGCTCTCGCGGCGCTCGGCGCACGGCTCGCACCGGGGCGCGTCGAAGTGCTGCCCACCGTGCCCGCGGCTGAGGCCGCTGCTTGGTCGCGGGGTGCTCTCGTGTCGGTCGCGACGATCGCGCCCGCGCGCAGCGAGCACGGCTACCCGTTCTTTCCGGCGAAGCTGCACGCTGCGGCCTTGTGCGGCACGCCGATTCTGCACGTGGGTGACGGGCCGGGTGCCGCCTTCGCGACGGAGGCTCCGCTCGGCACCGCGGTGCCCTACGACGCCGAGGCGGTCGCCGAGGCCCTGCGCGGGATGCTCGCCGCCCCCGCCTCGCCCACGGCCCGCACACAGTTCTCAGAGTGGGCTCGCGAGCGCGTGTCACTCGACGCCGTGGCGCGCCGCGCGGCGGAGGCCCTCGAGGGGCTCGCATCGTGAGCGCGCTCAAGAAGCTCGTGGGCCGCACCCTGCGCCTGCTGCCCGACTCACTCGCCGGGCGCCTGCTGCCAGGGGAGTATCGAGTCAGACCCGGGCAGGTGCCCCCGCCGAGCCCGGTTCCCGAGACGCCCGTGCGGCTCTACGTGGCGCCAGCGAACTTCGCCGGGCAGGCCTACCGTTGGGCGCGCGCTGTCGAACAGCACCTGCCCGGTGTGGGCGCGATCAACGTCATGGAAGTCACGGCGACGGGCTTCCGGCACGCCGCCGACGTGGCGGTGCCGCGCGGCGTGCATGCAGCATCCCGACGATGGCAACGGGCCGAGCGCGCGGTGGTGCCCCGCTTCACCCACCTCATGGTCGAGGCGGAACGCCGGCCGGTCGGCAATGTGCTCGTCGAGTCGATCGAGCAGCAGATCGCGTGGGCGCAGCAGCACGGTCTCGCGGTGGCGATGCTGTCGCACGGCAGCGACCTGCGCGACCCCGTTGCGCACCGCGAGCGCGAGGTCGACTCGCCCTTTCACGGCGTACTCGGCGCGCCGCAGATCGAGCACTATGAGCGGCTCACCCGTCACAACCGCACCCTTCTCGAGCAACTGGGCCTGCCCGTCTTCGTCTCGACCCCTGACTTGCTTCTCGACTACGCCACCGCGACGTGGCTGCCGGTGGTCGTGGATGCCGCGCCCTGGTCGGGCGGCCCTGCACCGCTCGAGCGGGCTCGCCCCGTCGTGGTGCACGCACCGAGCCGCGCGGCCATGAAGGGTACGGCGCTCATCGAACCAACACTGCGCGCGCTGCACGATGAAGGAGTCATCCAGTACCGCCGACTCGAGGGTGTTCCGCACGCCGAGATGCCCGCTGCCTACCGCGAGGCCGACATCGTGCTCGATCAGTTTTCGCTCGGCATCTACGGCGTGGCCGTGGTCGAGGCGCTCGCCGCGGGCCGTGTGGTCATCAGCCACGTTGCCGAGCACTCGAGGGCCGTGGTGCGTCAGCAGACCGGGCTCGAGCTGCCCGTCGTGCAGGCTCGGGCCGCCCAGCTCGAGTCTCTCCTGCGTCGACTCACGGGCGACGCCGCCGCGCGAGAGTCGGCAGTGGCGACCGCTGCGCTCGGCCCCGCCTTCGCGTCGGCAGTGCATGACGGTCGTCGCTCAGCCGAGGCGCTGCGCCCCTTCTTGCTCGGCTGAACTCAGCAGGTGCGCAGCGCGGCCACGCGCGAACTGAGGGCGCTCGTGCCGCCCACGAGCACCACGTCATCGGTGCCCTGAGTCAAGAGCAGATTGCGCAATTGGGGCCGGACGCAATCGGGAGTACTCAAGTGCAGCGGGCCGCCGAGTTCGACGGCAAGAGGTGCCGCCCCGAGGGCGTCAGGAAACTGGAGGCCGTTCGCGATCACGGCGCCCTCGGCCGAGTCGAAGAAGAAATCGTTGATCAGTTCGCCCGTGGCAAAGCGGTCTGAACCAGCAAAGCGGTAGACATCTCCGAGCCCATAGTCGTTCTGCCATCGGTTCACGGCAAGCGCAGAGACGGCCGAGTGGCCGCCAGCCACGTAGATCATGCTCGGCTCATAGTCGTTCAGCACGTCGATGGTGGTTGCACTGAATCTGTCGAGATCACCGTTCACGAGGAGTACGGGAAAGCGTTCAGATCCGGCTGCAGCCGCAGCCGCGAGCGCGTCGGCGAAGTTCGCACCCGTTGCGATGAACATGCGGTGGCGTGGCGACGACCAGTTTCCCGATTGCACGAGCCGGGCCGACGTCTCGTAGCGGTTGTCCCCGGCGATCCGGCCGACCTCGCCACCCCACCCAGACAGCAGATCCTCCAGCCGGCGCTCCACCGCTCGAGACACCACGGCGGTGCCGCCGACGATCGTGACGAACTGAGGCTCGAGTCGTCGAAGCTCCGCAACGGTCGCAGCGGGAAGGCTGCTGGGCGGTGTCAGCAGCAGGGAAGCGCCTTGGCTGGCGGCGACCGGTGCGGCGCTGAGGGCGTCGGCGAACGACTCGCCGCTCGCAATGAAGACTTGGAAGACTCCGCCCTCTGGGTTGAGCCGTTGCGAGGTGCGAACACTCGTCTCATAACGGTTCGCACCAGAAAGTCGATCGACCTGCGGGTTCCACGTCGGAGCCACGATCGAGCCTGCGGCTTCGACCTCGCCCGAGGTCAGTGTGAACTGCGTGGCGTCATCGGTGTCATCCGTGCCCGGGTGAAAAGTACGGCCGGTGGCGAGCGCTCCGGTCGCCGATCGGGTCTCGAGCACGTACGTGCCGATGGGGAGTCCGTCGAACACGAAGCTGCCGTTCGACAGCGTCCGGGTGCGGTCGATGGCGATCCACTCGCCCGAGTCATTCTGCCGATGTGCCGTGACGGCGACGCGGTTGCCAGCGCTGGAACCGCCCGCCGTCTGCACCGTACCGCTGAGCGAGGCAGCGGGCCGGAGTGTCACAGTGATGTCGCGCTCGGCCGAGTCTGGCCAGTCGATGAGGCGAACCGTCGCGAGCGAGGCGTCGACGACGTCGTTTTCGAAGGTCGGAACTACTCGGTGGCCCGCATAAGCGTTTCCCGCGACCTCGACTCGCAAGTACGCGTCATAACCCGCGTAGTTGTCCCAGCTTCTCACCAAGACTCGGCCATCGCTGCCCGTATTCTCGGCGCTGGCGGTGAAGCCCGGAGTGTCGCCGTGCAGACTGTGATCAAGTCGAACGCGCGCGCCCACGACGGGCGTTGGCCCTGTGCCGTCGTCGAACACGACGAGCACGCGCAGTCGCACATCTGCCGCTGCGGGTGACGCCACTCCGAGCGGTATCACCAACGCGGCGAGCAGAACGGTGGCGGCGGTGATGCCCACGCGGGCGCGACGACGAAGCATGAGTTCCTCTCAGGGGTGTCTGCGCTCACCGTAGCCGACGGATGAGTGCAATGTCGACAACACCGAACGAGCACTCCCAGCCCGCTCGCTGAGCGCTATTGCAGCGTGCCGCCGCCGAGCCCCGCGAGCCGCACTTGCTCGCCGAACTCGGGCACCGAGGCCGCGAGCTCGTCGAAGGTTCCTGAGCCGACGACGCGGCCCTCGCTGAGAAAGAAGATCTGGTCGGCGTTCTGCACCGTCGACAGACGGTGGGCCACCGACACGACAGTGGTGGAGCCGCGCAACCCGGCGATGGCCGCAGCGACTGCCGCTTCCGTTGCGGTGTCGAGGGCGCTCGTCGCCTCATCGAGCACGAGCACGAGGGGCTTGGCGTAGAGGGCGCGCGCGATGCCGAGCCGCTGCCGTTGACCGCCCGAGAGCGCGAGTCCTCGCTCGCCGATCGGCGCATCGATGCCACCGTCTCGCGCCTCGATCATGTCGAGCAGTTGTGCTTGGGCGAGAGCCTCCCGCACGAGGTCACGGTCGACGTCGGCGTTGTTCCAGGCGAGAGCCACGTTCTGCGCCACGGTCGAGTCGAAGAGCGAGACTTCTTGGGGTACATAGGCCACGCGACTGCGCCACCACCGCGTGACATCGTCGAGTGCAACCGAGCCAGTTTCTCCCTCGACGCGTACGGTGCCGTCGGTGGGCGCGAGCAGACCGAGCATGAGGTCGACGAGAGTGGACTTTCCCGCACCGGATGCTCCGACGAGGGCCGCGACCGAGCCGAAGGGGAGCGACAGCGACACATCCTGCAGAGCGGGCTCGGCGTCGGGGGAGTAGCGGAAGCTGACCTTCTCGAACACGAGTGCGCTCGGCGGCGTGGGCGGCTCGGCGGTGTCGAGAGCATCCGCTGCCCGCGCTGTGGCCGACTCGCTGCGCGCGATCTCGTCCAGAACGCGTTCCGCGTGCGGAACGGCCATCTGCACCTGGTTGACGACGCCCTGGAAGCGCACGATCGAGGGGGCGATGCGGAAGCCCGCCACACCGAACAGCGCCACGGCTGTGATCGCGCCCGTGATGCCCCCGGTCAGCCAGCCAGTCGCGCCGACGAGCACGAATCCGCCGATGATGCTCGCCTCGAGCACGTAGCGGGGCACCTCTTTCAAGAACACGGCGTTGCCGCGTGCCCGTGCCACGTGTCGGCGATTGTCGCGCACGACGTCGCCGATCGCGCCGAGCCGGTCGCGCAGCGTGATCTCTTTGAGCGCGCCCACCATCTCGGTAATGAGTCGCGACGACGTCAACGAATAACGCAGGGCCACGCCCCCTGCCTCGCGCGAGCGCCGCGTCACCCAGAGGTAGAGCAAGGCCCCAACGGCGCCGAGGTACAGCATCGAGATCAGAGCGACAAGCGGCTGCACAATGGCGAGCACACCGAGAACCGCAATGAAGCTCAAGGCTTCACCGAACAAGGTCGCGCCCGGCAGCAACATGCCGGCGATGATGACGTTGACGCTGCCGTCGGTGAGGCGCACGAGATCGGCCGAGTTGCGCTTCAGTCGCTCTGTCCACGACGACGCCACGTAGGTCTCGAACAGGCGACTGCCGAGCGCGAGCTCGTATTTCGCGAAGCGACGCGTCGCGAACCACAAGAGCACGACCGCGATGACCGATTTGGCGATGATGAGCCCGCACACCACGCCGAGCAGAATGATGAGTCCGGTCTCGTCGACCGTGCCGAGTAGCGGCAGGTCGACCGGACCACCCGACAGAATCGGCCCGATCACCACGGCGAGCAAAGCGACGGCCGCGGCATCGAGCACCGCGAGTAGTCCGAGGGTCACCGAGTAGAAGGTGAGAAAGCGGCGCGCACCCGGGGGCAGGGTGTCGAGCACACGCTGCGCGGTGCGCCAGGCGGCTTTCACGCGCGGCCCTCGGCAGGGGCATCCACCGCGTCGTCACTCGTGGCCTCCGCCGACAGCGCGCCGACCGTGCGCAAGAAGTTGACCTTCTCGATCTCCGAGTGCAGCAGCGGTGCGGCGGCGTGCGCGGCCTGCTTGAGCGCGTCGATGCGCTCGGCGGTGAGGCTGTTGAGCAGTTCGGCCGTCTTCTCGGGCCCCCATGGCTCGACCACGACGCCGAAGCCGTAGGGCGCGTGCTCAGCGATCATGACGTCGTTGCGCCCTGTGACCACTCCGATGCGCCCCTGCACGGCTTCGAACAGCTTGTTCGGCAGCATGTAGCGCACGTTGGGCGACACCGGGCGGTAGACCATCATCGCGAGGTCGTACTCATTAATGGTGCGGGCGATCTCTTTCACCGGCACGCCGGGCCTCATGATGATGCGCTCGCCGAACGGGGCCGCAATGCGCCGCACCTCGTCGATCATCTCGTCAGAGCCGGTGAGCATGAGGGTGAGCTCGAAGCGATCATCGAGCAGCGACATCGTGTCGATGAGGTCGCGCAAGCCACGCTCCCAGTGGGCGAGCCCGTGGTAGATCAGTCGAATGCGCGCGGGGTCGACGGGCTGCGGCTCTTGCTCGACGTACTCGGGAATGTTGCGCACGACGGCGGGGCGCACCATGCCGTGGTCGCGCACGTAGAGATCAGCGAGGGTCTGCGACACCGTCGACCGTGTCGTGAACTGCGCATCGGTCACGCGGCGGCTCAGCCAACGCTGCCAGCTCCACGCGACGAGGCCGAAGGGGGTGCGCTCGCGCATGCGGCCGGTGAAGTACTCGTGCATGTCGAGGTGAATGTGCGTGCCAGCGATGGGGCCGAACACATGCGCGTTGCGGCTCCACGGCGCCAACTCGCGGTCGTTGAACACGATGAGGTCGTAGCTGCCGCTGCGCACGGCCTCGGCCGCAGCAGCCGGAATGCGCTGTTCGATGATGCGCCGAAACTTGGCGGCGTTCGTCATGAAGAGGTGCAGCACGAGTTGCCGCCACGGGCTCGACTCCCACACGGTGGGCGGCAGCAGCTCGAAGTGCGTGCGCACTTTCGGCGTCGGGTGCGGGCCGTAACCGAGGGTGTCGACCACGTAGCCTTCGCCGGTGAGCCAGTCGATCTCGCGCCGCACGCGCGGGTCGTTGAGAATCTCGCTGGGCACGGCCAACAGTGCGACGCGTGGTTGCGACGTCGATGGCGTCGGGGTCGGCGTCATGGGCGGGATGCTCTCCTGCAGGGTTTCCGGGGCCCGAGCCGGTGCGGCGGGCGCCCGCCAGCCTACCGGCAGGCCGCTGGGCGCCCCGGGTTTGCGGCACCCCGCTGATACTCTGACGCCGTGTCGCGCCCCCCACGCTCCGTCGTCGAGCGGGCCAAAGACGTTGCGCGTGCTGCGCTGCGGGCGGGTCTCACGATCGCTCCTCCGGCCTTGGTGACGAGGCTCGTCGATCCGACGCAACGATTCGACGCTCAGCACCCGAGCCCCGCGCTGCACATGCCGCGCGACCCTGAGCACGACGTGCGGCTGCTCATCGCGCCGACGAATTCTGCGGGTCAGGGTTGGGCCTGGGCGCGGGCTGCCGAGCGACTGCCCGGCGTCGTCGCGCGCACGATGCAGATCGATATGCAGCGGTTTCAGCGCTTTCCGGCCGATCAGAGCGTGTCGCGCGGCGAGTACCGGTGGTCGACCCGCTGGCAGCGGGCGCAGCGGCGCTCGGTGCTCGCCGACGTCACGCACGTGCTGCTCGAATCGGCATCACCGTTGTTCGGCGACCCTCACCGGCGAGACGTGCGGGGTGAAGTGCGCGCGCTGCGCAGGGCGGGCATCCATGTGGCTCTGCTCTTTCACGGCAGTGACATTCGCTCGCCCTCCCGTCATCGTGAGCGAGCGCGGTGGTCGCCGTTTGGGCCGGGCGGCTGGGATCAGACCGCTGCGCTCGAGCGGGTGACGGCCGAGAACGCTGCACTCGTGCGTGAACTTGATCTGCCGGTCTTCGTCTCGACGCCCGATCTCTTTCATGACGTCGCGCACGCGCAGTGGCTCCCCGTGGTGGTCGATCCACAGCGCTGGCACACCGAACGGGCTGCGCTCGTCGGCCGCGAGCGCCCCCTCGTCGTGCACATTCCGAGTCGGTCGATCGTGAAGGGCACCGACCTCATCGATCCGGTGCTGCAACGGCTCGCCGACGAAGGTCTCATCGACTATCGCTCGATCACCGGGCTCAGCAACGACGAGATGGTGGGTGCCTACGGAGAGGCCGACGTTGTCGTCGATCAACTGCGCATCGGCACCTACGGTGTCGCGGCGTGCGAGGCGATGGCTGCTGGTCGCGTGGTCATCAGTCACGTCGACACGGATGCTCGTCGCGAGGTGCGCGACCGCGCAGGTCTCGAGGTGCCGATCGTCGAGGCGACCGCTGACACCCTCGAGCACGTCGTGCGCGAACTCGTGAGCGACCCGCGCCCCGCTCTCGCGCTCGCCGCGTCAGGCCCCGCTTTCGTCAACGAGCTCCACGACGGATCCGCTTCTGCGCTGGCCCTCGCAGCGTTTCTTGGTCGTTCAGCATGAGCCTCGAGCCGTGCCTGTGTTCGTGACGGCGAACACGCCCCGCTTGGGGGTCATGTCTCGACGAGCAGTTGAGGGTTACCCTGAGAAGACGAGTGTGTGCGGGGGGCGTGCACCCGAGGGGGGTTCTACGGTGGCGAGTTCGACGATGTACGGCGCTCTGCGTCGTTCAATGACAGGGGTGCTCGCTGTACTAGCGCTCGCCGGAGGGCTGCTCGTGGCGGCTCCGGCTCAGGCTGAGACTCTCGACGAACCGAGTCTCGTCGAGCCGACTCTCGTCGATTCTGCCGAGACTCCCGACCGTGCGATCGTCGACACCGGAAGCCTCGAGCCTGTGGCCGACGCTGCCGACTTCGACCGCGGCTACATCATCAGCGACGCCCAGTTCTACGACAGCGACGCGATGACCGAGGCGCAAATTCAGTCGTTCTTGACGTCGCGCAGTGCGACCTGCCAGAACACCCGCTGTCTCGACATCTTGCGACAGAACACGATCGATCTCGATCTCTCGCGGTGCAGCGTGTATCGCGGCGCATCGAATGAGACCGTCGCGCGCATCATCTACAAGGTGCAGCAGGCCTGCGGCATCTCGGCCAAGGTCTTGCTCGTCACTCTGCAGAAAGAGCAGGGTCTCGTCACGTCGACGGCGCCCACACAGCGTGCGGTCGACTACGCCATGGGTTATGGCTGCCCTGACACCGCGCCCTGCAACGAGGCGTACAAGGGCATCGCGCCTCAGTTGTTGCGCGCTGCCAACCAGTTCAGGGCCTACCAGGCGAACCCCGGCTCGTACCGCCACCAGGTGGGGGTGCCGATGAACCTCTACTACCACCCGAACTCGTGGATTCCTGACCCGCCGACGTGTGGCACCGTGCGCGTGACGATTCGCAACCAGGCGACCGCGGGTCTCTACAACTACACGCCGTACACGCCCAACACGTCGGCCCTCAACAACCTTTACGGCACCGGCGACAGCTGCGCGAGCTACGGCAACCGCAACTTCTGGCGTTTGTACACCGACTGGTTCGGCAGCCCCACGGGCCAGATGGCCGATGGCGTGACGGCGAGTCGCGTCTCGGGCGAGAACCGCTACGACACCAGCGCGGCGATCTCGGCGGCGGCCTACGCTGAGGCCCCCACGGGCGGAACGGTCTTCGTCGCCACCGGAGCATCGTTTGCCGACGGTCTCGCTGCGGCCCCGGCGGCGGCCCAGGTGGATGCCCCGCTCTTGCTCACCGACACCAGCACGCTCTCGACGAGCGTGCGCCGAGAGATCGAGCGCTTGCAGCCGAGTCTCATCATCATCATGGGTGGTGAAAGCGCCGTGTCGAGTCGCGTGGCACGACAGCTCAGCGATCTCGCCCCGCAGGTGCGCCGCGATTCCGGAGCAGACCGATACGCCACCGCTCGCGCCATCGCTCGAGCAAACTTTCCCGAGGGTGCCACCACTGCCTACTTCGCGAGCGGCGGCAACTTCCCCGACGCGCTGGCCGCGAGCGCTGCTGCCGGCGCCGAGGGTGCGCCCGTGCTGCTGCTGCCCCCCGGCGCGCGCTCTGTCGACGCTGCGACCAAAGCACTTTTGGTTGACCTCGGCGTCACACGTGTGATTCTGGCCGGTGGCACGTCGGTCATCAGCACCGACGTTGCAACGTCGGTGCGCTCCGGCACGGCAGTGACCGTGGTGCAGCGGCGCGGCGGCGCTGACCGCTACAAGACAGCTGCAGCGATCAACGACGCGTCGTTCCCCGACGCCGAGTTCATGTACCTCGCGAGCGGCGTCTCGTTTCCCGACGCTCTCGCCATTGCAGCGGTCGCGGGTGCCCAGGGGCGGCCCTTGGCGCTGTCGAACACCACTTGCATTCCGGCCGCAACGGTCGGCTATGCGACCCTCGCGGGCGTCACCCAAGTGCAGCTCGTGGGTGGCACGTCGGTGCTCACGAGCCGCGTCGGCCGTTTCACTCCCTGCACCTAGCACCGCGTCACTCAGCGCTTTACTCATCGAGAGGCCTCCACCCCATGCGTTTCTCCTCTGCACCGCGCGGCGCGCGCCGCACCTTCTCGGTCACCGCGTTCGTGGCGGCTCTCGCTCTTGTGTCGGCGATGCCGTCGATGGCGCAGGCGGCGCCAGAGCTCGCGGCCTCGACGGCGCGCGAAGTGGCGTCGCTCGACGACCTTGTGCCCATGGTCGAGGTTGAGGCTGCCGACTTTGAGGCCGAGGCGAGCGAGCTTCCGCTTGAGCTCGAGGCGGCACTCGAGCGCGACGTGCAGATGACGACGGCGGAGTGGCTGGCGCAGGCCGAAGCCGCCGCCGTGGCGGTCGACGTGGTGGATGCCCTGCGCGACCACATCGAGGTGGTCGACTCGCGACTCGAAGGCACTGAGCTCGTCGTGACGGTCGAGTCGTCGGCTGATGCCGAGGTCGTCGAGTCGGTTGGCGCGCGCGCCGAGATCGGCACGGCGTCAGAAGGCCGCGAGACGACAGTGATCGAGGGGCTCGAGGCTGCCGACGACCTGCGTGGCGGCATGCCCTACCGATACAGCGGATCAAGCGGGCCGTTTCGCTGCTCGATGGGCTTCGTTGGCATCGACTCCGTCACCGAGGGTGTCGAGGTGTTGACGGCGGGCCACTGCGAAGGCAATACGGGCACGAACCGCACCGCGCTCAACATCACGCGCGCGGGCGGCACGGGTTCAGGCAGCCCCACGGGCCTCACGACGTCGACGGTGCTCGGCCCTGCGCTTGACCACGTGACGTCAGAGTTTCCCGCCGACTCTGACCAGTTCTACGACCACGGCTTCATTGACATCAACGAAGCGGCGTGGACGCCCAAGCCCGAGGTCGTGACCTACGGCTTCAGCGCCTCGGGCGCCCCGCTCGCATCGACGCCCGTCTTCGTGCGCGACGCGGGCCCCACCACGGTCGGCGCCACGATCTGCAAGTCGGGTGCGACCTCTGGCTGGACCTGCGGCACCGTGCAAGAGATCGATGAGGTCTACCCGGTGGGTGGAAGTTCGTGCGCGGCGAGCGACTATTGCGTCGGGGGAGTTCTCGCGACTATCTGCGTGCGCCCCGGCGACAGCGGCGGCGCCGCTCTCGTCGGTACTCGAGCGGTCGGCATCACCTCGGCGTCGAGCGCACCAAGCTCGGGCTGCCGCACCGGTGAGATCGGCATTTTCTCGCACGTCGACTCGGTGACGTTCGAGGCCGCAACTGACCTTCAACCCGACTGGGAGCCGCTCATCGCGTTCGCGCAGTCGAGCCGCAACTCGACATCGACGGTGCGCCTCGACCCGACGTCGACCCCGAACCTGCTGGGCCGCATCACCGGAGGCTCGAGCCGCCACAGCGTCTCGGTGTCGATCAACGGCGGAGCAGCATCCACCCCCACCGTCAACTCGAGCGGCAACTGGTCGGTACCCCTCGCGGGTCAGCGCGGCACCCTCAACTGGTCGGCGAGGGCAAGCTGGGGCTCGCAGACGCAGTCGAGCCCGACGACGGGTCGCATCTTCGTCGCCTCCGAACGCCGGCTTTCCGGCGCGAACCGGTATGAGACCGCGATCGCGATCTCTCGCTACGCCTTCCCGGGTTCGTCGCCGAACGTGCCGGTCGTGTACATCGCCAACGGAGCAAACTTCCCCGACGCTCTGAGCGCCGGTCCGGCGGCCGCTGCAGAAGGTGGCCCCCTGCTGCTCACCGAGGGGGGCTCGCTGCCCTCGGCCGTGCGCTCGGAGCTCAACCGGCTCAACCCCGACACGATCGTCATCGTCGGCGGATCGAGCGTCGTGAGCGGTTCGGTCGCGAACGCGCTGGGAAATTATGCGAACTCGGTCGTGCGACTCGGCGGCGCGAACCGTTACGAGACCTCGCGACTCATTGCGCAGCGAGGCATCTCGCGTGGCTTCTTCACGACCGGGCAGCAAGTCTGGGTCGCCACGGGCGCCAACTACGCTGACGCACTCTCTGCGGGTGCCGCTGCAGCCTCGGCCGGGGTGCCCATCTTGCTCGTCAACGGCACCGCCTCGGGCATCGACTCGGCGACCCGCTCGTTCTTGGCCTCGAGCTTGCGCCCGTCGGTGGCGCGCATCGCCGGCGGCACCTCAGTGGTGTCCAACGGCGTGAAGAACGCCATTGACGCCGTGTCGGGAGTGAGCACGGCACGGTACGGCGGCGCCAACCGTTATGCCACGTCGCTGCTCATCAACGAGTTTGCTCACCCCGATTCGGCGCCTGAAGCGTTCTTGACCTTCGGGGCGAACTTCCCCGACGCCCTCGCGGGCGGTGTGGCGGCCGGCATCATTGACGGGCCCATGTACATCACGCAGACCAGCTGCGTCGAGCGCGGCGTCGTCAATCACATTCTCGAGATCAGCCCCCAGCAGATCACGGTGTTCGGCGGAACCTCCGTGGTGAGCAACGCCGCGCGCGACCTGCGCCGCTGCTGACGAGCGTCACGAGTACGCGCACCCTGCCCGCCTAGACTGGCGGGGTGCGCGTACTCGTCACCGGAGGCTCCGGCTACATCGGAGCGCACATCTGCCGACTGCTCGTCGAGCGCGGCGATGAGCCGATCATCGTCGACGATCTCGCCAACGGTGTGCCCGAGCGCGTGGCAGGGTTGCCCCTGCACGAGTTCGATCTCTCCGACCCGAACGCTGCTGGTCGGCTCGAACGGCTCATGACCGATGAGGCAGTTGAGTCGGTCATCCACTTGGCCGCCCGAAAGCGCGCCCCCGAATCGGTGCAGCGACCTCTCTGGTACCACCAGCAGAATCAGGGCGCTTTGACCTCGGTCATCGAGGGGATGCTCGCCGCGGGCGTGCAGAACCTCGTGTTCAGCAGCTCGGCCGCGGTGTACGGCGATGCCGCCGGCACGGTGAACGAAACGTCGCCGACAGTGCCCGTGAACCCCTACGGCGAGACGAAGCTCGCCGGTGAATGGCTCGCGGCCGCTGCCGCGCTCGCCCACGGGCTGCGCGTGACGAGCCTGCGCTACTTCAACGTGGCCGGCACCGGCTGGCCCGAGCTCGCTGACACGGCAGTGCTCAATCTCGTGCCCATGGTGCTCGACGCGATCGAACACGGCCGCGCCCCCCAGATCTACGGTGACGACTACGCCACCCCCGACGGCACGTGCGTGCGCGACTACGTGCACGTGCACGCCCTCGCCGACGCCCACCTCGCGGTGCTCGACGCGCTGCCCGAGCAGCCGTTGCCCCACCGCGTCTACAACGTCGGCACCGGCGTTGGAGCCAGCGTTCGCGACGTCGTCGAGGGCTTGCGCCGCCGCGTGCCGGATGCCCTCCCGCCCGTCACGCTGCCGCGCAGGCCCGGCGACCCCGCCGCGGTCGTCGCTGACGTGTCGAGCATCGCGGCCGACCTCGGCTGGCACGCACGCCACACCCTCGACGACATCCTCGACTCGGCGGTGGCTGCCCGTCCTTGATCGCAGGGGCGCTCGGGGACTCAGCCGATGCGCCCGCGCCACGAGCGTTCGCGCGCGGCAGCGAAGGCGCTCGTGACGAAGAGCAGCAGCCCGCCGCCGTAGAGCAGGTAGCTCTCGGTCATGCTCACCGTGATGAGCAGCACGAGTGTCAGTGCCGGCCACACGTAGACCGTGCTGCGCCGGTCAGTGGCGACGAGCCACGCTCGCACGAGGGCCAGCCCGAGTGCGACCGCGAGAGCGATGAAGCCCGCGAGCCCCAACTGCAGCAGCACATCGGCGTAGGCGTTCAGAGCGGAGGGCGGCTGCCAGCCGCCACTCGACGTCACGCTCGAGAAGGGATACACCTCGGTCGGCCACTCACCCACCCAGCCCCAGCCGAGCACGGGCTGAAGGTCGATGAGGTCGCGCACCTCGCTCCAGATGCTGGTGCGCACCGCGACATCGGCAGCGGCATCCACGAGGCCCACGAGAGGACCCCTGAAGAACCACGCGAGCACGGCAAAGACGAGCGTCGAGATGAGCAGCACGCTCTGCGTCGCCGCCCTCGCTCGGGGTTGCTGACGGCGCACGACCACGAGCACGAGGCCGACGACGAGCACGGCAGCAAGCACGATCCACGAGACCGGCGAGCGCGCGAAAATGACGGTCGCCGCTGCGAGCGCCAGTGAGTACGCGGTGAGACCGCGCGAAACAGAGCGGGTGCGATATTCGATCCAGAAGCTCAAGATGGCGAGCGCTCCGAGAAACGCGAAAGCGTTGCGGGTTCCGGCGAGACCCTGCACGGGGCCGCCGACCGCGAGGTCGCCCGCGATGCTGATCCAGCTGAAGGGGGTGTCGAAGATCACGCCGCTGAGAATCTCGAGCACGAACGACGCGGTGAGGATGACTCGCAGGGCGTTGCCGACGGCGCGCACGAGCTGAATGAGGTCACGCACGAGGGCGATGTAGACGCCGAGAAAACCGACGGCGATCGCCTGCGCGATGCCGCCGACGGTGGCCCAGGTGTACTGGCTCCAAATGACGCTCACGGTGAGGAGTGAGAAGAACGCCAGCAGGGTCAGCGGCAGCACTCCGCGCCATTCGACCCGCTCGGGCTGGCCGGCCAAACTCAACGCCGCGAGCACGACGAGGCCCGAGGTCACGGCGATCGAACCTGCAACACCCAGCAGCATCTGCACGGCGTGGGCGGCGAGCGTCACGCCGACGATCGTCTCGGTGAGAGCCTGCGTGAATCGCGGCGAGGCGAGAAAGCCGCGAGCGGCGTCGATGGCGTCGCGCGTCGCGCCGTTCATCGCCGAGACTCCGGCGAGGCCAGGGGAAGGTCGGGCAGTGACGGCGCAGCCGGGGCGATGCCGCGCAAGCGCGACGCCACAGCAAGCCACACCAGCAGCAGCAGGCCCGCCTCGATGAGCAAGCGTGATTCTGCGAGGCTCTGCACCAGCAGCACCGTGAGCAGCAGCACCGGCAGCAGTCGCAGGGCGGCATCGTGCGCGGCGTCGCCGTGCGGAGCATCCACCGACCACGACAGCACCCGTGCACTCGTGGTGACGACGAGAATGCCGAAAGCGATGACGCCGACCCAGCCGAGCTGCAGCAGCACGTCGAGCCAGGCGTTGTGCGCTTGCAAGTAGGTGACGCCGTTGATGATGGCGAGGTCATCGAAGGGATCGACCCAGGGGGCCCAGTAGCTGATCCAGCCCCAGCCGAGCACGGGCCTCTCGCCGATGAGGTCGATCACGGCCGCCCAAATATCGAGGCGTCCGGTGAGGTCATCGCTGCGGCCCACGAGTGCGAGCAGCGGCTCGCGCACAGCGACGACGACGGCGATGAGCGACGCCCCCGCTGCGACGGTGCCGAGCCCGAGTGCGAGGCGACCTCGACGCCCCAGTCGACGCGCGAGCACGACCACGCCGAACGCCGCGGCGACCACCAGGCCTGCGACGAGCACCGTCGTCGACCGCGTGAGCGCGAGCGTTAGCAGCGACGCGAGCAGCCACCCGACGCCGGCCGCCCGGCCGACCGAGCGGCGCGCAAGCTGGATGCCGAAGACGATGACGCCGAGCAGCGCGGCGAACGCGAGCAGATTGGCATTGCCGGGAATGCCTTGAATGCGGCCGCCCTCGAAGAGCAGCGCGCGCGACCAGTAGAAAGCGCGGGGGAAGGGCTCGTCGTAGGTCACCCACAGGGGCAGCACGGGTCGCTGGATGATCGCGGCCACGATGAACTCGAACGTGAGCGACAGACCGAGAATCCAGCGCAGAGCCACCCCGAGGGCGCGCAGCAGCGACGCAAGGGTCACGGTGTGCGCCATGACGACGCCGACGAACGCGGTCGAGACCGTGGTGACGATGGCGATCGCCGTGGCGCCGGGATAGTGCGACCACGCGAGCGATGCCGTCATGAGGCCCAGCACGACACCGAGCGCGATCGGAATGCGTCGTAGATCGATGCGGTCGCGCACCGCGATGACGATCCAGCCGGCGAGCAGGGCGGCGACGACAACACCCCAGCCGTACCAACTCAGCAGGTAGCGCCAGAAGTCGCCCGCGAGCAGCGTGTAGAGCGTCAGTGCGGCGAGCGCGACGCGCGGATCACGCAGCTTCACCATGCCGCCAGCCTAGCCGCGCGGCCGCAGCCCGAAGACTAGACGAATGCGCCCATGCCCGTGATCGCGCGGCCCACGATGAGCGAGTTCATCTCGCGCGTGCCCTCATAGCTGTAGAGCGCTTCGGCGTCGGCGTGGAATCGAGCCACGTCGTAGTCGAGCACGATGCCATTGCCGCCGAAGGCCTCGCGGCACAACCCCACGGTTTCGCGCATCGCCGTCGTCGCAAAGGCTTTCGCGAGCGAGGCGTGCTCGTCGCGCTGCGTGCCGTCGTCGTGCATCTGCGACACCCGCGTGCAGAGCGAAATCGAGGCGGTGATGTTCATGAGACTGCGGGCGAGCAGGTCTTGCACCAGCTGGTGCCGCGCAATGGGCTTGCCGAACTGTTCGCGCGTCGTCGCGTAGGCGACCGCCGCCTCGTAGGCACCGATCGCCGTGCCGACCGCGGCCCAGGCGACGTCGGCGCGCGTGAGTCGCAGCACCGCAGCGGTGTCGCGGAACGACTCGCCCTTCCGCAGCCGCAGTGACTCGGGCACGCGCACGTTGTCGAGCGTGATGTCGGCGTTCTGCACGATGCGCAGCGCTTGCTTGCGTTCGATCTTCGTCGCCGTGTAGCCGGGAGTCGAGGTCGGCACGATGAACCCCTTCACCTGGCCGTCTTCGGTGCTCTTCGCCCAGATGATGGTGATGTCGCTGAAGGTCGCGTTGCCGATCCAGCGCTTGCTGCCGTTGAGCACCCACTCGTCGCCCTCGCGCGTCGCCGTGGTGCGAAGGCCCTGTGCAGAGTCGCTGCCCGAGAGCGGCTCGGTCAGGCCGAAGGCGCCGATGACCTCGCCCGAGGCGAGCTTCGGCAACCACTCGGCACGCTGCTCAACTGAACCGGCGACGCCGATCGAGCCCATCGCGAGGCCGTTCTGCACGCCGACGTAGGTCGCGACGCTCGCGTCGATGCGCGCGAGTTCAAGCGCGACCCAGCCCGAGTAGAGCGCCGAGCACTCAAAAGGCTTCGTCTCGTCCCAGAGCATGCCGAACACGGGCTGCGCGTGCAGACCGGGCAGCATCTGCCGCGGAAACTCGGCGCGATCCCAGTGGTCGTTGACGATGGGCTTCACCTCGGCCTCGAGGTAGGCGCGCAAACCACCGATCGCCTCGCGCTCGCGTTCGGTGAGCAGGGTCTCAGAGCCGTAGAAGTCGCTGGCAAGGGTCGTGAAGGTCATGTGCGCACGCTACGCCTGAGAGCGGCATCCACTCGCCTCGGTTGTGACTCGCTCGCACGCCGCACCCGTCCACGGCACTCCGTCTTGTCGGTCGCATACGAAGCGGCGATGCGAACACTGTGCGCGGCCTCTGATCTGTCATCGAACCGTGATGAGGGATGCTCGCCGCCGCCGTGCGCTGACCCTAGTGTGACCAGCATGACCTCTCGGGCCCGCACCGCTCTTGCCGCACTCGCCCTGCTGCCGCTCCTCGCCCTTGCGGCCTGCGCGCCCGAACCCGAGCCTGAGCCCGTGGTCGAGACGGTACCGACACCGACGGCCGAGCCCACAGTCGAGCCGACCGCACTCGGCTCACGCGTGCCGGCAGACTGCGAGACCCTGCTCAGCGCAGGCGGCTTTGCCGACGTCACGGTCACACCGCAGGAAAGCTTCGGCCCCTACCTGGGCGGCGCCTTCGATCAGTCGGGCTTCCAACTCTGCCGAGGCGAAGGAGCCCTTGGCAGTGTGAGCGCCGAACTCTCGCTCATCGTGTCGCCCGATGACATGTCTGCATACCTGGCTCGTTCGGTCGAGTGGGCTCGCGGTGCCGGGTACCCCGCCGACTTCGCGGGCACGGCGTCGTATTCCAATTGCAGTGACCGATCCGACCTTCCCTATTGCGTCGTCAGCGTGGCGACAACCACCTATTCATTTGATCTGGTCATCACGCCGACCGAGCCCGTGGGGGCAGGCTTCACCGATTCGGTGATCGGGGTGGGCACGGCGTTCGTCGACGCATCGAGCGCATGGCCAGAGCCCGCTGCACCCTGGCAGCGTCCGGCCGACGCCATGGTGATCGGCAACGACTGCATCGATGACGTCGCTCCGGTCGATGCACCCATTCGGGCGGCGATTCCGTGGGAGGTCGGCGAACCGACCATGACGGGCAGCGGCGACGGACAGAACGGCTACTACTGGCTGTTCAGCGCCGTCGACGCCACCGATTGCATGTGGTTCGGCGAGAGCGCTGGGGGTGCGGTGTCCGTACTGCTGATCCCGGGCGCGGCCTGGCAACACGCCGCAGGTGTACCGCTCGGTGGGGGCGCCCCCATCGAGATCGACGGCGCTCTCGCTGCCGTCGGACCGACGAGCGGTTCGAGTGAGTTCAGCGTTCACACGTACATCGACGGCAGCTATCTCGAAGTGTCGGTTTCGGCGCCGCTCGACAGCACTGTCGACTCCGAGCAGATCGCGCGCGATGTCATCGCGGCGCTCGTCGACGCGTTCTGACCCGAGCTCTGCACCCGCTCGGCTAGCGTGGAACCTCCACCACCGGAAGGCCGACGCCGTGTTGCTGCGTATCGAGAACATCCCCCGCCCCTACGCCTGGGGCTCGCACACGGCGATCGCCGATCTGCTCGGCACGGCCCCGTCGGGCGGCCCCGAGGCCGAGCTCTGGCTCGGCGACCACCCGGGCTCGCCCGCGCACATCGTCGAGGGTGCTAGCGAGCCCGACCTCTCGGCGTACACGACGGTGCACGGCGGCCGACTGCCCTTTCTCATGAAGGTGCTCGCGGCTGGCGCGCCGTTGTCGCTGCAGGCGCACCCGACCATTGCGCAGGCGCGCGAGGGCTTCGCGCGCGAGAACGCCGCAGGCATCCCGATCGACGCCGCGAATCGCAACTACAAAGACGAACTGCACAAGCCCGAACTCATCTATGCCCTGAGCGACCCCTTCATCGCGCTCGCAGGGTTCCGCCCGGTCGCTGAGGCCCGCGCCGAGCTGCAGCGAGGGCTCGGCGCGATGACTGCCGAGCACGACGCAGCGCCGAGCGCCGAGCTCGCTCCGCTGCTCGACCGGCTCACCGACGACGCAGCGCTGCCGCAGCTTGTGCGCTGGCTCACCGAGCGCGGTGAGGGTGTTGCCGCGGTGGTGGATGCCCTTGCCCGCGTCGCGACCGCCCTCGAGCACCGCCCCGCCGACTCGCCGAGTTGGGCGACCGTGCGCCGCCTGCACGCCCACTACCCGGGTGACCCGGGGCTCGCGGTCTCGCTGCTCATGCACACGATGGTGCTGCGACCGGGGGAGGCGCTGTACCTGCCGACGGGCAACATCCACTCGTACCAGGAGGGGCTCGCGATCGAAGTCATGTCGGCGAGCGACAACGTCATTCGCGGCGGCCTCACGCCGAAGCACGTCGACGTCGCCGAGCTCATGACGGTGCTCGACGCGCGCCCGCTGCCGCCGCCGACGATCGCGCCGCGCGAGCTGCAGTACGGCGTGAGACGCTTCGAGCCAGACGTCGTTGACTTCGCGCTCACCGTGGTCGAGTCGGGAGCGGCGACGCACGGCGTGAGCCTGCCCATCGGCGGTCATGCCGTCGCGTTGTGCCTCGAAGGGAGCCTCACCCTGCAGGGCACCACCCACGTCGAGCGGGGCGATGCTGTGTTCTGCGATGACGACGAGTTGAGCATCCACGGCGAGGGTCTGCTCGTCATCGCCACGGGCGATCACCCGGCAGTCTGAGCAGCCTGCGCGGCGACGCGTCCGGCCCGGGGTACTCTGGGGCTGACGCGACCGGGGGGTGAGCGATCGTGCGCATTCGCGCTGACCGAACTGCAGGTGTGCTCGCAGCCGTGCTGTTGGGTGCTCTGCTCGCTCCGCTGAGCGCCACCGTCGTGCATGCTGCACCCGTCGTCGACCGCCTCGCGGGCGAGACCCGATACAGCACGGCCGTGCAGATCTCGAAGCAGGCGTACCCCGACGGTGCGCCCATCGTCTTCCTCGCCACTGGCGCGTCGTACCCGGATGCGCTCGCCGCTGCCCCGGCAGCCGCGAGCCAGGGCGGGCCCCTCCTCCTCACGCAGGGCTCAAGCGTGCCAAGCGCCGTGCGAGCCGAGTTGAACCGACTCGACCCTGAGCTCGTCGTCATTGTCGGTGGCACCGCCGTCGTCTCGACCTCGGTCTCACGCGCGGTCACGGGGCTCGGTTTCGACGTCGAACGCGTTGCAGGAGCCGACCGCTATGCAACCTCCCGCGCAATCGTCGCGCGCTTCTTCGAATCGAGTGAGGTTGCGTACGTCGCGACCGGCGAAAACTTTCCCGACGCACTCGCGGCCGGAGCTGCCGCTGGCGCGGTCGACGCCCCCGTGGTGCTCGTGCCGGGCCGCGCCTCAAGCGTCAACTCCGCCACCCGCTCGCTACTCACCTCCCTCGGCGTCACGACCACCTACATCGCCGGCGGCACGGCTGTGGTCTCGTCGGGTGTGCAAGCGTCGCTCGAGGCGCGCGGCGGCACCGTGCAACGACTTGCTGGCGACGACCGCTACGAGACCGCGGTCGCCATCAACCAGCAGGCCTTCGCCACGGCAGATCGCGCGTTCATCGCGACAGGTGCGGGCTTCGCCGACGCGCTCGCCGGCGCCGCCTACGCTGGCGCCCTCGGCCAACCGCTCTACTCGACGCCAGCAAACTGCGTGCCGCGCACCGCGCACGACGACCTCATGACGAGACTCGCAGTTGACGGCGTGACGCTGCTCGGTGGCACGAGCGTGCTCGGCTCGGGCGTCGCCTCCCTCGCTGCGTGCACCACCGTCGAGCAAGACCGCGCCGAGAGCGCCGCACAACTGCAGCAGAAGTTGCAGTCGCGCATCGCCCAGCTCGCCGGAACCTATTCAGTGAGCGTGCGCGAACTGGAGGGTGTGCAGACTTCGGTGAGCATCCGCGGCACCACGATGCAAGAGCCAGCCAGCGTCATGAAGCTCTTTGCCGTCTACGCCGTGCTCGACCGCGTCGACTCCGGGCGATTCGAGCTCAGCGATGAGACCCGCTCAGGCGTCAGCATCGAAGACTGCATCAGGGTCACGATTCACGTCAGCGACAACCTCTGCCACTGGGATCTCGTGGCGCTCGTCGGCGAGCAAACCCTCAACAACCAGTTCTGCGACGAGGGCTACACTCGCACCGTCTATGCCGGCCGTGGATGCTCGGGCACCACGTATTCGTCGAAGCGCACCACCACGAACGATGTCGCACTGCTGCTCGCACGCCTCGAGACCGGCGAGCTGCTAAGCCCTGAGATGAGCGAGTACTTCATCGACCTGCTCGAGACCCAGGTCTGGCGGCACCGCATTCCGGCCGGCGTGCAGCGCGGCGTGCCGATCGCCAACAAGACCGGCCACTTGTGGGTGTCGACCGGCTACATTCACGCCGACACGGCGATCATCAGCGCGCCGAACGGCCCCCTGGTCGTCACGATCATCGGCAGTCGCAACGCGACGGCGAATGGCGTGCGCGACCTCGGCCGCATCGTCTACCAGCACTTCAACGGCTCGGTCTCGAGCGCGCAAAGCTACGCCGACCGCAACCTCGAGACGCGACGCGCGGTGACCTACTACCGCTACGCGAGCACGAGCGCGCCACTCGGCACCCTGCCGTCAGGCACGCGAGTTGAGGCCTATGCGAGTGCCCGCACGTGGTACCAAGTGCGCCTCAGCAACGGCAGCCTCGTCTACATTCGCAGCGCAGACCTGCGCAACTACTACGACTACCCCCGTCGCTGAGCCGGCCCGAGCTCAGAACTTCGGCAAGAACTGCCGCACGTCGACCGGAATCTCGGGGCTGTCCCACGGCAGCAAGATGCGGTCGGGTCGCTCGTGGTGATAGCGCTCGGTCGGCAGGTTGATGACGTGCGCTTCTTCGTGCCCGAGGTTGATGATCATGTGCCAGACGCCCACCGGAATCGTGACGTGGCGCACCGCGCGGGGGGTCAGCATCACTTTCTGCAGCACGCCCTCAGTGGGCGACCCCGCGCGGCCGTCAAACAGCAGCACCAGCAACTCGCCCGTCGCGAGCGTGTAGCGGTCGACTTTGACTTCGTGCCGCGCCCAACCCTTGATCTGGCCCGGAAACACCGAGGTTTGGTAGACGTAGGTCACGGGCTCGGGCCACAGCTCGGGGTCACCGTTGTAGATCTCGTGCAGCGAGCCGCGATGGTCGACGTGGGTCACGGGTGCGCGCGTGATGACACCGTCGATCGTGGGAGTGGTGGGGCGGCCCGTCGAGGTCACCGTCTGCACGTCGGGAGTGCCCGGCAAGGGCGCGGGATCGGTCATCTGCTCAGTATGGCCCGCAGCCGACGCAGCGGTGAGGTCAATTTCCAGGACAGCGAGCTGCGCATCGCCACGACCTCTGCCTCGGCCTTCACGGTGCGTGCACGCGCAGACTCGAGAGCGGCATCCTGTCGCACGCGGCGGCGCTGCGTCCAACGGCCCACGGCGACCGCCAGCGTCGACGCTTCGATCGCCACCTCGTGTTCGAGTCGCTCATGGCGCCCCCGCGTGCAGTCATGCGGCAGTGGCCGCGCCTCACTGCCTGGAAGCTGCTTCAGGACCTCGCCCCAGCGCTGCGCAAGGCGGTCGGCGTGCCACTCGCTCAGAAACGCTCGCATGAGACCGGGCGCCGACTGGTTGCCCTGGTGCACGAGGTTCGCGGTGGGCACGAGCGCGACAGCCCAGCCGTGGGCCCGCAAGTGCGAGCAGTAATCCTTGTCGACATGGTTGAGTGGAAACAGCCGGGGGTCGGGCCCGCCCACGTCGTCCCAGGCGCTCAGCCGTGCCAGCATTCCCTTGCTGGTGACCCAGCCGAACCGTGTGACCTCGGCGGGGGTGTTCTCGACGGTCGTGTCGGTGTCATTCCACCGGCGCACCTCCGCCGGCGGTTCGGCGAATCCCGCATTGAACCGGCGTGCTGATCCTTGTTCATCGACTTGCAACGAGCCGAAGGCGCCGATGTCGTGGTGCGCGTCGGCTGCGGTGACGAGAGCGTCGAGCCATCCCGGCGTCACGACCATGTCGTCTTGCACCTGCACGAGGTACTCGCCTGCGGCATACCGACGCGCGAGCTGCAGCCCACCGGCCCACCCGAGGTTGACGGGGCTGGGCACGAATCGAACACGGGGATGCTCGGTCTCGAGCGTGGAGAGCTCGAGCGGGGCATCCGGCGATTCGGCATTCACCACGCACACAATGTCGAAGGCGCACGTCGACTCGTGACTCTCGAGGGAGCGCAGACAGTCGCCGAGTCGGGCCGTCACCCCGAGCGCCACCACCGCGAGCGTCGCTCGCACGGCATCGCTGCTGCTCGTCGGTGAGGCCATGGTCGTCCTCTCGAGGCGCTGAAGGAGGTGCCTGTCGCGGCCACTAGCCTAGAACCCATGACGTGGCTCGTGACCGGTGGTGCTGGATACATCGGAGCGCACGTGGTGCGCGCCTTGCAGGGTGCCGGGCTCGATCCGGTCGTACTCGACGACCTGTCGAGCGGGCACGCCGCCTTCGTGCCAGAAGGTGTGCCGTTCGTGCAGGCGAGCATTCTCGACCGCCACGCGGTGGATGCCGCGCTCGCCGACCACAGCGTGACAGGTGTGATCCACGTCGCCGGGTTCAAGTACGCCGGGGTGAGTGTGCAGCGACCACTGCACACCTACGAGCAGAACGTCACGGGCATGATCACGCTGCTCGAGTCGATGCAGCAGCACGGCGTCGACCAGTGCGTGTTCTCATCGTCTGCCGCGGTCTACGGTGCGGTCGATGTCGACCTCGTGACCGAAAAGACAGCCAAGAACCCCACGTCGCCCTACGGTGAGTCGAAGCTCATCGGCGAGTGGCTACTGCGCGATCAAGAGGTTGCGGCAGGCCTAAGGCACACCAGCTTGCGCTACTTCAATGTTGTCGGCTCGGGCGATGTGGCCGTGCGCGACACGAGCCCGCACAATCTCTTCCCCCTCGTCTTCGACGCGCTCGCCGAGGGTCGGCAGCCGCGCATCAACGGCACTGACTACCCGACGCCCGATGGCACGTGCGTGCGCGACTACATTCACGTCTCTGACCTCGCGCTCGCGCACGTGACGGCTGCGACGCGACTGGAGGCGGGCGAGCCGATCGAGGCCGCCTACAACCTCGGTTCGGGCGACGGCGTGTCAGTGCGGCAAATCATGGATGCTGTTGCCGAGGTCACTGGCCTGACTGTCGAACCGGAGCTCGCGCCCCGTCGCCCGGGCGACCCGCCGCGCATCGTGGCGACCGGTGAGCTCGCCGCTCGTGACCTCGATTGGCGCATGCGACACTCGCTGGCCGACATGGTGCGCTCGGCATGTGAGGCTCGCCAAGCCGCGGCCTAGAAGGCTCTTGTGGCTCTCGCAGGGCGATCGTAGGCTCAACCTGAGCCCCTTTCGACTCCCGATCGAGGCCGACGACCGATCTGGAGTTGTCAACGTGTCACTTTCCGCTGCCGCTGCGCCGCGCCGAGCGCGCCTGAAGTCTTTCCCGGCGATCGCCGCTACGGCCATGGTGTTCGCCTCACTTCTCGCCTCGGTTCCCGCCAACGGTGTCGAGGGCGGCGAGAGCGATTCTTCGTCTGTGACGCGTGACGGCTTCGGTGCCAGTTACGACGTCGACAGCACCGGCGAGCCGTCGAGCCACCGCGCGCCCGTTGAAGGAGTGGTCGGCGACCTCCAGGCTGCCGCCGCGGGCACGGTGTCTGGGCGCATCCTCTACAACGGCACGCCCTCTGCCTCGGGCGCAGTCAGCTTCTACCCCCTCAGTGACCCGTCACAAGCGAGTGCTGTGGCTACGACGAACGGCAGCGGTGTTTACAGCGTCGAGGGAATTCCTGCCGGGGAGTACTTCGTCTCTTTCACTCACACCGGACCTGACATCTTCACGAGGGCTCGCGAGTGGGCCTACGGTGCCGAAGTGCAGGGCGATGCAGATGTCGTGACGCTGCTCGAGGGCACTCCCGCCGCTCTCGGCGACTACAACATCGGCCCTCGACAAGTGGATTCCGCTCGCGTTGCGGGAGCCGACCGATTCTCGACGGCGGTTGCGCTGTCAGAAGTTGCGTGGCCCGAAGGCCCGGTGGGCACGGTCTACGTCGTGAACGGCTTCAACTTTCCCGATGCGCTCTCGGCTGGTGCTGCGGCGACAAGCGGCCCTCTGCTCATGGTCGAGCAGAACTCGGTGCCAGCCGTCACGCGAGCCGAGCTCGAACGCTTGAACCCGCTGCGTATTGTGGTGGTCGGCGGCACGAGCGTCGTCTCCAATGGCGTTCTGGCTACTCTGCGCAACTATGTCTCGTCGCCATCGAACGTCGTGCGCATTGCGGGAGCCGACCGGTATGCCACCTCGCGGGCGGTCATCGAGTCAACGGCCGGGTTCAACCGCGATGTCGACGCCCTGCTCATCGCCACCGGGCGAAACTTCCCCGACGCGCTCGCCGCCGTGCCTGCCGCGATCTCTGAGAACGCCGCCGTGCTGCTGGTGGATGGTTCAGCCTCGCGCATCAACAGCGCCACCCGCTCGCTCGTGTCGTCGTTGAATGTTCCGGTGTATGTCATCGGTGGGCGTGGGGCCGTGTCATCGGGAGTCGCGAGTGACCTTGCCGATCTCGTCGAGGTCGTTCGTGTCGCCGGAGACGACCGTTTCGACACGTCGGTCGAAGTTGCACTCCAGTTCTTCGGGGCCGCTGACTATGCCTTCATCGCGAACGGCTTCGGCTTCGCTGATGCTCTCGCGGCGGGGCCCGCCGCGGGTCTTCTGCAGTCACCGACATATCTCGTGCGTAAAGAGTGCGTTCCTGACGAGGTGTATCAAGACATCTTCCTCGTGTTGGCGAACCGTGTGCTTGCCGTCGGCGGCACCTCAGTGATCAATAGCGACACGGTCAACGGCAGGCCCTGCAGCACCCTCTAGGTGTCGACGCGGCGCGGTCCTCGGCGGGGCCGCGCCGCATCGCATCGAGGTTGTGCTTGGCGTGGGCGGCTCGCCCAGCCGCGGCAGAGAAGGCTCTTGCTTCTCTCGAAGGTCGCTCGTAGTCTCAACCTGAGCCCCCTTCGACTCCCGATCGAGGCCACCGGCTGATCTGGAGTTGTCATGGTGTCAAGCTCTTCCGCTGTGCTCGGGCGGCCTGCCCGCACGCGTGCCCTGCCAGCTCTCGCTGCGGCATCGCTCATCGTTGCCTCGCTGCTCGCCACAACCCCGGCGAGTGGTGTTGAAGATGACGGTTTCGGAGTCGGCTACGACGTCGAGAGCACGAGCGAACCGTCGTCGAGTCGTGTGCCAGACGCGGGCGAACCTCTCGACCTCGAGGCGGCCGCCGCCGGAACCGTAACGGGGCGCATTCTGTACAACGGCACGCCGTCGAACAGCGGCGTAGTCACGTTCTATCCCACATTCAACCCGTCGATTGCGGCCGGCAGCGCTTCCACAAACTCCGATGGCAATTACAGCATTGCAGGCTTGCCCGCAGGCCAGTACTTGGTGGCGTTCTCGCACTACGGCCCGACCCCGTTTGAGCGTGCCCGTGAGTGGGCCTACGACGCTGACGTTCAGCGCGATGCTGACACAGTCACCTTGGTCGAGGGAACCCCCGCTAACCTCGGCGACTACAACATCGGCCTTCGCAACATCTCACCGAGCCGCGTTGCCGGGTCCGACCGCTTCTCAACGGCAGCAGCGATCTCAGAGTTGGCCTGGCCCAACGGGCTCGCTGGCACAGTCTTCGTCGTGAACGGTCGCAACTTCCCTGACGCACTGTCTGCGGGCGCTGCGGCGCGAACGGGCTCGCTGCTCATGGTCGAGCAGAACTCGGTGCCCGCGGTAACGAGGGCCGAGCTCACTCGACTCGACCCCAACCGCATCGTCGTGGTCGGCGGCACCAGTGTGGTCTCCAACGGTGTGCTGTCGACCCTGCGCAACTATGTCGACATTCCGTCGAACGTCGTGCGCATCGCGGGCACCGACCGCTACGCCACGTCGCGTGCGGTCATCGAATCGACGGCAGGTCTGAACCGCGATGTGGATGCCCTGCTCATCGCCACAGGAAGCAACTTCCCCGACGCTCTTGCCGCCGTGCCCGCAGCCATCGTGGAGAACGCTGCTGTGCTGTTGGTCGACGGCTCGGCGAATCGACTCGATAGCACCACACGTTCTCTCGTCTCGTCGCTCAATGTGCCGGTGTACATCATCGGCGGCCCCGGAGCCGTGTCGAGCGGTATCGCGCAAGATCTCGACGACCTCGTCGCGGTCGAGCGAGTCGCCGGAGTCGACCGCTTCGACACCTCGGTCGAAGTCGCCCTCGAATTCTTTGGCGCCGCTGACTACGCCTTCCTGGCGAACGGGTTCGGCTTTGCTGACGCGCTCGCCGCAGGGCCCGCGGCGGGCCTCTTGCAGTCGCCTACGTACCTGGTGCGAAAGGAATGTGTGCCAGACGGGGTCTACGAAGACATCTTCGAGGTCTTGGCGAACCGCGTGGTCTCGGTCGGTGGCACTTCCGTCATCAGCAGTGACGCCGCAGCTGGTCGACCCTGCAGCACGCTCTAGGTGTCGACGCGGCGCGGTCCTCGGTGGGCCGCGCCGCATCGGCGTTGTGCTCGGTTCTGCCGCGCCCGTACTCTGAGCACTAGTACCGGCACTCCCGGCCCCCTACCGGAATCGTGACCGGGTGCGTTCGCCGGAGGAATCATGAGCGATCTGTCAGCCCTCGACCGTCGCGCTGTGCGAATCGCCCCTGGAACACCACGGGCTCGGTCTGCTCTCATCGTCGCCGCGGTGTTCATCGCGTCGAGCGTCGCCCTCGCAGCGCCCGGTTCGGCGGCGAGCGCCAGCGATGCGAACGTCTTCACTGCAGACGTCACGGACGCAGAAGACTCCGACGCACAGTGGACACTTCCAAGCGACGGCACATCGTCTCGCATGGCGCCAGAGCCTGGCATCGCCCCGACAGGTCTCGACTCTGCAGCCGCAGGGCTCATCGTCGGTAGCCTGCGCTTCCAGAATTCACTGACAGATCCCGTCGAGGTCGTGACGAGCGGTGTCGTCGAGTTGTATGACGCCGCGACGCCTTACCGACTCGTGGCCTCCCAAACGGTCAACCTTTCGGGAGACTTCGCGTTCTCCGGTGTGCCCGCCGGAACGTATCGCGCCGCGTTCACCGCGTACCCCAGCAGCGGTTTCCTGTTCGTTCGAGAATGGGCGGGCGAGCAGAGGTTCTATTTCACCGCGAGCCCGATCGAGTTCACTGAAGGTGACCCATACAACTTCGGTGATGTTCTCATTCAGGGTCGAAACATCACGACCGATCGCGTCGCCGGTTCCGATCGCTTCGAGACAGCCGCCGCCGTCTCGCAATGGCGTCCGACGTTCGGGTCGCCGAGCACCGTCTATGTCGTCAACGGACTCAACTTTCCCGACGCTCTCTCTGCCGGGGCCGCAGCCCGTGAGGGCACGCTGTTGATGGTGAGGCAGAACTCGGTGCCGGTCGCTACGCGCGCCGAACTCGCTCGCCTCTCACCTGATCGCATCGTCGTCGTCGGTGGCACGGGTGTGGTGTCGAACGGGGTGCTCACGACTCTGCGCACGTTCGTCGACAGTGCATCCGATGTCGTGCGCATCTCAGGCAGCGATCGATACGCCACGTCGCGGGCGGTGATCACGTCGAGTGCGGGATTCGATCGCAACGTCGACGCGTTGTTCATCGCGACAGGGTCGAACTTTCCCGACGCGCTCGCCGCTGTTCCCGCGGCGATCGTCAAGAACGCGGCGGTGCTGCTCGTCGACGGTTCAGCCCCCAGGCTTGACTCGGCCACTCGCTCTCTCGTGCAGAGCCTTGACGTGCCAGTGTTCGTCGTTGGGGGATCAGGGGCCGTCTCGAACGGCATCGTCAACCAACTCGGCGACCTCGTGCCCACGCTCCGCATCGCTGGAAGCGACCGCTTCGACACCTCCGTAGAGGTGTCTCTGGAGTTCTTCGAGCGCGTGGATTGGGCTTTCATTGCCAACGGATTCGGCTTTGCCGACGCGCTGGCGGCGGGACCGGCTGCGGGATCGCTCGCGTCGCCTGTCTACCTCGTCCGACGTGAGTGTGTGCCGAACGAGGTGTACCTCGACATTCTCGACGTTGTCGCCAACGAAGTTGTCGCGATCGGCGGTTCGAGCGTCGTCAGCAATAACGCGCTGCTCGGCAGGCCTTGCGACTCCACCTAGGGCCGGGCGGCGGGGGCGAAGGGAGCAGCGGTCGAGCGGTCGGGTAGAAGTTACTCATGGTCGAGCATCCCCTCGTCGATCTAGCGTGTGGCCATGTCCCGATCCCGCTTGCTCGCGCCCGCTATCGCCGCACTGACCGCCGTGCTTCTCGTCGCGTCGGCAGCGCCCGCTTCCGCCCGTACCGTCGACTCTGACACGCTGCCACCGCTCGAGGCGGCGGCCTCGGGGCCGATCACCGGTCGAGTGCTGATCGAGCTTCCCGCTGGGGGCTCGCCTGTCGCCGCCAACGAGGGTCGAGTGAGCCTCTACTCGGCGAACTCTTTCTCAACCTCCCCGGTAGCGACGGGCATTCTGACGGGATCAGGCACGTTCTCGATCGCGAGCGTTCCTGCGGGCCAGTATCTCGTCGAGGTCGTGAGTACCGACACGCGGGCTCTGCCGGTGCGCGAGTGGTTCAACGATCAAGCCGGCCGATTCAACGCCGATCCGATCACCGTGCTCGACAGCACGGCCTTCCCGCTCGGCGACATCGTTCTCGAGTCTCGCTCGATCGCCACCGAACGGCTTGCAGGGTCTGACCGCTTTGCGACGGCGGCAGCGATCAGTGAGCGCTATGCCATCGACGGGGCTGTTCGCGACATTGTCATCGTCAACGGGCTGAACTTTCCCGACGCGCTGTCAGCGGGGCCTCTCGCCACGAGCGAGGGGGCTGTCGTGCTCATGGTCACTGCCACGAGCATTCCGGCGCCGACGCGGGCCGAGCTCAACCGATTGAGTCCTCGTTCGATCACCATCATCGGCGGCACGAGCGTCGTGTCATCGAGCGTCGCTGCGCAACTCGATGCCTACATCGACGGACCGGGCGCGGTCACGCGCATCGCGGGCTCGAACCGCTATGAGACCTCACGGCGGGTCGTCAACGCCTTCGACACCGAACCGACGCGACTCTTCGTTGCGACCGGTCAAGGGTTCCCTGACGCGCTCGCGGCAGTGCCGGCAGCGGGAGTCGTCGGGGGAGCGGTGCTGCTCGTCGACGGCAGCCGCTCGGGACTTGACTCGGCGACGCGCTCGTTCATCAACGCCCTCGATGTTCCAGTGACGGTCGTCGGCGGCACGAGTGTCGTCAGCCAGGGGGTGTTCGACGACATCGACGCCCTGGGAGTCAACGTGGAGCGCATCGCAGGCTCGAACCGGTTCGCCACCTCGGTGGGCCTCGCGATTACGTACTTCCCCATCGCCGACTACGCCTACATCGCCAACGGATTCGGCTTCGCCGACGCTCTCGCCATCGGCTCGTTCGCGGGAACCTACGGCTCACCGCTCTATCTCGCGACCGATACCTGTGTGCCCCAGGCCATTGCTGACGACATCATCGATGGTCTCTTCAACGGCATCACGGGCATCGGCGGGCGTGCCGTGCTCGCCGACTCCGTGCTCGACCTCACGATCTGCCAGTAACACTCGCGTGCGCGGTGCCTGAGGGTGCCGCGCACGCGAGTCGAGCATCCTTTGCGTTCGCGAGATTCGTGACGTACTCTCGCGATGAGGCGCACTCACGACCGCGCTCCCACCCCCTCGTCACAAGGATCACGGATGCTCCACGCGCGTCGCGCCACCCTCGCTCTGCTCGCCGCCCTCGCCCTGCTGCTCGGCTTTGTCACGCCAGCGCAGGCGACCGAGGACTTCTTCGCAAGTGATCAGGCAACAAGGCCGGCGAATCCCGATGACGCAACGTCCGAAGAGCTCGAGGCCGCAGCAGGCGGAGGCTTCGGCACCGTAACGGGACGTTTGTTCTACCAGAACCGCGGTTCCAGTGTTGAGACACCGGTGAGTACGCATTTTGGTGGCTCGGTGCGTTTCTGGCGTCTTGACGAGGAGGCTGGATTCTGGCTTCTTGAGCGAAGCCAGAATGTGAACACAAGCTCGTTCTTCACTGCGAGCGAACTTCCTGCCGGAAACTACCGACTTGAGTTCCGCACGCGCGATAACGCGAGTTTGACGGCTCGCGAGTATTGGAACGATCAGGAGCTATTTGTCGAAGGTGACGTCCTCACGCTGGCAGACGGTGATCTCGTCGAGCTGGGCAACGTTGTCGTCACGCACTCCACAATCGAATCAGGTCGACTTGCCGGAAACGACCGATTCGAAACCTCGGTAGAGATCTCTCGCGCGCTCAGCCAGGTGCAAGGCGGAATCGATGTGGTCTACATCGTCAACGGCTATGGCTACGCCGATGCGCTCTCTGCGGGGCCAGCCGCCTCAGCGCAAGGCGGGGGCTTGTTGCTCACAATGCCGAACTCGATTCCTAGTGTGGTCGCGGCCGAGTTGCGTCGACTCGAACCCAACCGAATCGTGGTCGTAGGCGGTACCAGTGCGATTAGCGCCAATGTGGAACGTCAGCTGCGAGGCCTTGTGGCGGACGGAGGCTCGGTTGAGCGCATTGCTGGGGCCAACCGATACGAGACTTCTCGTCGCATCGTCGCTGACGCCTTCCCCGATGGGGTCGACGTATTGTTCGCGGCGACAGGCAACAACTTCCCCGATGCGCTCGCTGCAGGCCCTATTGCTTCGATTTTTGGTGGAGCGGTGCTGTTGCTCGATGGGTCAGCGAGTCGTGTTGACGCGCCCACGCGATCGTTGATCGATCAGCTTGGCCAACCTGAGGTCGCCATCGTGGGTGGCCCCAACAGCGTTTCTTACGGAGTCGAGTCGAGCCTGTTGACTTCGGGTGTTGCATCATCGGTAGGCCGTGTCCAAGGCGCAAATCGCTATGAAACCGCCATGGAAATCAATCGGCTCTACATCTTTACGGAGGGAATGGACGTCGCTTTCCTCGCGACAGGCGAGGGCTTCGCAGATGCGCTCGCTGGTGGTCCTCTCGCGGCCGCAATGCAGTCACCGATCTATCTCGCACAGCAAAACTGCATGCCCTGGGCAGCGAAGTACGACATCGAGTACTACTTCACGAAGGAGCTTTACGCCCTCGGAGGCACGAGTGCGCTCTCGAATCGGGCCCTTGCTCGGGGTGACTGCTAGGGGCCCCCCGAATGGGGGAAGCCCTCGTCCCCAAACCCGACTTATGCTCAATGCATCTGCTGACGAGCGCACGCGCTCCTAACCATGAACGGAGCGACGTGACTCTCTCGCGTTTTGCCCGCTTGACCCTTCCACTGGTGGCAGCGGCACTCATCGTGCCCCTTGCTGCCGCGCCCGCTGCTGGCCTTGAGCGGCCCGAGAGCGACGTCGACTCACTCAACAGCACTGGCGTCAGCGTCGAGCTCGAGCCTTCGTCTGACGGCGACTCTGTCTCTCGCGTCAGCGGCCCCGCCCCCGAGCTCAACGCCGCCGCCGCGGGAACCGTGACCGGTCGCGTTCTCGTCACGCCGATCGGTGGCGGCTCGCCCGTGCCGGCAACGTCGGGCGCGACGCTTGTGCGGTTCTGGTTGTCCGTTGGCGGCGTGTATCAGCAGCAGGGCACGACGACCACCTTCGACAGTGACGGAGACTTTAGCGTCGAGGGGCTACCCGCAGGCACCTACCGCATCGAAGTGCTGTCGTTCGACGGCGGAGCGCCCGGCAAGGCGTTCTACCTCGATGAAGAGTTCTGGGTTGACGCTGACGAGATTGCCTTCAACGAAGGCGCTGGCACAAACTTGCCCACGATCACGGTCGACCCGATCACGATCGCCACGGGTCGCATCGCCGGCGCCGATCGCTACGCCACCTCAGTGGCCATCTCGCAGAGCCTGATGGCTGCGGGCGAGGCCGATGTCGTGTACCTCGTCAACGGCCTCGGCTACGCCGACGCACTCTCGGCGGGCCCGGCAGCGGGCATCTCCAACGGCGTGGTGCTGCTCACGCGCCCCGACCAGTTGCCGTCAGTGGTCGCCACCGAGCTCGCGAGGCTCGACCCCGCGCGTGTCGTCATCGCGGGCGGCACGAGCGCGATCGGCTCACGAGTCGTCAACTCGGTGCGCTCCATCCTTCCCACCGCCGACATCGACCGCATTGCAGGCGCCGACCGCTACGCCACATCTCGTGCCATCGTGGCCGATGCCTGGCCCGAGGGTGCCACCGTCGTGGGCATCGCCACTGGTCGCAACTTCCCCGACGCACTCGCGCTGGGTGCAGCGGTCGGAAGCACGAGCGGCCCGGTCGTGCTCGTCGATGGTGCTCGCAGCTCGCTGGATTCGACCACGCGAAGCTTCTTGACCAACCTCGCCCCTGCTTCGGTGGCGATCGCAGGCGGCCCGGTGGGGGTGTCGAACGGCATTCAACAGGGCCTCAACGGCCTCAGCTCAAGCCCGAGCGTGCAGCGCTTCGGTGGCGATGACCGCTATGAGACGGCCAGGCTCATCAACGATGCCTTCTTCTCCGAGCTTGCTCCCGACTACGCCTTCATCGCGACGGGCGCCGGGTTCGCCGACGCTCTTGCGGGTGGTCCTCTCGCGATCGGCTACGGCGCTCCGATCCACCTGAGCACCCAGCGCTGCCTCGACGCCGAGACCGCGAACGACATCGTGTTCAGCTTCGTGCGCGAGGTCTACGCCCTGGGTGGCACCGCGGTGCTGTCGAACCGCGTGATCAACGGCAGCGCCTGCTGAGCATCCATCAGTGACGGTAGGGCACGCAATCGACAACGATTGCGTGCCCTACTGCGTTTCTCGGCGCGTCGCAACCTTGAAGTCGGTGTCGAACCTTCTACTATCCGCGACTTGACGTGAGCGAATGACACGAGTGTAATTAGGGCATCCCGCGCACCGGGGGCGCGCAGGAGAGGGGAGACAAGAACCATGGCCGAGTACCGGAACACCGTTCCTGGAGACTGGTTTGTCGATCCTGTTCGCCTCGGCGTGCCGGGCGTTCGGCAGCCGCGCACCGATGTCGACGACGACAACGCGCTCTCGTGGCAGGGTGACGCGCTGTGTGCCCAGACCGACCCCGAGGCGTTCTTCCCTGAA
>SXGT01194965.1_pt1 | contig 49798 bp, 46 predicted proteins | sample 3176221 | NCBI WGS metagenome assembly SXGT01 (sample SAMN11356862, study PRJNA531348) | freshwater metagenome | isolation source: freshwater sample F1-120 | place: China: Fuxian Lake, Yuxi | collected 2017-12-25
ATGATGAGGTCGCCCTCGTTCTCGCGGTCCTCGTCGTCGGCCACCACCACGATGCCGCCCGCCGCGATGGCGGCGATGGCGGTCTCGATCGGGTCGAACGCGCTGGGGGTGTTCGAAGTGGTGGTCACTGCTGCTCCGTTCCCTGCTGCTCCTGCAGCAGTCGTTCGACGTACTTGGCCATCACGTCGACCTCGATGTTCACCAGGTCGCCGGCCTGCTTGTGCCCGAGCGACGTGACCGCCGCCGTGTGCGGGATGACCGCGACGGTGAAGCCGTCGGGCAACGGCTTCACGACCGTGAGGCTGACGCCGTCGACCGTGATGGACCCCTTCTCCACCACGTACCGCAGCAGATGGGTGGGGATGCGTACGGCCAGATCGGGCACCGGGGCCACGATCTCGCCCACTGCGTCGACGTGCCCCTGCACCAGGTGGCCGCCGAGTCGGTCCTGCAGCTTCACCGAACGTTCGAGGTTCAGCGGGCTGCCGGGTCGGATGCCGCGCAGGCTGGTGCGATCGAGCGTCTCCTGGCTCACGTCGGCCTCCCACCAGCCGTCGCCGCTGGCCACCACCGTGAGGCAGCAGCCGTTCACGGCGATCGAGTCACCGAGGTGCACGTCGTCGAGCACGGTGTGCGCCTCGATGCGCAGCCGCGACCCTTCGAAGGAGTGCACCCTGCCAAGTTCTTCCACGATGCCCGTGAACATCCGCGTCGTCCGTTCTGTGAGGCCCCGGCAGGAAGCACGGGTGCACAGCAACGCGGACGATGCGGGCACGCCGAGAACGGCGCGACCGAGTCGCACGTGTGGCCCTGCTCCCATCCGGACTGTCACCGTCGGCCCCGGAGTTTCACCGGATCGGCCCCACCTCAGTCGTTCGAGCACGCCTGGAGTGGGGTTCGCGGGCTTTCACCGCCGGTCGGGAATTGCACCCAACCCCGCAGGGGGATTCAGTTGTAAATGGAACGGTAGCAACCAGCGGGCCGCACCGCGCCATCGAGCGTGCGGAACTGTGTCGGTCAGCGGCGCTTGCGCGAGCCGACGGCCACGATGGCCTCGAACTCCTCGTCGGTGAGCGGCATCACCGACAGACGGTTGCCGCGGGCCAGCAACCGGCACTCGGCCAACTCGGGCATCGCCCGCAGCTCGTCGAGCGACACGAAGTGCAGGCGCTTCACCGGCGCCACCGTCACCCAGTCCCATCGCGGCTCGTCGCGGTTGGAACCCGCGTCGAAGTACTTGCTCGTCGGGTCGAACTGCGTCGGGTCGGGCTCTGCCTCGCGCACGATCTTCGCCACGCCGGCCGCCCCGGGCGGGGTGGCGTTCGAGTGGTAGAAGATCACCTTGTCGCCCTTGCGCATGGCCCGCAGGTAGATGCGCGCCGGGTAGTTGCGCACGCCGTCCCAGCCCTCACGCTTGTTCGCGACGAGATCGTCGTAGCTGAACACATCGGGCTCGCTCTTCATCAGCCAGTACGCCATGGGCGGCGACGCTACCCGAGGCGGTGCTCGACCACCTTGGCGTAGAGCGATCGGTCCTGCTCGGCCGCCGTGCCCCACCCGACGTCGCTGGCCATCGCCCGGCGCTGTGCGCGCTGCCATGCGGGGCGGTCGGCGAACCACTCGACGGTGCGTTCGATGGCCACGGCCAGTGGATCGGGCTGCACCGGGCTGAACTGCACGCCGGTGGCGACACCGCTGCGCAGCGCCGCGGTGTTCGCGTCGATCACGGTGTCGGCGAGGCCACCGACCCGCGACACCACCGGCAACGAGCCGTAGCGCAGGCCGTACAACTGGGTGAGGCCGCACGGCTCGAAGCGTGACGGCACCAGCACCGTGTGGGCGCCGGCCTGGATGCGGTGCGACAACGCCTCGTCGAACCCGATGACCGTGGCGATCTGCCCGGGATGGGCCGCCGCCGCCGCACGGAACCCGTCCTCCAGGAACGCGGCGCCCGTGCCGAGCACTGCCAACTGCGCACCCGTGGCGACCAACCGGGGGAGCGCGTCGAGCAGCACGTCGAGCCCCTTCTGTTCGGTGAGCCGGCTCACCAGTCCGAAGAGCGGCACATCGGCGCGCACGTCGAGGCCCAGCTCGCGTTGCAGCGCAGCGGTGTTCTTCGACTTCGCAGCGAGCCGTCGTGACGAGTACGGCGCAGCGAGGTGCGGGTCGGTCTCGGGGTCCCACACGTCGAGGTCGATGCCGTTCACGATGCCGGTGAGCTCGTGCGCGCGGGCGCGCAGCAACCCGTCGAACCCCATGCCTTCCTCTGGCGTCAGGATCTCGCGGGCATAGGTGGGGCTGACGGTGCTGAGGTGGTCGCACCACTGCACACCGGCCTTCAGGAAGCTGAGCTGATCCCAGTACTCCATGCCGTCGACGTGCAGCACCTCGGCCGGCAGTTTCAACGCCTTGCGCGTGGTGGCCGGGAACAGCCCCTGGAACGCGAGGTTGTGGATGGTGAGCAGCGACGCGGGCGCGTCGGCGGACTCCTTGTCGAAGTGCAGGTATGCGGCGGTGAGCGCCGCCTGCCAGTCGTGGAGGTGCACCAGGTCGGGCTGCCAGCCGCCGACGCGGCCCATCGAGATCTGCGCGCCCACCCACGACAGCGCACCGAACCGCAGATGGTTGTCGGGCCAGTCGGTGCCATCGGGTCCCAGATACGGCCCGCCCTGCTCGCGGTGGAACAGGTGCGGCGCATCAAGCAACAACACGCGCAGCCCGTCGGCCGTGGTGCCCTCCACCAGTTCACCCGCGCCGCCGAACAGGCCGGGCAGCGCGGCAACACGGGCCACCCCTTCGAGCTTCGCCCGCACCCCTGGGTACGCGGGCAGCAGCACCCTCGACTCCACGCCGAGCGGGGCCAGCGCCAGTGGCAACGCACCGGCGACATCGGCCAACCCGCCGGTCTTGACCAGCGGGTAGCACTCGGGAGTGACGAAGAGAACCTTCACGTGAACGGACGGTAACCCATCACCGCCGACACTGCTCACCTACTACTGTCCGGGTCATGGCCGAACCCAAGGTGCTCGTCATGGTCCTCGCCGGCGGTGAAGGGAAGCGCATGCTCCCGCTCACGCAGGATCGTGCGAAACCCGCCGTGCCGTTCGGTGGCAGCTACCGCATCATCGACTTCGCGCTGTCGAACTTCGCGAACTCCCGCTACCTGAAGATCGTGGTGCTCACCCAGTACATGAGCCACAGCCTCGACCGTCACATCAGCCAGACCTGGCGGTTCAGCACGCTGCTCGGCAGCTACGTCACCCCGGTGCCCGCGCAGATGCGCCGCGGCCCGCACTGGTTCGCCGGCTCGGCCGACGCGATCTACCAGAACCTCAACCTCATCACCGACGAGGACCCCGACGTGGTGTGCGTGTTCGGCGCCGACCACATCTACCGCATGGACGTGCGCCAGATGGTGGCCCACCACATCGAGGCCAAGGCGGGGGTCACCGTCGCCGCCATCCCGGTCGACTACGAGGAGGCCAAGTCGTTCGGCGTCATCGAGACCGACGAGACCGGCATCATCAAGGCGTTCCACGAGAAGTCGCCCACGCCGCCCACCATGCCCGGTGACGACACGCGTTGCCTGGCCAGCATGGGCAACTACGTGTTCGACACGAAGACGCTCATCGACATCGTCACACCCACCGGCACCGACAACCAGTACACCGACATCGGCGGCCACATCATCCCGGCACTCACCGCGCAGGGCAAGGCCCACGTGTACGACTTCAGCACCAACGTGGTGCCGGGACAGGACGACCGAGAGAAGGGCTACTGGCGCGACGTCGGCACCATCGACAGCTACTACGACGCGAACATGGACCTGCTCTCACCCGTGCCGGTGTTCAACCTGTACAACGAGAAGTGGCCGGTGTTCACCAGCCACGAGTCGCAGCCGCCGGCGAAGATCTCCCGCGGGTCGGGTGGCGAGCCGGCGTTCGTCGACGGCAGCCTGCTGTGTGCCGGGTCGATCGTGTCGGGCGGCCATGTCGAGCGGTCGATCATCGCACCCGACGTCCGTGTGCACCACGACGCCCACGTCACCGACAGCATCCTGTTCCCCGGCGTCACCGTGCAGCCGGGTGCCCGGGTGAACCGGTGCATCATCGACAAGAACGTGGTGGTGCCCGCCGGGGTGCGCATCGGTTTCGACCGCGACGCCGACGCGCAGCGGTTCACCATCAGCGAGCGCGGGATCGTGGTGATCCCCAAGGGTTACGTCTTCGACTGACCCTCGCCGGTCTCGTCGGCAGCGGTCGCCTCCGTGGCGGTGGTGTCGATGGCGGCGCGCACCACCGGTCGGAAGTCGGGTGGCGTCTCCTTCGGCGTGCGCGCCAGCGAACGGGCCACCTGGGCCGCGAGGTCGCGGTCGTTCATGATGGTGCGGGCCACTCGTGCCCCCATCGGACCGCCGAGGGGGAGCTGACCCGCAGCGACGGCGGCGATGAGCGCGCTGCTCACCTGCGCGGCCACCGGTGTCACCTTCTCCCAGTCGACCTGCGACGCCATCGCCTTCACGCTCTCCGCAGCGTCGGCGGTCCTCCCTGCCGTGGCCGACTTCACCTTCGCCCAGTCGACCGTGCGCATCGCCGCCGACACCTCGTCGGCCGTGGCCGCTTCCTCCGCCGGGCTGGGCTCGTCGCGCAGGCCGGCCTCGTACTCGCTGCGCAGCAGCCGCCCGAACTCGAGGGCGCGCTGCTTGGCCACGGCTGGCTTCGCCGCGTGCAACACCTTCGCCGTGAGTCGTCCGAGCTGTCGACCTGCCATCGACGTCACGCTACCTCCACCGGAAATGTGGACTCCGTGTGACCTCGACGGAGAAATTGGGGGACAATTGCGAAATGTCACGTCGCACCCATCCAGGTCGCCCCGGGCGCCGAACGAGTGGCATGAACTCCGGCCGACAGCGAGCATCGAGGACGTCATGGGCGTCCTGAGGCCGCTGCGCGCCCGCCACCCCGAACCCGTGTCCGTCGATCCCGACGACATCGTCGGCGCGCTCCTGCTGCGCGCCGGCCGTGGTGACCAGTCGGCATTCGGCGAGCTCTACGACGAACTCGCACCGATGGTGCACGGCGTCGTGCTGAAGGTGGTGCGCGATCCAGCGATGTCGGAGGAAGTGACCCAGGAGGTCTTCGTCGAGCTGTGGCGCCTGGCCGCCCGCTTCGACGGCACCAAGGGCACGGCCCGCAGTTGGGCATCCACCCTGGCCCACCGACGGGCCATCGATCGCGTGCGCAGCGAGCAGGCCTCCCGCGACCGGAACGACCGTGACGCCCAGCGTGCGGTGGCCCCCCACGACGTGGTGGCGGCCGAAGTGGAGACCACGCTCGACGTGGCCCGCGTGCGCCGTGCGCTGGCGCAGCTCAGCGATCTCCAACGCGAGGCCGTGGAGCTGGCATATTTCGGCGGACACACCTACCGGGAAGTGGCCGTGCTGCTGGGTGTGGCCGAAGGGACCGTGAAGAGCCGAATCCGCGACGGACTCATCCGCCTGCGCGACGAACTGGGAGGTGAGGCATGAGCGACATCGACGTGCACCATCTCGCTGCTGCGTACGCACTCGATGCGCTCGACCAGCGCGAGCGTGCCGCATTCGAGGCCCACTACGAACGGTGCGACGTGTGCCGTGCCGACGTGCTCGAGTTCCGCGGCACGATGGCCGAGGTGGCCGGTGCCCTCAGCACCCCGCCCCCGCCGTCGCTGAAGGACCGGGTGATGGCCGACATCGCCGTCACCCGCCAACTGTCGCCGTCCCTCGTGGCGCCGGTGCCGGCCCCGACGGGTCGCAGCCGTGGCTCGTGGGCCATGCTCGCCGCTGCGGCAGCCGTCATCATCGCCCTCGTGGTGGGCGTGGTGGCCTTCAACGGCGGCAACGACGACGACCCGTTCAACGACGAACTCGCCGCCGTGCTCGAGCAGCCCGACAGCCGGATGATCGAGCTCGACAACCAGAGCGACCTCGACGGCATGTTCAAGGTGGCGTGGTCGCCCTCGATGGGCAAGGCCGTGCTGATGGGCGAGAACCTCCCGGTCGCCCCCGACGGCAAGGCCTACGAGCTGTGGCTCATCAGCGGCGACCAGTCGATGGCGATGTACGTGCTCGACACCGCCGGCGACGGACAGGTGCACCGCTCGGTGCCCACTCCCGCCGAGCCCACCGCGTGGGCCATCACGATGGAGCCCGTCGAGGGTTCTGCGGTCGCCACCGGCGACATCATGTTCATCGCCGAGGTCTGACCTCCGGCTCCGAATCGCACTGCGGCTGGGTGATCGGTGAAGCTGTGGGGATGAGCGATCTCCTCGACGAACTCGACGCCTGGCTCGACGCGAACTGGGACCCCGACCTGACGGTGGGCGAGTGGTGGCAGCGCCTCGGCACCTCCGGCTGGGCCGCCCCTGCGCTGCCCGCGAACGCGTACGGCAAGGGTGTGTCGCGCAACGAGGCCATCGCCGTCGCCGGCCGCATCGTGGCCCGCGGGGCGGTCCCCGCGCCGGGCGGCCTCGGCATGCTGCTCGCCGCCCCCACCATCGCGGTGCACGGCACCCAGGAACAGATCGACCAGTACGTGCTGCCCCTCGTCACCGGCCAGGCCGCGTGGTGCCAGTTGTTCAGCGAGCCGGGCGCCGGCAGCGACCTCGCCGGCCTCGGCACCCGCGCCGTGAAGGACGGCGAGGAGTGGATCGTGAACGGCCAGAAGGTGTGGACCAGCGGTGGCCACATCGCCGACATGGGCATGCTCATCGCCCGCACCGATCCCGACGTGCCCAAGCACCAGGGCATCACCTGGTTCGCGATGGACATGCACCAGCAGGGCGCAGTCGACGTACGCCCGCTGCGCGAGATGACCGGCCGTGCGCTGTTCAACGAGGTCTTCCTCAGCGACGCCCGCGTGGCCGACGACGCCATCATCGGTGGCACCAACAACGGCTGGGCCGTGGCCAACACGACGCTCATGTTCGAACGCGCCGGGCTCGGCGCCGGCGGCCACACGGCCGCGGCCCTCGCCAGCGCCGGCACCATCGCGGGCGACCTGCCCAGGCGCGTCGGCGACTTCGTGCGCCCGGCCGGCCCCGCCGGCGGTGGCGGTGGCGGCGGCGCCATGGCCGCAGGTCTGTCGAAGCTGCTGGTCGCGATGGCGAAGGAGACCGGCATGATCGGCGACGCCAACTTCCGTCAGGACCTGATGCGCCTCCACACGCTGCACGAGGTGGGTCGCATGCTCACGTTGCGCGTGAAGGCCGAGAAGGCGGCCGGCCGCGACATCCCGGCCGCGCCGAACGTGGGCAAGCTGTCGATGAGCGAGATCATGCGCAAGAGCCGCGACCTCGGCCTGCGCGTGGCCGGTGCCAACGGCATGTTGCACCCCTATTCGTCGGAGCAGCGCGCCGCGAACGAAGCCGCCGGTGTGCCCGCGATGACCCCGGCCATCACCGAACTGGCGCTGTTCGCCCAGGGCCCGCCCATCTACGGCGGTACCGACCAGGTGCAGCGCAACATCCTCGGCGAGCGCGTGCTCGGCCTCCCCAAGGAGCCGAACAACGACCGCACGCTCACCTGGGCCGAGCAGCCGAAGAACGGCTGACCCCATCCCCGGTCGCGTCGCATTCCTGCGGCGAGACTGGATGGATGGAACAGCGCAACTGGCCCCGCTCGCAGAAGGAACTGCAGGGCACGCCCATCCAGGTGCGGGTGGCGTCGGTGGAGCAGATCTTCAACGCCATGGACCCCACCCCGTTGGAGGAGCGGTCGCTCAATCCCGAGGTGGCCGACTGGATCGAGGAGTGGGCCGAGGATCTCGAGCGGGACGAGCCGATCACCATCGAGGTGCTCGTGGCCGACCAGCGGCTCGCGGGACGGGAGGACGTGGTGGCCTCGGGCATCCACCACCACTTCGAGTACCGCGAGTGGCAGGCCGGTCGGCAGCTCAGCAAGCTGCTGCGTGAGGGTCGCATCAGCCTGGTCATCGGCATCGCCGCCATCTTCGCCTTCAACGGTGTGGCGCAGGTGATCGGCCGCAGCACCAACCCGTTCCTCGAGGTCCTGCACGAAGGCCTGCTGGTCGTGGGCTGGGTGAGCCTGTGGAAGCCCATCGGCATCTTCCTCTACGAATGGTGGCCCATCCGCCGCGAACGCCATGCCTGCCGTCGCCTCGCCGAGGCCGAGGTGACCTTCCCTCCCAAGCCATCCCGCGTCGCCTGACCCACGGCGCCCGGCTGCCGATGCCTCACGGGGCGAGGCGGCGGCGGAGCTCCACGAACACCTCGTGTCCGGTGACGCCTTCGAGCTCCTCGGCCAGCGACTCGATGACCGGGCGGTCGCCGCAGTAGGCCTCGCCACCGTCGTCGTGCGACGTGCAGCACCACGCCATCGTGTCGCCCTCGTCGCCCCAGTCGGCGCGGCTCCACCGCCGCACCGTGGCGTGCTCGACACCGTCGGGCTGCATCGCCCAGTCGACACGGATGGGCAGCTGCCAGCACACCGACGGCTTCCAATCGAGCGGTGACTCGCCGAAGTCGACCGCTGCCAGGTGCAGCGCGCACCCCTCGCCTCCCTCGAAGCCGGGACGGTTCAGGAAGATGCACGCACCGTCGACCACCTTGGTGTTGGTGCGCGTCGCATCGTTGAACACGTCGTCGGCGTCGACCCGGTCGCGGAACTGCCAACGGTGCGCCGGCACCGTGGCTGCGAGCGCCGACACGTTCATCGCCTCGTCGAGATCGGTGAGCTCGGCACCCACCGAACAGCACCCCTGCTGGAGATGCTCGGCAGGCGCGTCGAGGATGCCCTTGCACCCGCGGCCCCAGATGCACGTCCAGTTCGAGCGCAGGAACTCGGGCTCGAACCGCCACAACGTGTCGTCGTGGAGGACCTCGATGTACTCGGCCTCGCTCATACGGTGGGCGGCACCTCGCGCGCCGCCTCGAACCGCCGCGCGACGTCCTGCCAGTTGGCGATGTTCCAGAACGCCTTCACGAAGTCGGCCTTCACGTTCTTGTACTGCAGGAAGTAGGCGTGCTCCCAGGAGTCGATCACCAGCAGCGGCACCGAGCCCGCGCCCACGTTGCCCTGATGGTCGTGGATCTGCTCGATGACGAGACGCTGCGCGACGGGCTCCCACGCCAACGCACCCCAACCGATGCCCTGCACGTTCACCGTGGCCGCGGTGAGCTGTGCCTGCATGCGATCGAAGCCGCCGAAGTGCTCGTCGATGGCCGCCGCCAGTTCGCCGTCGGGACGACCACCGCCGTCGGGGCTCATGTTGGTCCAGAAGATGCTGTGCAGCACGTGGCCACTCACGTGGAAGGCGTAGCTGCGCGACAGCATGTTGATGGCGCTGTGATCGCCGGCCTCCCGAGCAGCGGCCATGGCCTCGAGCGTGTCGTTCGCGCCCTTCACGTAGGCGGCGTGGTGCTTGTCGTGGTGCAGCGCCACGATCTCGCCGCTGTAGTGCGGTTCGAGCGCTCCAGGCGAGTAGGGGAGTTCGGGCAGGGTGTAGAGCGACATGACAACTCCTTCCGAGAAGGACCTCACCGTACCCCTGTGCGCTCGGGCTCGCCATCTGGCACCCTGTGCACGTGACCACCGAACAGTACGACCTCATCATCATCGGGTCGGGTTCCGGCAACTCGATCATCGGACCCGAGCACGACGACTGGCGCGTCGCCATGGTCGAGCGCGGCGTGTTCGGCGGCACCTGTCTGAACCGCGGCTGCATCCCCACCAAGATGTTCGTGTTCCCGGCCGACCTCGCCGAGCACGCCCGCCACGGCGAGCGCTACGGCATCCGCACTTCGTTCGACGGCACCGACTGGCCCGCCATCGTGCAGCGCGTGTTCGGCCGCATCGACCCGATCGCCGAAGGCGGGCGCGACTACCGCCACAGCTTGCCCAACGTCGACGTGTACGAGCACTCGGCCCACTTCGTCGGCGACCGCGAACTCGAGGTGGGTGGCCAACGCATCCGCGGCAATCAGGTGGTCATCGCCGCCGGCGCGCGGTCGTACGTGCCCGATGTGCCGGGCCTCGACGACGTGCCGTTCCACACCAGTGACAGCATCATGCGGCTGCCGAAGCTGCCCGAGCACCTCGTCATCATGGGCGGCGGCTTCATCGCCTGCGAGATGGCGCACGTGTTCGGCTCGCTCGGCGCTGCCGTCACCATCATCAACCGCAGCCACGGTCTGCTCCAGGCCGCCGACGCCGACATCTCGGCGCGACTCACCCGCGAACTCGGCGACCGGTTCGACCTCGCACTGGGCGCACACATCGACCGTGTGCGCCGCACCGCCGACGGCGTGGCCGTCGACCTCACGTGCGACGGCGGTCCGCGCACCGTGGAGGGCGACGTGCTGCTCGTGGCCACCGGTCGCATCGCGAACAGCGATCAACTCCGCGTCGCCGCGGGTGGCATCGAGGTCGACGAGTTCGGCAACGTGAAGGTCGACGCGTACGGTCGCACCACCGCCCCCGGTGTGTGGGCGCTCGGCGACGTGAACGGCCGGCATCAGCTGAAGCACATGGCCAACGGCGAGGCGAAGGTGGTGCGCCACAACCTCAGCCACCCCGACGCGCTGCGCATGTACGACCAGCGCCCTGCCCCGTCGGCCGTGTTCACCAGCCCGCAGGTGGGCACGTGTGGCCTCACCGAGGCGCAGGCCGCAGCCAGCGGCGAGCCGTACTGCGCCATCATCCACGACTACGCCGGTGCTGCGTACGGCTGGGCGATGGAGGACACCCAGGGGTTCTGCAAGCTCATCGGCGACCCGCGCACGCGCACGGTCACCGGCGCGCACGTCATCGGGTACCAGGCCAGCATCCTCGTGCAGTTGCTGGTGCAGGGCATGCATCTCGGCAACACGGCCGACGAGATGGCCGGCCAGGTGTGGATCCACCCTGCGCTCAGCGAAGTGGTCGAAGTGGCGCTGCTGAAGCTCATCGAGGCGTTCGACGAGCACGACGCCGCCGGCGAGTAGCCCGCACACGTTCTTACCCGCTTCTCACGAAGCCGCGGAGTGTGCCTTACCTCGGGGTCGCATCATGTTCCTCGCCACCCCATTCGAAAGGCATTTCCCGATGAACAAGAAACTGACCGCCATCGGCCTCAGCGCAGGGCTCCTCGCCGGTGCCGGCGCGGGCTTCCTCCTCGAGATGTCGGGCTCGGCCGGTGCCGCGTCCAACGGCGCCACGGTCGTCACGGTGGCCACCACCGACGACACCACGGCCACGAGCGACACCACCGCATCGACCGCCGACGCCGACAAGGCCGCCGACCACGCCGCACGTCTGCAGGCAGTGCTGCAGCCGCTGGTCGACGACGGCACGCTCACCCAGGCCCAGGCCGACAAGGTGATCGCGGCACTCGAGGCCGCCGGCCCGATGGGCGGCGGTCACGGTGGTCCCGGCATGGGCCGTGGCGCACACCTCGACGCCGCCGCTGCGGCGATCGGCATCACCACCGACGAACTGCGGACGGCGCTCCAGAGCGGCCAGACCCTCGCGGAGATCGCCGTGGCCAACGGCACCACCGCCCAGGCCGTCATCGACGCCCTCGTGGCCGAGATGCAGGCGCACCTCGACGAAGAGGTGGCTGCCGGTGAGCACACCCAGGACGAGGCCGATGCCCGCATCGCCGAAGCCACCACCCGCATCACCGACATGGTGAACAACGGTGCCCCCGCCGGTGGTCCCGGCATGGGCGGCGGCCACGGTGGTCGCGGTCACCACGGTCACGACGGCGACGGCGACGACGCCGGCGACGACACCGGCACCAGCGGCGGCACCATCGACGGTGGCCCGCAGGACACCCAGACGTCGACCGACGCCTGATCCCTCTACGATCGGCCGGGAGCCTTCCCCCTCCCTTCCGGCTCCCGGCCGATCCGAACCCTCCCGACAAGGCGCACACGACATGAGCGGACGCATTCTCATCGCCGACGACGACCGGGCCATCCGTGAGTCGCTCGGCCGGGCGCTCTCCCTCGAGGGCTACGAGGTGGTGCAGGCCACCGACGGGGCCGTGGCGCTGCAGCTCATCCAGGAACGCCAGCCCGACGTGGCGGTGCTCGACGTGATGATGCCCAACCTCGACGGCCTCACGGTGTGTCGTGTGTTGCGTGCCGAACGCAATCGCATCCCGGTGCTGATGCTCACCGCTCGCACCGAGACCCCCGATCGGGTGGCGGGCCTCGACGCCGGCGCCGACGACGATCTGCCGAAGCCCTTCGACCTCGACGAGTTGCTGGCCCGGCTGCGCGCACTGCTGCGTCGTGCACGTCCCGACGACATCGCGAACGGGGCCGAGCCCGTGCAGATCGCCGACCTCCGACTCGACCCCACCAGCCGTCGCGTGTGGCGCGGCGAGCGCGAGGTGGAGTTGTCGAAGACCGAGTTCGACCTGCTCGAACTGCTGGTGCGCAACCAGGGCATCGTGCTCGAGCACAGCACCATCTACGACCGCATCTGGGGCTACGACTTCGGCCCCGACTCGAAGAACCTCGCGGTGTACATCTCGTATCTGCGTCGCAAGCTCGAAGGTCCGGGCGACAGCAAGCTCATCCACACGGTGCGAGGTGTGGGCTACACGGTGCGTGTGGCGTGAGCCTGCGCGTCAAGATCGCACTGCTGCTGGCGGCACTCGCTGCGACGGCCACCATCGCCATCGGTGTCGCGTCGTACACCACCACCCGCCACGAACTGAACGAGACCGTCGACCAGTCGTTGGAGGCCGCGGCCGCGATGTTCCGCGAACGCGGCGGCATCGGCGGCGGCATCGACCTCGACGGCGATGGCGACGGGATGCGACCGGGCCCCGGCGACGGGCACGGCCCGGGCCACGGCCGCCCGCGCAGCTTCGAGCAGGTACTGGTGCAGACCCTGGCGCCCGACGGCACCATCCTGGTGTCGCCCGACTCCGGTGGGCTGCCCGTCACCGACGACGATCTCGAGGTGGCGGCGTCCACCGACCCGCTCGCCGAGGCCTCCCACGAGGTGGAGATCGACGGCGAACCCTTCCGCGTGCTCACCGTGAAGTACGAGGACGGTGCGGTGCAACTGATGCGCTCACTGCGTGAGGGCGAGCAGGCGCTGGAACGCATCCTCCACAGCACGGTCGTGGCCGTGCTGCTGGTCACCACGATCTCGGTGCTCGCCGGCTGGCTGATCGCCCGTCAGGTCACCCGCCGGCTGGAGGATCTCACCGCGGCCGCGGGTGAAGTGGCCAGCACCGGTCGTCTCGACGTGAAGGTGCCCGTCGACGGCAGCGACGAGACCGGTCAACTGGGCAGGGCGTTCAGCGGCATGCTCGACGCGCTGCACCGCAGCAAGCAGGAGCAGCAGCAGTTGGTGCAGGATGCCGGCCACGAACTGCGCACCCCGCTCACCAGCCTGCGCACCAACGTGTCGGTGTTGCGTCGCCGCAACGAGAGCCTGACGCCCGAGCAGCGCGAGCAGGTGCTGGCCGATCTCGACAGCGAAACGCGCGAGCTCACCGACCTGGTGAACGAGCTGGTCGAGCTGGCCACCGATCGGCGCGACGACGAACCGGTGCAGCCGGTGCGGTTGGCCGATGTGGCCGAGCGTGCCGCGGCCCGCGCTCGCCGCCGGTTCGGTCGAGAGGTGGAGGTGGTGGCCGACGGCTCGCTGCTCGACGGACGCCCGATGGCGCTGGAGCGCGCGCTGCAGAACCTGGTCGACAACGCCTGCAAGTTCTCCGACGAGGGTCCCATCGAGGTCACTGTCGCCGACGGTGCCGTGGTGGTGCGCGACCACGGGCCGGGTCTCGTGGAAGCCGACATCCCACACCTCTTCGATCGCTTCTATCGATCGGTCGAGATGCGCAGCAAGCCCGGCTCCGGCCTCGGACTGTCGATCGTGCAGTCGATCGTGGAGAGCCACGGCGGCACCGTGTTCGCCGGCAACGCCGAGGGCGGCGGTGCCGAGATCGGGTTCACCCTGCCGCTGCCCGTCGACTGACGTTTGCGCGCGCATTCATTGCTGACGGAGCGCTCGGGTTCTAGGGTCTCCACATTCGACACGAATGGTGAGGGAAACCCGATGACCGACACCGTCAACCACTACCTGCAGGGCAACTACGCACCCGTCGCCGACGAGGTCACCGCGTTCGACCTGCCCGTCATCGGCGAACTGCCGGCCGACCTGGAAGGCCGCTACCTGCGCAACGGTCCGAACCCCATCCGTCAGCCCGACGCGGCCACGCACCACTGGTTCATGGGCGACGGCATGGTGCACGGCGTGCGTCTGCGCGGCGGCAAGGCCGAGTGGTACCGCAACCGGTACGTCGGATCGAAGTCGCACAGCGCAGCGTTCGGGCTGCCCGACATCCCCGGCCCGAACTGGAACAACAGCCCACACGGCCCCAACACCAACGTGGGCGGATTCGCCGGCACCACCTGGGCGATGGTGGAGGCCGGCGGTTGCCCGGTCGAACTCACCTACGAGCTCGAGACCGTGTGCCGCAACGACTTCTTCGGCACCCTGCCCGCGTCGTTCACCGCGCATCCGAAGATCGATCCCGACTCCGGCGAGATGCACGCCATGGTCTACGCCTGGGGTCACTGGTTCGATCACGTGCAGTACGTGGTGGTGGGCACCGACGGACGCGTGCGACGCACGGTCGACATCCCGATGCAGCAGATGTCGATGCTGCACGACATGTCGCTCACCGAACGCTACGCCGTCGTGTTCGACCTGCCCTGCAACGTCGACATCGACCTCGCGATGGCCGGTCGGTTCCCGTTCCGTTGGCAGCCCGGTGGGCTGTCGCGAGTGGGACTGCTGCCGCGCGACGCCGAGGCCGATGCGATCGTGTGGATCGACGTGCCCGAGTGCTACTCGTTCCACCCGATGAACGCATACGACCAGCCCGACGGCTCGGTGGTCATCGACCTCTGCGTGTTCGACCGCATGTTCGACACCGACCTGGTGGGCCCGTTCGGCGACAACCTGCCGCGGCTCGAGCGGTGGGTGCTGAACCCGGCCACTCGTACGTCGAGCGTCACCGTCATCGATCCGCGTCCCACCGAGTTCCCACGTCACCGCGGCGCGCTCACCGCCAAGCCCTACCGCTACGGCTACGCCGCATCGCCCAACGACGGCGCCGACTGGCCCACGCTGAAGTTCGACCTGCACACCGGCGAGCGCACCGAGCACTCGTACGGCCCCGGTCGCGGCGGCGGCGAGCCGGTGTTCGTCAGCCGCCCGAACCCCACCGCCGAGGACGACGGCTGGTTACTCACGTTCGTGCACGACGTACCGAAGGGCACCGCCGAGCTCGTGGTGCTCGACGCGCAGGACCTCGGCCGCGGTGAGGTGGCGCGGGTGTTGCTGCCGCAGCGCGTGCCCTACGGCTTCCACGGCAACTGGGTGAGCGACCGCAGCGTCCCGCCGCCGACCTGACCGGCCATCTGACCTGCTCCTGGCGGTCCGTCTGGCAGTCTTGACGGATGACCATCGACGTGGAGGCCCTGCTGGCCTCGCTCACCCTCGACGAGAAGATCGCACTCGTGGGAGGGTTCGACAACTGGCACACACCGGCCGTCACCGGCGTGCCGCCGATGCGCTGCTCCGACGGGCCCGCCGGTGTGCGCGGCACGTCGTGGACCGGCCCGGCGTCGGCCTCGTTCCCGTGCTCGACCGCCCTCGGCGCCACCTTCGACCCCGCGCTCGTGCAGGAAGTGGGGGAGGCGCTCGGGCGCGAAGCGCGCTCGAAGCACGCCCACGTGCTGCTGGCACCGACCGTGAACCTGCACCGCACCCCCATCGGGGGCCGCAACTTCGAGTGCATGAGCGAAGACCCCGTGCTCACCACCGCCACCGCAGTGGCGTACGTGCGCGGCGTGCAGTCGCAGGGGGTGGCGTGCTGCATCAAGCACTTCGTCGCCAACGACACCGAGCACGAACGACACACCATCTCCAGCGACGTCGACGACGTGACGTTGCGCGAGTTGTACCTGGCGCCGTTCGAACACGCCGTGCGGCCCGTGGCCGAGGGCGGCGCCGACGTGAAGGCGGTGATGAGCTCCTACAACCGCATCAACGGGGTGCACGCCAGCGAACACCACGAACTGCTGCGCGGCGTGCTGCGCGACGAGTGGGGCTTCGACGGCGTGGTCATCAGCGACTGGTTCGGCACCCACAGCGCGGCCAACTCGCTGGAGGCGGGGCTCGACCTCGAGATGCCCGGGCCTCCCCGCGAGCGGGGCGACATCCTGCGACACGAACTCGCGCAGGGCCTCACCACCGAGGCGCGGCTCGACGAGTCGGTGCGCCGTCTGCTGCGGCTGTTCGCATGGGCCGGCGTGTTCGGCGACACCGACGAGGAGACCACCGACGACTCGCCGGCCACCCGCGAGGTCATCCGCCGCGCGGCCATCGCCGGCATGGTGCTGCTGAAGAACGATCGCGACGTGCTGCCCCTGTCGCCGAGCTCCCGGATCGCGCTGCTCGGCCCGAACTCCGACCGTGGCCAGATCCAGGGCGGCGGCAGCGCGCAGGTGCGCCCCGACCGCAAGGTGATGCCACTGGGCGCACTGCAACAGCGCGGCGTGGAGTTGCGCCACGAACCCGGCTGCCGCATCGAGAAGCGCCTGCCGCCGATGCGCGGGTCGTTCGAGGCGCGGTACACCGACCTGCACGGCAACACCGGCACGGCACTGCACGACCGACTGGTGTTCCTGTGGATGGACGCGCCGGCGCCGGGCATCGACCGCCGCTCGTTCACCGCGCACTTCGGTGGCACGTTCACCCCCGACACCGACGGCGAGTGGACCATCAGCCTCACCTCCGTGGGCCCCACCGTGTTGCGCCTCGACGGCGAGGTGATCGTCGACCTGTCGGTGCCCCAGGTCGGCGGCTCGTACTTCGGGCTGGGCAGTCCCGAGATCCGCGTCACCGTGCCCTGCGAGGCAGGTGTGTCGCGGCAGGTGGAGATCGAACTCGGCGAGGTGGAGCGCTCACAGTTGCGCGGCATGTCGGTGGGCGCCGCGCCGCCGGCGAACGACGATGCGATGACGCGCGCCGTGGCCGCTGCCGTCGACGCGCCCGTCGCGGTGGTGGTGGTGGGCACCAACGCCGACTGGGAGACCGAGGGCGAGGACCGCACCACGCTCGCCCTGCCCGGCGAGCAGGACGAGCTGATTCGCCGGGTGGCGGCGGTGAACCCGAACACCGTCGTGGTGGTGAACGCCGGTTCGCCCGTCGCGATGCCGTGGCTCGACGACGTGGCCGCCGTGCTGCTGGTGTGGTTCCCCGGCGAGGAGTTCGGCGAGGCGCTGGCCGACGTGCTGTACGGCGTCGCCGAGCCCGGTGGCCGCCTGCCCGTCACGTTCCCCCGCCACCTGGAGGACACGCCGGCGTTCACCCACTATCCCGGCGCGCGCGACCACATGGCCTACGGCGAAGGGCTGCTGATCGGCCACCGCTGGTACGACCAGCAGGGCATCGAGCCGCTGTTCCCGTTCGGCCACGGCCTCGGCTACACGACGTGGGACATCGAACCGGTGGCCGTGCTGGGCGACACCGAGCAGGGTGTCACGGTGGAGGTGACCGTGCGCAACACGGGTACCCGCGCCGGCACCACCGTGGTGCAGGTGTACGTGGAGCCCCACGAACCACTGCCCGGTCGCCCGGTCCGCACGCTCCAGGGCTATGCCAAGGTCGCCCTCGACGCCGGGGCCGCCACCACGACCCGCATCGAACTGCCGCCACGGGCGTTCCAACGATGGGACCCTGCCTCGGGTGGATGGTGCACCGTGCCCGGCGTCCACACCGTGTGCGTGGGCGACTCGTCGCGTCGGCTCAGGCCGGCGGGCGAGAGTCGAGCAGCCGCGACGGCGTGACCGTCACGTAGCGGAGATCACCGGTGGGGCTGAACGTGCCCACCAGATCGGCCACCACGTGCATCTGCGACGACACCTTCACGCAGAACGTGCCGTCGGGGTCGACGGGTACTGCCGCGAGGTTCGCCACTGCGCCACCGACCACGGCCTGCACGGCAGGCGCCGTGGGTCGTGCCGCGGTGAACGTGGAGCACGCCGCGGGTGTCACCGTGCCCGGCGCCGTGGCGTTCACCGCGACCAGGTTCACCAACACGGCCGATGCGCCGGCCGGCGCAGCGATGCGCACGATGCTGCCCGCCGCGTTCGGCAGGTTGCAGCGCTCGACCTGCGTGATCGGGTCCTTCCAGCACTTCCGTGTGTCGACCAACCGGGAGGGGGTGAGCGCCGTGTAGCCCAGGCCGCCCTGTGCCGGCGGCGCGAAGAAGCCGGTGACGTCGACCACCAACTGGGTGTTGCGTGTGGACCACGTGCAGAACTGCGAGCCGAGTTCCGTGCTCAGCGTCGGCACCACTGCCATGTTGGCCGTGGCCGGGTCGAGGTTCGTGAAGTTCACGTTGCTGTAGCGCTGCGCGCCCGGTGCCAGCACGTCGCACGAGCCGGCCACCGTGTAGCCGGGCGCCGACGGAGCGACCACCGTGATGTTCGCCATCGTGGCCACCGGGGTCATGCCCGTCGCCGCCACGCTCATCACCTCGGTGGGGGCCACCACGGGCGACGGCGCGAAGCACACCCCTTCGGGCGTGCAGTAGGTGTTGGTGCGGCTGTCGACCGTGCGCATCGGCGACACCGGTGTGAACAGGTTCCCATCGGGCGCGGCGGCCGACGGTGAGAAGTAGCCCTGCACGTCGACCACGAGGTGGAATGCCGACGACTGGTAGATGCAGAACCGACCCTTGCTGTCGAGCGGCACCACAGCGGTCGACGACGTGGTGCGACCGACGCGCACGTTCGCCGTGGACCAGGCTCGGTTGCCGGTGGGCCGTGCGGCGCAGTCCTCGGCCGCCAGCCAGCCCGGCGCCTGCACGCCGGTCGAGACGATGTTCACCAGCGCCGCAGTGGCCCCGGCGGGCGGTGCCGTGGTGACGGCCACACGAGTGCCTGCGGGCGGGGTCTCGCCGCGCATCAGACACCAGTTCACCTGCACGCCGGCTTCGTTCACGACGTCGATGCACTTGCCCGAGCCGGTGTTGCGGCGCAGGATCGCCTGCGCCTGCGCCGGCGTGCCGTTGAACTCGAAGTGCATCGGGTCGCGCACCACCGACGAGCGCCACTGCGTGGGCGACTGGCAGCCGCTGGTCCAGGCGTAGCCGCCCCAGTACAGGCCCCACTTCTCGGCGGTCTGCACCACCCAGCGCGGCATGTCGGTCTTCATCGGCGTGCTGCACGCGGTGACGCCGTTGATGGCGTAGTACCGCACCATCGGGTTCTTCACCGTGTTGATGTCGCTCGCCAGTCCGAACGCGTGGTTCGAGAGCGAGTACCGGGTCTGGCCCGCGCAGTCCTTCCGGGTGCTGGCCGTGCACCGGAACACCCACGTGCCGCCGTCGTTGATGACGTAGCCCTTGCGTTGGATCTCCGCGTAGAACCCTTCGAACAGCGGCAGAGCGTCCTTGAACGACCGCAACTGTCCCACCCGCATCGCACCGATCGGCGTGGTGTTGGCGACCAACTGCCGCTCGAACGCGGCCAGTGCCGGGCTGCCGTTGTAGCCCCACCCGAGCCACTTCCACCCGGTCGGCGGGAACGTGCCGCCCACGGTGCGCTGCACCCCGAGCTTCGTGGCCATCACCTGGTCGACCACGCCGGTGACGGGCAGGCTGTTGGCGTACTGGTACGCCTTCACCGCCGCCAACGTCTGCGAGCCGAACGCGCCGTCCGCGATGAGCGAGGCCCCCGCCCTGTTCAGCGCCTCCTGCACCTTGGCCACCGTGGTCTCGTTGGCACCGAGACCGAGGTTCACCCATGCCACCACGGTGGGGTTCTCGGGTTCGGGGAACGGCGCCCGCGGCCAGCCGCGCGCATCGGGCAACTCGGCGCCCGCCATCAGCACGCACCCGGCGACGTCGCCGTTGTTGGCCTGTGTGGTGGTGCACCGCGGCGGGGAGGTGGGAATGGTCCACGGTGGGTCGGCGGCCACCGCCACCTGCGGCGTGGCGGTCGGCACCGCACTCGCCACCACACCGGCGGCGAGGGCACACGCGAGCAGGGTGCGCCGCAGTCCGAACATGTCCTCTTCATCGGCACGCGCGCACAGTTTCTTGACGAAGCGAGGAATGCAATCCGCACCGCCGCGGTTGCACGGCCCGTGACCAGCACCGATTCCCCCGACCTGGCGTCCGTCGAACGCTTCATCCCCGCCCCCGCCGAGGCCATCTTCGATCTGCTCGCCGATCCGTCGCGCCATCAGGAGATCGACGGCTCCGGCACGGTGAAGGGCCCGAGCGAAGGGTCGCAGCGCCTGGCGCTCGGCTCGAAGTTCGGGATGTCGATGAAGGCCGGCCTGTCGTACTCGATGGTGAACACCGTCGTGGAGTTCGAGGAGAACCGTCGCATCGCGTGGCAGCCCCGGCCATCGCTGTCGTTCATGCGGTGGCTCGCCGGTGGACGCATCTGGCGCTACGAACTCGAACCCCAGGAGGGTGGCACCCTGGTGCGCGAGACCTGGGACATCACCCAGGAGGCCCATCCGCGTGCGGTGCGCGGCATGCGCTCCAAGGTCATCGACTCGATGACCAAGACGCTCGAGCGCATCGAGCAGGTGGTCGCCCCGTCCGCGTGACGCGACTCAGGGGTGGCTGGCGTCGATGACGCAGAACCGGTTGCCCTCGGTGTCGGCCAGCACCACGAAGTCGGGGTCGTCGGGGTAGTCCCACGCCACCCGAGTGGCACCCAGCTCGACCAGTCGGTCGATCTCGGCACGCTGGTGCGTGGCCGAGTCGGTGATGAGATCGAGGTGCACTCGTGGTCGGTCCTGCACCGGCACGTCCGACCGATGGACGGCGATGCGCGTGCCGACTCGATCGGGCGGCACGAGGATGGTGAATGCATCGGCTGCGTCGGGGAAGGCCACCACCTCGTAGTCGAACGCCCGGCTCCAGAAGCGCGCGGCTCGTTCGACGTCGTCGGCGCCGAGCACCACGGTGCCGAGGCGCACCGTGCCCTCGCCGCTGGTGGGCGCCGGCGCTCGATCGAGACGGTCGTCGTACCGTCGGATGGGCAGCACCGTGTTCATCTCGGCGCCCAGCAGCGCGGCCATCGAGTGCAGGCCCATCCAGAACATCAGCCCGATCACCGTGGCGAACGAGCCGTAGATGGGGTTGGCGCGCACGATGGCGCGTGTCATCAACGTCGCGCCGGCCACCTGGAACACCGTGAAGGCAACACCCCCGAACACCGCACCCGGCCACCACTGCCGGGGCTTCGGACGCCGCGTGCTCAGCCAGTGGTACGTGGCACCGAGCACGAGCGTGTTGATGGCCAGGGTTCCGAGCAGCAGCCACACGCGACTGCCCCACTCGGTGCGCGTCGCGCTCACCAGACCGGTCAACATCGCCGCGCCGATCTGCGCAGCACCGATCACCACGATCGCGATGAGCGACTGCAACCGCGCCTTCAGCGCGTTCGGTCGCTGCGCCAACGGCACATCGGCGATGTCGTCGAGCGCCATCTGCAGCACGTTGAACGCCTTCAGGCCGGCCCACAGCGCGGTGAGCAGACCGACCACCAACAGCGTGACGCTGCCGCGCAACAGGCTGGGATCCTGCTCGAGTTCACTCCCGATGATGGGGAAGTTGGCGAGCACCGAATCGATGATGCGCTGTTGCAGTTCCTCGTTGTCCTGCAGCACGAACCCGAGCACGGTGGTGAACACCAGCATCAGCGGGAACACCGACAGGAACCCGTAGTGCGCGACCAGCGCACTGTTGCGGCCGGTGCGATGCAGCCGGAAGCGCTCGATGGCCATCACCAACGTGTTCGCCAACGGCCAGCGACGACGCACGTCGAGCACCCGTGCGTGCGTCGTCCAGTTCGATCGGGCCATCGCTCCCGAGGCTACGCAGGTCAGGCCATCTCGGCGAGGCGTTTGCCGGCCAGGTCGTGGCCGAGCATCACGAGCACCGTGGCGTCGGCCAGGTTCTCGTTGGCGCCGGTGATCCACACCGGGGTGGGCATCGGGAGGATCTCGAGTCCGCCCATCAGGCGGCTCACCGACCGTGCCACCTCTTCGCTGCCGGCGACCACGTAGATCTTGCTGACATCGAGATCGGCGTCGGGCCCGGCGCCGTTGGTGGCCTTGCGCGTGTCGAAGCCGAGCGCGGCGAACTCGTCGGTGAGCACGCCGGCGGCACCGTCGATGCCCGACGCGTTGGCCACCTTCAGCACGCCACCCACGACGACGAGCGGCGCCGTGGTGGTGGTGGGCGGCAGCGTGGTGGTGGTGCTCGTCGATGTGCTGGTGGACGTCGTCGACGTGGACGTGGAGGTGGAGGTCGACGACGCCGCAGGCTCGGCGTCGCCGATGTCGCTGCTGCAGGCAGCGACGGTACCGACGAGGAACGCGACCGCGACCAGGCGGCGCGCGAACGAGGCGGGGCGAGCGGGGGGAGTGCGCGTCACGCCCACCAGCCTGACCGACCGCGCGGCCCAACTCAAGTCTTGGTGCGAAGCTGTCACGATGCTGGGGCCGATCCGTCATGCGCGGCGCACCGATGTGACGGCGATGATCGCCATCGCCGAGGACGGCGACGCGCCGGGGGTGGACGAAGGGTATCTCGACTTCGTCGCCGCACAGGGTCGGCTGATGGTGGGGTGCGAAGGCCTCGACGGCCCGGTGCTCGGTTTCGCCGGCAGCATCCCCGTGGGCGGCGCGGCCATGGTGACCGATCTGTTCGTGTCCACGCTGCACCGTGGCGCCGGTCTCGGCGGTGCGTTGCTGTCGGCGGTGACCGATGGATTCGAGCGTCGCATGACGTGCAGCTCCGCGCATCCGGCCGCTCGGGCCGCGTACGCCCGGGCCGGCCTCGAACCGCGCTGGCCCGTGCTGGTGCTGCAGGGCGACGCCCACGGTGGCGGCGGCGGCCTCGCCGAAGGTCCGTGGTGCCACGACCGTCACGAGCTGATCGACTACTACCGATCCACCGGCGCGCACATCGGGCCCGGCCATGTGGTGCACCGTGCCGTCACCGGCGGCGCAGTCCACCGCGTGCTGCGGATGGTGAGCGCGCGACCCACGCTCGATGCCGCCCGACTGCTCGCCGCGTTGCCGGCCGGGGAGCCGGTGGAGTGGTGCGTGCCAGCGCGTTCGCCGTTCGCCGAACGCCTCGTCGCGCATGGCTTCGAGGTGGTCGACGAGGATTTGTTCTGCGCGACACCGGGCCTGGATCTGGAGCCGGAATTAGTTGCACTGCACAGAGGACTGCTCTGAATGGCCTAAGGTCCGGTCGTGCGTCGCTGGGGGGCTCGCCACATCTCTACGTCTGCGGTTGCGTGGGGCACGGTCGCGGCCGTGGTGCTGCTGCAACTGGTGCACTACCCCATGCCGTTCGGCGTGTGGGTGGAGAGCGCGGTGAAGGGCGTGCTCTCGTCGATGCTCGCCATCGGCCTCGCCCTCATCTACCGGGCCAACCGCGTGGTGAACTTCGCGCAAGCCGAGCTGGGCACCGTGCCCACCGGGTTCGCCGCCTCGTTCATCCTGTTCTGGGGCTGGCCGTACTTCCTGGGCATGGGCGTGGGCCTGGTGATGGCCTTGCTGCTGGGCGCCATCGTGGAGATCGCCTTCATCCGCCGGTTCCGCAACTCGCCGCGCATGGTGGTGACGGTGGCGACGTTGGGCATCACCCAGCTGCTGCTCGTGCTCGGCATCCTCATCCCACGCTGGTGGGGTCGCAATCTCGCCAGTGAACGACTCGACCCGCCGGTCGACTGGAAGTTCACGCCCAGCTTCCAGCTGAAGTTCTGGGAGGCGCAGCCCGACAGCTACATCCTCAACGCGAACCACCTCATCGCCCTGGTGGTGGGTCCGGCCGCCGTCCTGTTCGTGGCGTGGTTCCTGAACCGCAGCCGTCTGGGCACCGCCATCCGTGCCTCGGCCGAACGCACCGACCGCGCTGCGATGCTGGGCATCCCCGTGTCGCGATTGAACACCGTGGTGTGGGCCATCGCCGGTGCGCTCGCCTACCTGGGCCTGTTCCTCCGCAGTGGCATCAGCGGCGTGCCGCTGGGTTTCGCCGCCGGCCTGCCCGCGCTGCTGGTCGCGCTCGCCGCACTGGTGATCGGTCGACTGGAACGGTTGCCCACCATCGCGTGTGCCGCGATGGCACTCACCCTGTTGGAGTCGGGCATCAACTGGAACTCCGAGTCGCCGTTCCTCGCCTACCCCATCATGGCGGGGGCGATGTTCGTGGCGCTGCTGGCCCAGCGGTCCAGCGCGCTGCGCCGCGACAACGATGCCACCAGCAGTTGGCGCGGTGCCGAACAGGTGCGACCCGTTCCACCCGCGTTGGCGAACCACGGCTGGGTGCCCACCGTGCGCTGGACGCTCATCGCGCTCGGCGTGCTGGGCGTGGTGGCGGTGCCGCTGGTGCTCGACGTCGACCTGGTGATCAAGGCCACCGCCCTGGTTGCGTTCGTGCTCATCGGTCTGTCGTTGGTGGTGCTCACCGGATGGGCAGGACAGATCTCGTTCGGGCAGATGGCGCTCGCCGGCATCGGCGCCGCGGTCAGCGCCACCCTCACCTGGCGGTGGCACGTCGACATGACGCTCGGCCTCGTGCTCGGCGGCTTGGCAGGCGGCGTTGCGGCGTTCGTGGTGGGTCTGCCCGCGTTGCGGCTGCGCGGGCTGTACCTCGCCGTCACGACGTTCGCGCTGTCGCTCGCCACCGAGTACTGGTTGTTGAACGACCGGTTCTTCTCGTGGTTCCCGAAGGCCGAGACCGGTTTCGACCGCGACCCGTTGTTCGGCAAGGTGCGCGTCGACACTCCCACCCGCTTCTACGCCTACTCCGTGCTCGTGCTCACGGTGGCGCTGCTGGCGCTGCGTGGCATCCGGCGTACCCGCACCGGGCGCGTCATCGTGGCCATCCGTGAGAACGAACGCGCCGCACAGAGCTACTCCGTCGGCGTGGTGCGCGCCAAGCTCACCGCGTTCGTGATCAGCGGCATCATCGCCGGCGTCGGCGGTGCGCTGTTGGCACAGGGCAACACCAGCTTCAGCATCGCCACCTTCACCACCGCCGAGAGCTTCAACGTGTTCATCAGCGCCGTCATCGGCGGCCTCGGCATGCTGAGCGGCGCATTCCTCGGCGCGCTGTACCTGCGCGGCACGCGCTGGTTCATCAACGACCAGGCGTGGCAGCTGCTGTCCACCGGGTTCGGCGTGCTGCTGGTGCTGCTGGTGCTGCCTGGCGGCCTCGGCAGCCTGTGGGTGAAGCTGCGCGACGTGGGTGTGCGCCTGCTCACCGGCCGTCGGGTCGACGACCCCGACGTGCTGGCCGAGTCGGCACCCGCCCCGGAGCCGGTCGACGAACCCGAGCCCGACGACACGCCGGCACCCGCCCCGGCCGCACTGGAGGCGGATCCCGCATGAGCACGTGGCGTCGATTCCTGCATGCCGTGGCCCATCCCATGGTGTGGCTGCGCGACGTGTGCGGCGGCGAGTCGGCGTTCCCGCTCGTGGTGCTGTTCGGCCTCAACGCGGTCGACGAACTCGACCGCACCGCGTTCGGCATCCTGCTGCCGAACATCCGCGACGAGTTCAACCTCGACAACACGGGGGTGCTCAGCCTGGTGGCGTTGTCGTCCATCGCCGCCCTGGCGTTGCAGGTGCCCATCGCCCAGTACGCCGACCGCTCGAAGCGGGTGCCCCTGGCCATCGTCGGCGCACTCATCTGGGCCACCTTCAGCGGCATGACCGGACTCGCCACCGGCGTGGTCATCCTCACCATCGCGCGCAGCGGCAGCAGCCTGGGCAAGGCGGTCATCGACCCGACGCACAACTCGCTGCTCGCCGACTACTACCCCATCGCAGCGCGCAGCAAGGTGTTCAGCACGCACCGCGCCGCCAACGCCGTCGGCGCGTTCATCGGTCCCCTCACCGCCGGCATGCTGGCCTACGCATTCGACTGGCGGGTGCCGTTCCTGGTGTTCGTGGTGCCCACGTTGGTGTTCGCGGTGCTGGCGCTGCGGCTGAAGGAACCCGTGCGCGGCAAGTGGGAACGCGAAGCCGCCGGCGCGAACGAGGAGGTGTCCAACACCGAGGAGACCGTGCCGTCGTTCGCCGAGAGCTGGCGCACCGTGCAGAAGATCCACACGCTGCAGCGGCTGTGGTGGAGCCTCCCGTTCCTGGCCACCGCACTCATCGGGTTCGTGGTGCTCGCGTCGCTGCTGTACGAGCAGCAGTTCGACCTCGACGAGCGCGCTCGTGGTGTGGCTGCGGCGATCGCCGAACCGTTCCAGTTGGTGGGCCTGGTGCTGGGCACGCGCTACATCACCAAGCGGTTCATGGCCGACATGAAGGGCCTCATCCGATTCCTGTCGCGCATCGCCCTCGTCACCTCCGTCGCCTCCGTCGGCTTCGCGGCCGCACCCACCGTGTGGTTCGCCGTGGCGTTGAACTGCATCATCTCGGCGGCGCTCGCGGTGGTGGGCCCCGGCATCCTCGTGGCCCTGTCGCTCGCCATCCCGGCCCGCGCCCGCGCCACCGGCTTCAGCGTCGCCTCGCTGTGGGTGATCCCCGGCCTGCTGATCCTGCCGCTCATCGGGTGGATCAGCAACGAGATCGGCATCCGCTGGGGCATGCTCACCCTGATGCCGCTGTTCATCATCGGCAGCCTCATCCTCGGCACGGCGCAGCACACCATCGACGCCGACATCGCCCAGGTGTGGCAGAGCTCTGCGGCGCGTAGCGAGGCGTTGTACCAACGCCGCCGGGGTGAGGCCGACCTGCTGATCGTGCGCAATCTCGACGCCGGCTACACCGGCCGTCAGGTGCTGTTCGGTGTCGACATCGACGTGAAGGAAGGCGAGATCGTCGCCCTGCTCGGCACCAACGGCGCGGGCAAGAGCACACTGCTGAAATCGATCAGCGGCGTGGTGGAAGCCGATCGTGGTGCCGTGGTGCTCGACGGTCGCGACATCACGCACGCGCCGCCCGAGGAGATCGCCACGTTCGGCATCAGCCAGATGCCCGGCGGGCAGGGCGTGTTCGGATCGCTCACCGTCGCCGAGAACCTGCAGCTCGCCGGCTGGACCCGCCGCAGCGACCCCGACGGCGTGGCCGCCGCGACGGAGGAAGTGCTCGAGCTGTTCCCGGTGCTGCGCGACCGTCTCGATCGTTCGGCTGCCGACCTGAGCGGCGGCCAGCAGCAGATGCTCGCGCTCGGCATGGCGTTCGTGGCCAAGCCGCGCGTGCTGCTCATCGACGAACTCTCGTTGGGTCTCGCCCCGGTGGTGGTGGGTCAACTGCTGCCGCTCGTGCAGCGTGTCGCCCAGCAGGGCACGGCGGTGATCCTGGTGGAGCAGAGCGTGAACGTGGCGCTCACCGTGGCCGAGCGGGCGTACTTCATGGAACGCGGCACGATTCGTTTCTCCGGGCCCACCTCCGAACTGCTCGACCGCAAGGACCTGCTGCGGTCGGTGTTCCTCTCCGGTGCCGCCGAACCCGGCGCCGTGCCCGCCGCCCCACCGCCCGCCCCCTCGGGCGAGCCGTTGCTGCGAGTGGTGGAGCTGGTGAAGTCGTTCGGCGGCAACCGCGCCGTGAACGCCGCGAGCTTCGAGGTGTACGAACGCGAGATCGTCGGCATGATCGGCCCCCACGGCGCCGGCAAGACCACCATCTTCGACCTCATCAGCGGGTTCGTGCCGCACGACATGGGCCGCGTGGTGCTGGCCGGTATCGACATCGGCGAACTCCCGCCCGACCGCCGTGCCGCCGCCGGCCTCGGCCGCAGCTTCCAGGACGCACGGCTCTTCCCCGACATGACGGTGGAGGAGACCCTCGCCGTCTCGCTGGAACGCTGGATCCAGAACCGCAGTGCCATCGCCGCGGCGGTGCGGTGGCCCGCGGTGTACGACGACGAGGAACGCACGGCGCTGCGCGTCGACGAACTGATCGAGTTGATGCACCTCGGCGACTATCGCAACGCGTTCGTGCGCGAACTCAGCACCGGCACGCGGCGCATCGTCGATCTGGCGTGCATCGCTGCGCATCGCCCGGTGATGGTGATGCTCGACGAACCATCGGGCGGTATCGCCCAACGAGAAGTGGAAGCACTGGCTCCCGTGCTGCGTCGCCTGCGCGACGAGATGGGCGCCAGCCTGCTGGTGATCGAACACGACATCCCGCTGATCTCGTCGATCAGCGACCGGCTCGTCGCGCTCGACCAGGGTGCCGTGCTCACGTCGGGCGCACCGTCCGACGTACTGCTGCATCCGGAAGTGATAGAGAGCTATTTGGGGAACAACACTGCGGCGCAAGCACGCAGCGGCACGAGGGGGTAATGCCATGCAGCCAGCCAGCGCATCGGGAGCCACGCCGCCCGGCGGCAACCGTCAGCTGAAGCGATGGGGACCGATCATCGCGGTCGTCGTGGTCGCGCTCGTGGGAGGCGGCATCCTGCTCGCCACCCAGGGCGGTGACGACGAGGACGCCGGTGGCGACACCACGCTCGCGGTCGAGACGACGGCGGGGGGTGACACCACCACACCGGGCACCGACCCGGCCAGTACCGACTCGGCACCGCCGTCGGGGGAGATCACCTTCCCGATGAGCTGGAGCGACGCCGAGGCTGCCGGCCTCACCGACCAGATCGAGTGGGGCGACCGGTGCGACACCAGCACGGGCCGCATCGCGGTGCCCGACTTCTTCCGCAGCGAGTGCTTCGCTCCGTTCACCGGTGACAACGGGGGCGCGACCGCCACCGGCGTGACCGCCGACGAGATCACCATCGTCTACTACGAGGGTCCCGACGCCGACCCGGTGATCTCGTACATCACCGACGCCATCTCGGTCGACGACACCAACGCCCAGCAGTTCGAGACGATGCAGGGCATCGTCGACTACTACGAGGCGTACTACGAGTTGTACGGCCGCACCATCAACCTCGTCACCTACGAGGGCACCGGCATCGCCACCGACGAAGTGGCCGCCCGTGCCGACGCCGCGGCGATCGTCGAGCAGTACCAGCCGTTCGCCGTGCTCGGTGGGCCCGCGCTCACCAGCGCGTTCGCCGACGAACTGGCCAAGAACCAGACGTTGTGCATCGGCTGCACCCCGGGCCAGCCGCCCGAGTTCTACACCGAACGCGATCCGTACGTGTGGGGCCTCGACGGCAGCGCCATCCAGAAGCAGACCCACGTGCTGGAGTTCATCCAGAAGCAGCTGGTCGGCAAGAACGCCGAGCACGCCGGCGAGGCGCTCCAGGCGACGCCGCGTTCGTTCGGCCTCGTGTACCTCGAGAGCAGCGGTGCCTCGAAGGACCTCGCCGACCGGTTCGGGGCCGAGATGGCCGCGCTCGGCGCGCCGCTCGCCGAAGTGGTGGCGTACCAACTCGACCCGGCCACCATCCAGCAGCAGGCGTCGCAGGTGATCACCAAGCTGAAGGCCGCCGGTGTCACCACCGTGGTGTTCAGCGGTGACCCCGTTGCCCCGCGCGACTTCACCAAGGAAGCCACGGCGCAGGAGTACTTCCCCGAGTGGGTGGTCGCCGCCAGCACGCTCGTCGACGTGACGGCATTCGCCCGCACGTACGACCAGCAGCAGTGGGCGCACGCGTTCGGTGTCACCCAGCTGGCCGCCCGCGGCAACCCGGTCACCACCGGTGCCTATGCGAACTACGAGTGGTTCACCGGCTCGCCGCCGCCCGCCGACGACTCCATCGGTGTCATCGCCCCGAACCCGGCACTGCTGTTCGCCGTGCTGCAGGGCATCGGCCCGAACGTGAGCGCCGAGAGCTTCCGTGACGCGCTGTTCGCCGCGGACGCCACCACCCGGGCCATCAGCCAGCCGTCGCTCAGCTACGGCGACAAGGGCATCTGGGCCGGCGTCACCGACTTCCAGGGTGTCGACGACGCGACGGTGTTCTGGTGGGATCCCGCCGCGACCGGGCCCGACGAGATCCGCAAGGACGGCACCGGCATGTACCAGTACGTCGACGGCGGTACCCGGTACCTGCCCGGCGAATGGCCCACCGAGGACCGACTGTTCGATCCCAACGGTGCGGTGGCCATCTACGACACCCCGCCCGCGGGCGAGGAACGCGGCGACTACCCCAGCCCCGCAGGCTGATCAGTCGGGGATCGCCCAATCGATCGGCGGCAGTCCGGCCGCCTCCAGCGCTGCGTTCGTGGCGCTGAACGGCCGGCTGCCGAAGAACCCGTTGTGCGCGCTGAGCGGTGACGGGTGGGCCGACTCCACCACGGTGTGGCGGTCGAGGTCGATCAGCGACTTCTTCCGCCGCGCCGAGGCACCCCACAGGACGAACACCACCCGATGCGGCTTCGCGTTCACGGCGCGGAGCACCTCGTCGGTGAACGTCTCCCACCCCTTGCCCTGATGTGACGCGGCCTGCCCGGCGCGCACGGTGAGCGTGGCGTTGAGCAGCAGCACCCCCTGCCGAGCCCACGCCTCGAGGTTGCCGTGCCGTGGCGCCGGGATGCCCAGGTCGGCGGTGAGTTCCTTGTGGATGTTCTGCAAGGAGGGCGGCACCGCCACACCCGGCCGCACCGAGAAACACAGGCCGTGCGCCTGGCCGGGGCCGTGGTAGGGGTCCTGCCCGAGGATCACCACGCGGGTGGTGGCGAACGGCGTGAGGTGCAGGGCGGCGAACACCTCGGGCGCCGGGGGAAAAACCAGATGGCGGGCACGTTCGCCCGCCACGAAATCCTGGAGTTGATGCCAGTACGGCTTCGCGAACTCGCTGCGCAGTACCGGGTTCCAATCCGTGGTGGGCACCCCTCCAGTATGGAGGGTGCCCACCCGTCGGATCAGATCAGTGAGGTCGGATCAGGGAGCGACGCTGGAGCTGGAGCTCGAGCTGCTCGAGGTGTCGACGCTGGTGCTGGTGGCATCGTCGTCGTCGTCCTCGTCCTCGTCGTCCTCGTCGTCATCCTCGTCGTCGTCGAGGCTGGACGAGGTGCTGTCGTCGTCGTCCTCGTCGTCGTCGTCGAGCGAGCTCGAGGTGGCGTCGTCATCGTCGTCGTCGAGGCTGGACGAGGTGCTGTCGTCGTCCTCGTCGTCGTCGACGCTGCTCGAGGTGGCATCGTCGATGCTGCTCGAGGTGCTGTCGTCGACACTCGACTCGGTGGCCTCGTCGTCGAGGCTCGACTCGGTGGCGTCGTCGTCGATCGACGAATCGGTGGCCTCGACGGACGCGTCCACGCTGGTGGTGGTGTCGTCGTTCTGCGAGCGGCCACTGCCCGTCGCAGCGGCAGCGAACCCGGCAGCACCGAAGACCAGCACACCCGTGAGGGCGCTGATCACGATCATGCGGCGGCGTTGGTTGATCATGGGTGTTCCTCCTGTCTGAACGGAGGGGACACGACGCAGCGACACGAAAGGTTGGGCACCTTCCAAATCTTTGACAAACGCAAGCAACGGCTGCGACGAGGGCCACGAACGGTGACCGAACGACCGCTGAGCTGGAAGATCAGCCGTGCTGGGTGATCTCCTCGCGCACCTCACCGTTGTCGGTGCGCACCTCGATGCGCCACGTGATGTCACCGTCGGTGAACTCCACGCGCACACGGTGCGGCTCGACCTTGCGCTGGTCGACCCGCTCCTCGAAGCCGTCGAGCGGGTCGGCGCTCACCAGGGTGAGCACCCCGTCGGTGGACGAGATGATGACGGAGCCGCCCTCGGACACATACGTGTGCGGGCCATCGGCGAGCGGGGTGGAGGTGGACGAGCTGCTGCTCGACGACCCGCTGTTGCTGCTGTTGCTGTTGCTGGTGCTGGGATCGGGCACCGAGAGCGAGATCACCGGCACGGTGGTGACCGCCTCGGACGTGTCGACGCTGTCGTCGACCGAATCCTCGGTGGTGACCGACACCTCGGTGGTGTCGGACTCGGTGGTGCTGGTGTCGCCACCGAACGAATCGGCCGGCGAGAGCTGCTGGCTGCGGCCACCGCCCTGCACGGCGAACGTGCCGAGCGCGAACAGCACGGCGCAGGCGGCTGTGCTGGCCACGAACGTGCGGCGGCGCTTCACCTGGCGCACACGGCCGCGCACGGCGGCATAGGCGACGTTGTCGTCGGGATAGGCGCCACTGAGGCGCCCGAGCATCGACTCGATCTGGGGGTCGTCGAACTCGCGGGTCATCGGGGGGTCTCCTTGTGGTCTTCCACCATGCCGCGCAGGCGGGCGCGGCCTTGGTGCAGGTGGAAACGCACCGCACCGTCGCTGATCTCGAGCGCACTGGCCACCTCGGCCACACTGAGACCCTCGACGTAGAACAACGCCATCGCCAACCGCTGCTGCCGGGGCAGGCCGGCGAGGAGGGCACCGGCGTCGGCGCCGTCGCTCCACTCCACACCGTCGTCGCGGATCTCGCCCTGCAGACGTTGCACGGCCTTGTCCTTGCGACCCTGGCGGCGACTCTCGTCGCGCAGCTTGTTGATGGCGACACGGCGGATCCAGCCCACCGGGTCGTCGTAGCGTTGCACCCGGCGCCAGTGCAGATGGGCCTTCACGAAGGCTTCCTGCACGGCATCGGCGGCGGCTTCCTGGCTGCCCGTCACGAGCGTGAGCGCACGGACCAGACGCCCATAGTGGGCGCGGAACATCGCTTCGAGGTCGTCGACGACGACCACATCGGCGCGCTCGGTGAGCTCGCTCACGACGGAAGCCAGGTATTCCACGTAGGGGACACGTCCGCACCATGCATGAGGTTTGGCCAGGAGGCGAGTTTTCTGGCCGAATCCCGACCGAGCCTTGGACGTCCCTTGGAAATCGCTACCGTGAAGGAATGAGCGAGATCCTCGACGTCGACCTCCTGGCCTTCGAACGCGGCACGGCCGAGCAACGGCGTGCCGTGGTCGACGGTGTGCGCCGCAGCCTCCAGACCGGCTTCGTGTACACGCACCACGACCTGTCGGAGGACATGCTCGACACCACGTACGGCATGTTGAAGGAGTTCTTCGAGCAGCCCCATGAGGTGAAGCAGGCCTTCGTCGCGCCCGAGAGCCACGGTCAGACAGGTTATACGGGCCTGCTCGTCGAGACCGCTGCCAGCAGCGACGTGCCCGACTGGAAGGAGATGCTCAACTGGGGCATCTCCCTGCCCGTCGGCCATCCCCTGCGCGACCGCTATCCGCACCGCTACGGGCCGCAGGTGCTGCCCGAGTCGGCCGTGCCCGGCATCAGCGCCGTGCTCACCACCTTCCACCAGGCCATCGAGCAACTCCAGCGTCGCTTCCTGCGCATCATCGCCGAAGGCATCGGCTGCCACGAGTCGCTCTTCGACGAGATGACCACCAACGGTGCCACCCTCACCCGCGCCATCCGCTACCCACCGATGGCCCAGGCGCCCGACGAGACCCACGTGTGGGCCGGATCCCACGGCGACATCAACCTCATCACGGCGCTGCCCCGGGCCACCGCCCCCGGCCTTCAGGTGCTCGTCGACGAGCAGTGGGTCGACGCCGTCGCCCCCGACGGCCAGGTCATCATCAACACCGGCATGATGCTCGAGCGGCTCACCAACGGGGTCATCCCCACCGGCGTGCACCGTGTGGTCGCCAGTCCGGGCTACGCCGGCGAGCGCTACAGCGTGGTGCAGTTCTGCCACCCCACGCCCTGGACGCTGCTGAACCCGCTCTCGTCGTGCATCACCCCCGAGCACCCGCAGCGGTTCTCGGGCATGGTGAGCGCCGATGCGCTCGATCTGGTGCTGTACGAGATCAACCTCGTCGAACACGCCCGACGCGTGAGCTGACGTGACCGACACCCCCTCCGATCCGACACCATCCAGACGCGGCCGCGGCGCGCCCGTGGGTGACGTGGTGCTGGCAGTCGACATCGGCGGCACGAAGCTGGCCGTCGGTCTGGTCACCATGCAGGGCGAGCTCATCGACCGCGACGAAGTGGCGGTGAACCACGACCTGCAGGCCGACGCGCTGTTCGCCACGCTCCGCGAACTGCTCGAATCACAGATGGAACGTGCACGCGGGCATCACCACGTGCGGCCCGTCGCCACCGGCGTCGGCTGCGCCGGCCCCATCCAGCCCAACTGCGAGACCATCGCGCCGCTGAACCTGCCCGCGTGGCGCAACTTCCCGCTGCGCGAACGCCTGGCGGTCGCCACCACGCTGCCCGTCTACGGAGACCTCGACGCGAAGGCACTGGCCCTCGCCGAGGGTTGGCTCGGCGCCGCGCAGGGCCGGCAGAGCTTCCTCGCGATGGTGGTGTCCACCGGCGTGGGCGGCGGCATCGTGCTGAACGGCCAACTGCTCGACGGCGCCGGCGGCAACGCCGGCCACGTCGGCCACATCATCGTCGAGCCCAACGGCCGGCGTTGCTCGTGCGGCGCCCGTGGGTGCCTGGAGGCCGAGGCCTCGGGACTGGCCATCGAGGCCATCACCGGCCGCCCGCCCACCTCCCCCACGTACGAGAGCATGCAGCGCACCGGCCGCCTCGTCGGTCGCGCGGCGGCGTCGGTGTGCAATCTGCTCGACCTCGACCTGGTGGTGGTCGGCGGCTCCGTGGCACTCGGGTTCGGCGCGACGTTCTTCAACTCCGCCCAGGAAGCACTCGACGAGCACACCAAGCTCGCGTTCTCGCGCGGGGCGCGCATCACGCCGGTGCGGCTCGGCGACCGAGGCCCCCTCATCGGCGCCGGCGCCGTGGGTGTGCGCGGGGTGCATCGAGCACGCCGAGCCAGCAACCGAGCGGCGCTCGCGCCGTAGTCGTTCCGTCCGTCACACCCCACGAGGGGCCCACGGTGGTGAGAGGCAACCGATGACCAAGATCCGCAGCACCGACTCCCGCAACATGTCCGACGCCCGCGGTCAGCGTGGCGGGGGGATGTCGTTCCCGGGCATGGGCGGCGGTGGTGGCGGTGGGTTTCCCATCCCCGGTGGCATGAAGGCCGGTGGCGGGCTGCTGGGCATCATCATCGTGCTCGCTGCGGTGCTGCTGCCGCAGTTGATGGGTGGCGGTCCGGCCGCGATGTCGTCGCCGGTGCCGGGCAACCAACTGCCCGGCGACGGCGCGTGCACCACGGAGCTCGAGCAGGTCGTGTGCGGTGTCACCAACGACGTGCAGGGCTACTGGTCGGCCGCGCTGCCCGAGTACTTCGGCGTCGACTACGTGGTCACCAAGACCCTGCTGTTCGACCAGCCGCGCCAGACCGGTTGTGGTCTCGGCAGCCCCGAGACCGGCCCGTTCTACTGCCCGGCCGACCAGCTCGTCTACATCGACCTCGGGTTCCTGCAGCAGATCGAGAACCAGTTCGTCGGCAGCACCAGCGACCTGGCCGAGCAGTACATCCTGGCCCACGAGTACGGCCACCACGTCCAGCACGTGCTCGGCACCAACGCCCAGGTGCAGGACGCGTCGCGTCGCGACCCCGGCCGCGCCAACCAGTACTCGGTGGCATTGGAACTGCAGGCCGACTGCTACGCCGGCGTGTGGGTGGGCGACGCCAACCGCCGTGGTCTGCTCGACGACCCGAACGAGATCCAGGAGGCCATCCGCGCCGCCGAAGGTGTGGGCGACGACCGGATCCAGGAGAAGACCACCGGACGCATCGATCCCGAGCGGTGGACCCACGGCTCGGCCGAGCAGCGCCGCACATGGTTCCTCCGTGGCTTCACCACGGTCGATCCGCGGCAGTGCAACACGTTCGCCGAAGTGCTCTGACCCGTGTCGGGGATGCTCGTGCTCAGGCGCTGAACCGGCGGTACACCCACTCCAGCGGACCGTACTCGTGATGGCGATGCCACAGGTTGGCCAGCACGATGGCCACCATCCAGTAGCCCAGCGCGAGCGCGAGCGAGATGCCCAGTCCGCCGGGCTGCACCCAGTCGAGCCAGTCGACGACCAGGTTGAAAACCAGCACGTGCAACACGTAGAGCGAGAGCGTGGAACGACCGGTGACGGCCAGCGCCTGGGTGACCCGCGACGTGGACGTGGCCGTGGCGATCGCCCCGATCACCGTGACCGCCACCAGCGACGTGCCCACGGCGGCCAGTGAGTACAGCACGCCGCGGTCGAACGGGTGGGTGCTGCGCGAGGCCGCATCCCACGGGAGCGTGCGCTCCAACGAGTACGCCAGGCCCACGCAGATGACGCCGAAGAACGCCAACTGCACGCGCATGATGCTGCCGAACGGCAGCGCCCGGCCGAGCACGATGCCCATGCAGAAGAACAGCAACCACGGCAGCAACGGGTGGGTGCCGCGCACGAGCGCATCGAGCAGCAGGTCGCGCGGCGACAGGTTGGTCTCGGCGGTCGTGTCGAACAGCCAGTCCACCGGGTGACCCACCGTCGCACGTTCGCGGCCCCACCATTGCAGTGTCGCTGCACTGATGGCGGCCACCACACCGATCGCCGCGATCCATCGGCTGCGCCACGTGAAGATGGCCGCGCCCACCAGGAAGTAGGCGCCGTAGAAGAACAGGATGGTGCCCGGCCAGATCCAGTCGAGCACGAACCCGAACGCGAACAGCAGCACCCCGCGGCGGATGAGCGTCCAGCGCACGTCGCTCACGGCCTGCGGGTCGCGGTTGGTGAGCGCACGCCGCGACATCAGCGCCACGCCCATGCCGGCCACGGTGACGAACGTGGCCGCGAACCGAGTGCTCAACGGACCCGTCCAGGGGTCGAACAGGTCGGCCAGGAAGCCGTCGCCGGGCTGGCCGCCGCGCAGGATGAGATACCCGTGGTAGTTCATCACGCACACGCCGATGAGCGCGACGGCGCGCACCACGTCGAGATCGACCACGCGGTCGCCGTGGCTGGGGAGGGGGCGGCTCACGTCCATTCGATCTCGTCGGCGACGGTGGTGGTGAGCGGTCGCTGCAGGTCGACCCGATCGCCCACGGCCGGGCACGGCGAGCCGCTGGGCACGGCGACGAGCGACGTGTGCATGTGTGGCGCTTCCACGAGCGCGAGCCGCGTGCGTTGGAAGTGGAACGGGCTGCGTCGGTCGGGATCGGCGTGGTCGAGCGGCGCCACGCCGTGGGCGGTGCCGGCGCCGATCATCACCACGTGACCATCGAACGGCACACGCGCGTGCCGGTACCCGGCCGACTCGCCGGTCGACACCGGGCTCACCTGCAGCACGTCGGCCGACAGGTGCAGGAAGTCGCCCTTCGGCACCGAGTGCCACAGCGCGGTGCCCACGCGGACGTACCAGCGATGGTTCGAGTGGGTGGTCTGCAACGCGTGGAACGAGGTGGGGGAGAGGTGGCTCACCCACACGTCGGCGTCGGTCGGCAGGTGGGGCAGCCAGGCCGCCACCTCCTCGAGACGCGCCGCGTCGTCGCCGGCGAGGGGCAGGTGCAGCGCGAACCCGTGCACCTGCAGACCGTGCTCGTGCACCGCCTGCAGCACGGCAGGCAGCTCGTCGGGGGTGGCGCCGTACCGGCGCATGCTCGACGCGAGCTTCACGATCACCCGTCCGCCCCAGCCACGCAACGCCTGCGCGTGTGCCACCGAACCCACGGTGAGCACGGCCCGTCGAGTGGTGGGCGCCGCGAGTGTGGGCGTGAGCACCACCGGGGTGAGCGCCCTCGGCACGTCGTGCAGCTCGTGCACGTCGCCCACGCACACCCAGGTGGCGCCGGCGCTGCGTGCCATCTCGTGCAGGGTGGAGCGGCCGAACCCGTAACCGTTGCCCTTCACCACCGGCACCAACCCGTGGCCGTACGCGGCGGCGGTGCCGTGCACGTGGGCCGACCAGGCGGCGCGATCGACGGTGAGGCGCACGGTCATCGCCGCCACCGTACTGCCCGCCATCGGGTGGAACCGGTGTGGCACGTCGCGGAAATCCCGAGTTGTCTGATCGGAATTATGGGTCTACGATCGTGGACATGCGTGCACGGTGGTTCGGTTTCCCCAATCCGGTCAACGAGACCTCGGCCCGCCTCGTCGCGGCCGGTGTGGTGCTGCAAGGCGTCGTGTACCTCGCCGTGCAGCAGTGGTGGGTGCTCGTCCCGCTCGCCTACGGCTTCCTGGCCCGCGTGCTGGCCGGGCCGCGATTCAGCCCGCTCGGTCGGCTGGTCACCGAGATCATCACCCCGCGCCTCACGAGCGTGGAGCACAAGTTCGTCGCCGGGCCACCCAAGCGTTTCGCCCAGGGTGTCGGGCTCGCGTTCAGCGGTGGTGCTCTGGTGGCACTCGCGTTCGGTGCACCCACCGTGGCCACGGTGCTCATCGCCGGTCTCGTCGTCGCCGCCACGCTCGAGAGCGTGTTCGCGTTCTGCCTCGGCTGCGTGGTGTTCGGTCAGTTGATGAAGCTGGGTGTCGTGCCCGAGTCGGTGTGCCTCGAGTGCAGCGACATCAGCGGTCGCCTCGCTGCGGCCACCCACTGAGGTCGGGCACCAGCGGTCCGGCGTCGCGCTCCAGCGCCACGCCCCACCACACACCCGTGCCGTAGGCGGCCTCGTCGGCCCACTGCAGCGGCGCGTCGATCAACGGCTGTGGTGAGCGAGCGCGCATCGCGTCGGCCACCACGGGTCCCACGTACGCGGCCATCAGCGGCAGCCTTGCCCGCGGCACCACGACGGCGATGACGAGCGCGAGCGGCCACCACACGCGGGTGACACCCTTCGCGAGCTGTCGACCCGCGGCGAGATGGCCGCGCAGGGCCAACTGCACCGTGGCCTCCGCCGGCACATCGCGCAGTTTCCGCTGCAGGGCCGCGGCGGTGCCCCCGGCCAACGCGACCGCGAGCCACGGTCGGCGCAGGGCGAGCAGGGCCCACACTCCCAGGCTCCAGCCGCTCATCCGCACCGGCGCCAACGCGCCCGGGTGGCGCGTCGCGAGCGGTGCAGCGGAACGCCCGTAGCCCATCCGCTGCCGCAGCATCGCCGCCACCGACGAGCGTGGCCGGTGGTGCACCACCGCAGCGGGTTCGTAGCGGCAGCGATGCCCGGCGTCGGCGAGTCGCCACACCAGATCGACGTCCTCGCCCACGCGCAGGTCGGTGTCGAACCCGCCGACCGATCGCAGCGCGTCGACCCGGCACACCAACACCGCGGCCGGCACGTAGCTGACGCGGGTGCCGGCCGCCACGCGCGCCGGCTCGTCACCCAGATCGAGCGGGCTGTGCCGGTGCTCGTACCCGGCGAGCAGGCCGGCATCCTCGGTGCCACGGACTCGCGGCGCGACCAGCGCGACGCGCGGGTCGGCGAAATGGGGCAGCAGCGGCTGCAGCCACCCGTCGGGGAGTTCGACATCGGCATCGACGAAGGCGACCAGCGGCGTGGTGACGTGGTCGAGTCCGGCGTCGCGCGCCCCTGCGGGACCGAGGTTCACGTCGAGGCGCAGCAGGGTGGTGCCGGGCGGCGCAGTGATCGGCACGGGGCTGCCGTCGTCGACCACGATGGTGCGCAGCGCGGACGGCGGCTCCGGTGTGACGCCCAGCACCGGCATCACCACCGTCACGTCGTCGGGCGTGAACGGCCCGTCGGCCGGCTCGGGGTGCAGCGCACCCGCGTCGACGAACCGGTCGAGCAACTGCTGCACGATCGCAGTGTCGGGGTGCTCGCCGCTCAGTGACGCGGCCAGCACGTGCGCGCCCCCGGCCGAGACGCGGAACAGTCGCAGCGGCGAACCGGCGATGACGACCCGCCCGTCGCCCGGCTGCTGCCACGACGAGTCGCGTCGGTAGCGGGTCACTCCCACCATTCGTCGACCGCCGCGACGAGGTCGATGGTGAGCCGCGTGAGCATGGTGCGTCCCGCCGAGGCCGAGGCGCGCAGCGGATCGCCGAGCACACCGTTGCGGCTGACGGCACGAACCCCGCCCTCGCGGATCTCGTCGATCACGTCGCCCAACGGGGCGGTGACACCCACCTCGGCGCGGTGCATGCGCACCAGATCGGGCGCGATGGCCAGCATCAACGACGTCTCGGTGTCGCCCGCATGTGCGTCGCCGCCGGCCACACGCGGCCACCACGAGAGCACCTTGCGCCCTTCGGCGTGCAGCAGTCGCACGGCGCGCTCGACCGGCACCCGGTTGCCGCCGTGTCCGTTCACCAGCACCACGCCCGAGCTCCAGTCGGCGCTGCGCACCAACTCCACGATGACCTGCTCGAACACCTCGGTGCCCAACGACAACGTGCCGGGGAAGCCGGCGTGCTCGCCGCTGGCGCTGATGGTGAGCGGCGGCGTGACCAGGATCTCGCCCTCGTACTTGTCGGCCAGGTTCTCGGCGAGCGCGGCGGCGATGCGTGTGTCGGTGTCGAGCGGGAGGTGCGGGCCGTGTTGTTCGCACGCACCGACCGGCACTGCGAGCAGCGCTCGGCGAGGTGCCTGGTGGTGCTCCGTCCAGGTGGTGCGGCCGAGGAAGCGCGTCACGACGGCAGCCCCAGGCAGTGGATGAACCCGCCACGCGTGCCCACGTAGATGCGGCCGTTCCACACCACCGGGGTGCTCTCGATGTTGCCCTCGAGGGTGACCTGCCACAGCTCGGTGGGCAGCACCCGCGGGTTGCTCACGTCGAACGCGTGGACGGTGCCGCTGCCGTCGGCCTGGATGAGCACACCGTCGACCAGCACCGGTGAGCTGAGCACCGGAGCGGCCACCTCGGTCTTCCACAGGATCTCGCCGGTGGTGCGATCGATGCCGTACACCTTGCCGGGCTTGGTGTTCCAGATGACCACGTCGCCGGTGACGATGGGCGTGGCCCAGGTGCCACTGTCGACACCGTTGTTCACGTCGATGCTCCACACCACCGGGTCGGCCTCGTTGCGCGGATCGATCTTCAGCAACTGGCCCACTTCCTGCGCCCGACTGTTGTTGCGGTCGACCTCGGTGCCCACGAACAGGTAGCCCTGGTCGTCGGGCACCACGCTGGCATCGCTGTCGTCGCCGGTCCAGAAGCGGAACGTGCGGTTCACCTCACCGACGCCGGTGCGCAGCGACGAGATGTCCCATCCCTGCAAGAGGCCGCCCGACGAGTTGAGCCACGCCGTGTCGCCACTGACCGACACCGACGCCTCCAGGCTGACGCGCTTGGGGTCCTTCGCGCCCAGATCGGCGATGAGTTGTTGGTCCCAGCCCGGCACACGGAACACCAACTTCGGATCGACGGTGACGGTGCCGTCGGCGGCGTACCCGCGGTTCAGGCGGATGCCGTGGAACCAGCTGTTCTCGCCGCCTTCGATGAGATGGTCGTTCAGCACCAGTGGCGCGGCGTCCCAGTCGTCGTTGTGCATGCGGTCGTCGGTGCGACCGTTGATCTTCCACAGCTCGCGCGGCTCGGCGCCGTCGAACGCGATGATGCGCAGGTAGTTGTCGCGCGACCCGGCGTAGACGAGCGGATAGCCGTCGGGGTCGATGGTGACGTTGCCCTTGGCGAGGTCGTCGGTGGCGAACGGCGGGATGATGTCCTCGCCCGTCACGCCGTCGACGAAGTGGATCTTGTAGTCGTACGCGCCGAACACCACCCAGGTGCGGCCGTCGCGTTCGAACACCGCGGGTTGCCCGGTCCAACCCGTGCCGCACCACGTGCGCACGTTGCCGTACTCGCTGCTCTCACCGCACATCGGGTTGCCCTTGCCGGGGTACTGCCACAGCTCCTGCGGGACGGTGCGCGGCACCGGGCCCGTGCCGTAGAAGCTGCGCGTCGGGTTGCCGCGGAACGTGAGCACGCCGGGCACCTCCGCGCTGTACGGACGGCCGAACGACGCCGGGTCGACCAGCACGTCGGTGCGCGGCACGAACGCCGCCGTGGTGGGCGCGGCGGTGGACTCGGGTGCGACCGAGGTGTCGCCGCCGGCGATGGGCGCAGCGCTGTCGGTGCCGCCCGCTGTGTCGGTGGCACCGGTGCCCGCAACCACGCTGGTGCTGCCCTCGTCGTTGCCACCGACCACCTCGTGCACGAGCCCGGCCAACACGCCGACGATGGCCACGGCGCCCACGAACACGGCACCACGGCGAGCGAAGTAGCTCATGCCGACAGACCCCGGGAGATGGCGGCGCAGCTGTCGCGGAACACGGCCTCCCAGTCGAGGGGGATGTGCCGCTTCTGCTTCAGTTCCAGGCTCACAGCGCCGTGGCAGGTGCTCCACACGATGCCGGCGAGGTGCAACGGGTCGCCGGGTCGAAAGCGTCCGGCGGTGATGCACCGCTCGATGCGCTCGGCGAGGTGCTGCAGCGTGGCGAGCCCGCTCGCCGTCGCGGCGTCACTGGGTTCGTAGTCGGGCACCGCCTTCTCGAACATCACCGAGTACAGCGTGGGATGCTCGAACGCGAACGCCCGGTACCGCATGCCGCACATCGTGAGGTCGGCCACGGGGTCGTCGGTGACCGGCACCTCGGTCATCGTGGCGGCCAGGAGTCGGAACCCTTCGAGGAACAGGTGCTCCACCACGCCGTGCTTGCCGCCGAACCGTGAGTACACGTTCATCGTGCTCATGCCCGAGTCGCCGGCGATGCGCCGCACGGTGAGGGCGCCGGCCCCTTCGTCGGTGAGCAGTCGGCTCGCCGTGCGCAGCAGCGTACGGCCCACCTCGTCGAGGGGCGAGGTGCGCGCAGCGCCCACGGCGGGGGTGCTCTGCACAGGCGTCACGCTCCGCACGCTAGCCCGGGCGATGTGTCGAAGGTCATGATCCACCGCAGGTGACAGGCCGAGAACGAGGTGATAACAATGTGATAACCCTGATTCGAAAGGACTCGCATGCACCAGGAGCCCACGGCGCGTCGCCTCGTTGCGCCGGCCACCACCCATGGTCCGCTGGCCGGCCGTTCCCCCTGGCTGGTGCTCGCGGTGCTGTGCACCACCGTGTTCATCATCGTGGTCGACGGCACCATCGTGAACGTCGCCCTGCCCACCTTCGTACGCGAACTCGGCGCCACCACCAGCCAACTGCAGTGGATCGTCGACGCCTACGTGCTGGTGTTCGCCGGCCTGCTGATGGCCGCCGGCAGCATCGGCGACCGCTATGGCCGCAAGGGTGTGCTGCTCCTCGGTCTGGTCGTGTTCGGCCTCACCTCGCTGGGGGCAGCGTTCGCCAGTACGGCGGGCGAGCTCATCGCCTGGCGAGCCGTCATGGGCGTCGGCGGTGCACTCATCTTCCCGGCGACCCTGGCGCTGCTCGTCAACGTGTTCACCAACCCGAAGCAGCGCGCCGTCGCCATCGCGGTGTGGGCTGCCACCAGCGGCCTCGCCGTCGCGCTCGGACCGGTCACCGGCGGGCTGCTGCTGCGCCACTTCTGGTGGGGTTCGGTGTTCCTGGTGAACGTCCCGGTCATCCTGCTCGCGATGGTGATGATCGCCTGGATCGTTCCCACCTCGCGCGACACGACCGTGCACCGCTTCGACCCGCTCGGCGTGCTGCTGTCCATCGCCGGCATCGGCCTGCTGGTCTGGGCGGTCATCGAAGGGCCGCACCACGGCTGGCTCAGCGTCGACAGCGCACTCGCGTTCGGTGTCGCTGGCGCGCTGCTCGCCACGTTCGTGTGGTGGGAGCGGCGCATCGACCATCCGATGCTCGACGTCGGCGTGTTCACCAACATGCGGTTCACGGCCGGCAGCCTCAGCGTCACGTTCGCGTTCTTCGCACTGTTCGGCTTCATCTTCATGGTCACGCAGTACTTCCAGTTCGTGCGCGGCTACGACACGCTCGAAGCCGGGTTGCGCACCGTGCCCTTCGCGCTCTTCACCGGCATCGCGGCGCCCCTGTCGGCGAAGCTCGCCGCCCACACCGGCACCAAGGCGGTGGTGGCCGCGGGCCTCGCCTCGATGGCGGTGGGCTTCGCGTGGACCACGCGCCTCGACGTCGACTCCTCGTACTGGCTCATCGTCGGGCAGATGCTGTTCATGGGCGGCGGACTGGGTTTGGTGAACGCGCCGGCCACCGAAGCGATCATGGGGTCACTTCCGCCCGAGAAGGCCGGCGTCGGTTCGGCCGTGAACGACACCGCTCGAGAACTCGGCGGCACGTTGGGCGTGGCCATCGTCGGCTCGCTGTTCGCCTCCATCTACGCCGGTCGTCTCGGCGAGTTGCTCACCGGCACGCCGGTGCCCGACGATGCGCTCGCCATCGCGAAGCAGTCGGTGGGCGCCGGTGCCGCCGTGGCGGTGGCCGCCGGCGAACAGTTCGGTCCGCAGGCGCAGGAACTGGTGCAGGGCGCCGTGAACCAGTCGTTCATGGAGGGCTTCCACGCCGGCTCGTGGGTGTCGTCCGGTGTCGTAGCGCTCGGTGCGGTGCTCGCCTGGCGCTTCCTGCCCAGTCGTGGGCATCACCACGGCACCGACGCGGCGAACGGTCCGACGCTCGTGGCATCGGACCGTCCGGTCGTGGCGTCGGCGATGGAGGTCAGCGGGTGACGGTCTTGCCCACCAGTTGACGGTGCTGGATCGTCGCCTGTGCGATCACCTTCGAGGTGCCGTTGCGGCACTCCATCCGGGTCTGGGTGCCCGACGGCACCTGCACGTTGCAGTTCCAGCCGGTGTTGAGTGCCGTGCCGGTGATGGTGACGACGTTGGCCGCACCGACCGTGACGGTGTAGCTGCCGGCGGCGCCGGCCGAGCAGACGCCGTTGGCGTCACACGGGGTGATCGACGTCGTGCCGTTGCCGCTCGCGGCAAAGACGCCGCTGGCGAGACCGGTGACGCCGATGATGCTGGCGGCGGCGATGAGGGCTGCGGTGAGCGGATTGCGCTGCATGATGTTCCACCTCTGGTGTCGTGATCACCGGAGCGGTGATCGATCTCGGGACCGAACAGGTTCGGCGAGATCAACGTACGAACGGCTCCGGCGCGGCCACCAGTGGACGATGGGGCTAGCACTCCTGCCGTTCCTGACGCCCGACTCGGAGGCGGCGCGTCCGCCGGTCTCGGCCCGATGGTCGTGCGCGACGAACCCTCGGTGAACGCTGGGTGGCGCGACCCCGTGCTGACGATGAACCGATGGCCGACCGGCGTGGGTGAGTGGGCTGTGCGCACCGGGTGGTACTACGACCAGGTCGGTGCGTGGCGCCGCGTCAGCCGTGAGGGAGGTAGCCCCAGTCGGTGAGCACCTGCACGATGCGAGCCGCCGCGTCGGCGGGTTCGAGGGTGACCATCTCCCCACGCGCGGCTGATGCCGCTGCCGCGTCGGTGAGCAGCCGCAGCCGGTCGAGCGGCGAGTCGCCCGCCGGTGCCGGCAGTTCGCGGGCACGGGGCCGGTAGGGCCGCACCATGAACTCGGCTCGGTGGATGGGGGTGGTGGCAGGCACCACCTCGATCACCGTGTCCGCTGCGGTGCGCAGTGACTGCAGGCCGGCGCGACGCAGACGGGCCGTCGCACCCTCCACCGACACCACGGCGGGCGAGCGCACGCCGAGCAGTTCGCGGCGGCCGCCGTCGAGACGACGCGTGGCGCGTACGCCATCGGCCTCGAGATCGACGTGGATGACACCGAGCGCCTGCTCGGCCCCGAGGTGCGCGGCGATGAAGGCCGGCACGCTGCCGGCACCACGGTCGAGCGAGTAGTCGCCACACCACACCCACTCGGCGTCGGCGATGTGATCGGCGATCGCGGTGGCCACGTCGGTACCGGCGGCGGTGGTGGGCGCTTCGATGCGGATGGCACGCGTCGCGCCGCACGCCAGTGCGTCGCGCAACACCTTGTCGGCACCCGACGGGCCGACCGTGATGGCAGTGACGCCGGTGCCGAGCAGCGCGGCCTGCCGCAGCGCGAACTCCAACGCCGACTGGTCGGCGGGCGACATGCCGGCGAAACGTTCGTCGTGCGGCTCGCCGGGATGGCTCACCCACTTCAGACAGGCGACGATGCTCATGCGTGCCTCACGTGCGCCGGAAGACGACGCCGTGGCCGCCCTCGGGGTAGTGCCAGCTGATCGCGCCCTCGCGGTTGCACACGATGTAGCAGGTGCCGCACTCGAAGCACTGCTCGTAGTTGAACACGATGCCGCCGTCGCTGGTGGGCACGAACAGGTTGGCCGGGCAGGCGATGACGCACTCGCGCGTGCTGCAGTCGGCACACACCTTGCCGTCCACCACGATGTGGGCCTGGTGGTGCACACGGAACTCTGCGGTGTCCATGCGTTCCTGGAACGAGATGATGTGATCGTTCATCCGAAGCTCCTGAAGCCGGTCCAGCCGTCGCGCAACAGGTCGCGGCGTCGCACGCCGGCCTTCCTGCGTTCCTGATCGAGAATGCGTCGTACGCCCGGCTTGGGGTTCGGGTTGTCGACGTGGAACATCCGCTCGACCACGTTCGCCACCATGGTGGGATAGAGGTGCTGCACTCGGTCGCTCAGCACCAACTCGGGTGCACGACGCAGCTTGCGGTGGTCCTTCAACACGAACGTGTCGCTGAGGCGGCGCTGATAGCCGGCCAATCCGGTGGCGCTGGTGTCGCCCTTCTGCACCGCTTCCACCGCGGCCTCGGCGGCGTACATGCCACTGGCCATCGCGAAGTTCACACCTTCCAGCCAGATGCCGGCTGCCAGGCACAGCGCAGCGGCGTCGCCGGCCACCAGCATCCCGGGCATGGTCATCTTCGGCATCATCGTGAGACCGGCCTCGGGGATGAGGTGCGCGCTGTACTCCTTCAGCTCCGCACCCTGCACCAGCGGGGCGATGGCCGGGTGCTGCTTCAGCCCAGCGATGATCTGCTCGGGCCGCTGCTGCTGTGCCGCCAGCTTCGGCAGCTTCAGCACCACGCCCACGGCCAACGTGTCGAGCCCCGTGTACAGGAACCCGCCACCGTTCACCTTGCCGGTGCCACCGAGGATCTCGATGTCGACGCCGTGGCGCTCGCGCACGGCGAAGCGTTCGTCGATCACTTCCTTCGGCAGGGCCAGCGTCTCCTTCACACCGAGCGTGAAGTGCTTCGCGTCGGTGTGCTCGTAGAGGCCGGCCTCCTTGGCGAGGAAGCTGTTCACGCCATCGCAGGCGATGACGACGCGCGCAGTGAGATCGCCGTCGGGGCGGTCGGTGCGTACGCCGGTGACGGCACCGCCGGCATCGCGCAGCAACCCCACCACGGTGGTGTCGGTGAGCAGTTGAGCGCCGGCGGCCTCCGCGTGCGATGCCAGCCAGTGGTCCCAGTCGGGGCGGAACGCAGTGGCGCCGTTGTACGGCGGCTGCCCCCATGCCTCGCTGCGGAAGTCGACCGTGAGCGCCTGTGTGTCGGTGAGCAGCATCGTGCTGCGGCGCGTGACCCACCGCTGGATCGGCGCTTCCTCCCACCAGTTCGGGATGAGGCCGTCGAGGATGCGCGGGTACACCACGCCGCCGTACATGTTCTTGCTGCCGGGGAACGGACCGCGCTCGAGCAGCACCACGCTGAGACCGGCACGCGCCGCGACGATGGCCGCGCACGAACCGGCCGGGCCCGCGCCCACCACGACGACGTCGACGTCGGGTGTGCTCATGCCATCCCCGGGTCGGTGGTGGTGGTGTTCCCGCCGAGCAGTCGCACCAGATGGTCGAGCGTCTCGTTCGCATCGGCCACGATGGCCAGGTCGGCCAACTGCATCATCGGGCAGTGGCCGTCGACGTTCACGCTCACGATGTGGGCGGGGTCGCCCAGGCCGCTGGTGTGCTGAACAGCACCGCTCACGCCGAACGCCAGGTACAGGTCTGGATCGACCACCACGCCGGTGGTGCCGATCTGCCGCTCGTGGGGCACCCAGCCGCGATCGGTGATGACACGGGTGGCTCCCATGCTGGCGCCGATGGCCGCGCCGATCTGCACGAGTTGCTCCATGCGTGCCGGACCGTCGAGGCCGGCGCCGCCACCGACGATGCGTGGCGCCTCGGCCAGGTCGATGGTGGCCGGGTCGGGCGGCAGCACGGCCAGCACCGTCGCGTCGCGGTGCTCCTGCCGCGGCAGGTGCGTGGGTGTCGCATCGGTGATCTCGGGGGCCGCGGCATCGGCGCGCACGGCGACACCGCGCACGCCCGGCTGCAAGGTGGCCACGAAGTCGGGTCCCGGGTGCGTCTGATGGATCTCGGTGCCGCCGCGGCGGGTGAGTTCGACACGATCGGTGGTGATGCTCAGCGCGCCGGCGTACAGCGGGCGGTGCAGCAACGCCGCAATGCGCGGTGCCAGGTCGCGCCCGTCGGGCGAGCCCGGCAGCACCACGGCCGGCTCGTGCTGCAGCAAGGGCGCGAGCACCGCCGCCCACGCACCTGGCTGGAAGGTGGGCATCTCGACGATCGTGACGTGATGGGCGACGCCGCTGAGGTCGGCGGCTGCGGCCGCCGTGCCCGAGCCGATGAGCACGGCGCGGCCACCGCACTCGGCCACGGTCTCGTCGCCGCCCGACGGGAGTTGCCCGTCGCGCACGGCCACCACCGCGATCATCGGCCCCACAGCAGTCATCGGTTGCAGATTAGGTGGTCACCTCCCATCGCGCCCCAGCCACCGCCGCACTTCCCCCGTCGCGCCCGAGCCGGTCGGGTCCGTTTCCCGTCACTCCTGACGGGTTTCCCACCCATGGGTCCGTTCCGCGTCACTTTCGACGGGTTTCGCACCCATGGGCGCGATGCCTCCCGGATGCGGGTCACCCCACACCCATGGGCGCGATTCCTCCCACGATCGGGTCGCTGCGCGCGTGGGCGGCCACGCCGTGTGACCGATGTCCGCTGGACGAATCGGCCGCCGAGGAGGACGATTTTGCCGAATTGCCTGGCCCGATGTGCCCAGTGTGGGCGACGACGCGTCGGGTCGGCGTGTCGACCTCACGGAGGCGATGCATGCTGCGACACACCCTGGTCACATCCCTGTGCGCGGCCGCGCTGCTGGCGGCTTGCTCGAACGGAGGGATGACCGAACCTTCCACCATTGCGCCCACCGTCGCCACGGTGGCGGTGCCCACCACGACCATGGCGGTCGTCACGAGCACCTCGACCACCTCGACCACCGCGGTACCGGCCGGCACGACGTCACCGCCCTCGACCGAGGTGCCGACGGTGACGCTGTCGCCCGACGGGCCGTGGACTCGCGTCGACTCGGCCCCCGGCATCACCACCGCCGGCCTGGTGTACGAACTGATGCCGAAGCTGTGGGTGTACCTGCCCACCGAGATCGATCTCGAACACGGCATCACCTGGACCTTCAACGAGACCGACCGCCCAGTCATCGAGGCCTACCTCCAGGCGCAACGCACGTACTTCGAGGCGGGCACCACCGGCGTCCTCGACGACGACGTGTGGAATCAGTTCTACGACTCTGCCGACCGAGCCGATGACCTTATGAAAGTGCGTCTCGCGCGCGGCGAGCACATCGAGATGGAGTCAGGCGTGGTACTTCGGCCGACAGTGCTGGGCGAGGACCGTTCGGACATGACGGCCATTGTCTTCGACTGCACACTTGACGGAAGCATCTATCTCACGGTCGGGGGCGACCTTGCCGACGGATCAGTTTGGGGTGTTGTCGAAACGGGTCGTGGATTCCGGCTGGTGCGGCAGGACGACCGATGGCTAGTGGTTCGGACCGGAACGCAGCCGGAGGCTTGCCTGTGAGGTGGCATGTCCTTCTGGCGGCTTGGGCGCTTCCGCTGCTGAGTGCTGGCGGAGGATCCACCGAACCGCTGCCGCCGGTGTCGGTCGCGGGGGTGCGGGTGGTGGATCTGCGCGACACGAACGGGGGGTTGCAGCGGTACACCTCCATTCCCACCACGTCGGTGTTCCATCGCCACGGCGGCAGCGGGTCGTCGTGCACGTTCACCTCGCCGCTCGGTGGCACCACCTCCGACGGCCAGCGCTACGCGGGCGGCCAGCTGGTGCAGAGCCGGCGGTGGCTGTTCATCGAG
>SXGT01578292.1_pt1 | contig 49785 bp, 45 predicted proteins | sample 3176221 | NCBI WGS metagenome assembly SXGT01 (sample SAMN11356862, study PRJNA531348) | freshwater metagenome | isolation source: freshwater sample F1-120 | place: China: Fuxian Lake, Yuxi | collected 2017-12-25
CGCCCAGTATCACTACACCGACATGTACTTCATCACGGGGGCGGTCGCGCTGGCCTCGATACTGTCCTGGCAGAAATGGGAGGTACTGTTCTCCCTGGCCCGTTTCGTCGGGGTGAGCAGGCCCGGCTATGAGCTCGACGGCGAGCACATCGCCGAGGCCATGAAGGAACTTCCCGACAACGCTCTGACCCTCGTGGAGGTACCCGCATTGGCGATCTCGTCGAGTGACTGCCGGCTGCGTGCCCAGCAGTCCCGACCCATCTGGTACCTGGTGCCCGACGGTGTTGTGCAGTACGTGTCCAAACGCAACCTCTACCTCCCGCTTGCGGGGGAGAGCGCAGCGACCGGGGACAACAAACAGGAGACACCTTCATGACCGCCACCCAGGAAGCCATCGAGATGGCCACCGTCGCGGCCCGCGCCGCTGCGGACAAGCTCGGCAACGACGTCATGGTCATCGACGTGTCGGAGCAGCTGGTCATCACCGACTGCTTCGTCATCGCGTCGGCGTCCAACGAACGTCAGGTCAACGCCATCGTCGACGAGATCGAGGACAAGATGCGCGCCGCCGGGCACAAGCCCGCCCGCCGCGAGGGAACCCGGGAGGGGCGCTGGACCCTGCTCGACTACATCGACATCGTCGTGCACGTCCAGCACACCGACGAGCGCGAGTTCTACGCGCTGGAGCGGTTGTGGCGGGACTGCCCGGTCGTGCCCGTCGACCTGGAAGCCGGAGACGCTCCACAGGACGGCAAGTGAGCGTGCGCCGGCTGGTGCTGTTGCGGCACGGGCAGACCGAGTGGAACGCCGGCAGCCGGATGCAGGGCCAACTCGACACCGATCTGACCGACCTGGGACGTGAACAGGCCAACGCGGCGGCCGAGGTGCTGGCCAAGCGCCAGCCACTGGCCATCGTGTCCTCCGATCTGCGACGGGCCCTGGACACCGCCACCGCGCTCGGCGAGCGGTCCGGGCAGAGGGTGTCCATCGATGAACGCCTGCGCGAAACCCACCTGGGGGATTGGCAGGGCCTGACCCACCTCGACGTGGATGCGGTGGCACCCGGTGCCCGGCTGGCCTGGCGCGATGACGCCCGGTGGGCGCCGCATGGCGGTGAGAGCCGGGTCGATGTCGCGGAACGCAGCGTCCCGCTGGTCACCGAAATCATTGCCGCCCAGCCCGGTTGGGGCGCCGATGAGCCCGACCGCCCGGTGGTGCTGGTGGCGCACGGCGGATTGATCGCCGCGCTGACCGCGGCATTGCTGGATCTGCCCGTGGACAACTGGCCGGTGCTGGGCGGAATGGGCAATGCCAGCTGGGCGCAGCTGTCCGGGCACGATGTGGGCGAGGAGATCAAGTGGCGCCTGGACGTGTGGAACGCCTCGGCGCAGGTGGCCAACGATGTCCTCTGAGTCGCGCCGCAAAACCCTGCTCGTCTTCTGCGATTCGCTGTCCTACTACGGCCCGACCGGTGGACTTCCCGCCGACGATCCCAGGATCTGGCCGAATATCGTTGCCGAGCAACTCGGTTGGGATGTCGAGCTGATCGGCCGCATCGGCTGGACCTGCCGCGACGTGTGGTGGGCCGCCACCCAGGATCCCCGTTCCTGGGCCGCGCTGCCGCGCGCCGGTGCGGTGATCTTCGCAACGTGCGGCATGGATTCGCTGCCCTCGCCGCTGCCGACCGCGGTGCGCGAACTGATCCGCTACGTGCGGCCGCCCTTTCTGCGCCGGTGGGCCCGTGACGGTTATGGCTGGTTGCAGCCGAGGTTGTCCCCGGTGGCGCGGCCGGCGCTGCCTCCGCACCTGACCGTGGAGTACCTGGAGATGACCAGGGCCGCACTCGATTTCAATCGACCCGGGCTGCCCGTGGTGGCGACCATTCCGTCGGTGCACATCGCCGAGACCTACGGGAATTCGCACCGGTGGCGCGAACCCATCGTCCAGGCCATCACCGGCTGGGCCGACGAGCACCAGGTACCGGTGGTGGATCTCAAGGCCGCTGTAGGTGAAGAAGTGATGGCCGGGCGCGGCAATCCCGACGGAATCCACTGGAACTTCGAAGCGCACGCCGCGGTGGCCGACCTGATGCTCAAGGGCCTCGCCGAAGCCGGTGCGTACCAACCGGACACCTCCGACCGGTCATGACCGTCCAGGTGGTGACGGATTCGTCGTCACGGCTGAGTCTCGACGAGCTCAAGGAATGGTCGATCCGGCAGGTGCCGCTGCACGTGCTCGTCGACGAACTCGACCTGCGCGACGGTATCGACGACATTCCCAACGACGTGTTCGACCGCAACCAGGTGACGACCTCGGGTGCCTCGCCCGCCGATCTTGCGCAGGCCTACCGGGAGGCGCTCGCCGACAGCGACGGTGACGGGGTCGTCGCGGTGCATCTATCGGCGGCGCTGTCGAGCACGTTCAGTTCCGCCGCGGCGGCCGCCCGGGAATTCGGTTCGGCGGTGCGGGTGGTGAACACCCGGTCGGCGGCCATGGGGGTTGGGTGCGTCGCACTGGCGGCGGCACGGGCTGCCGCGGCCGGCGCCGAACTCGACGCCGTCGAGGCCGCGGCCCGCGCCACGGTCCCGCGGGGGCACGTGTTCATCGTCGTGCACCGGCTGGACAACCTGCGCCGCAGCGGGCGCATCGGCACCGCGGCGTCCTGGCTGGCCACCGCGTTGTCGGTGAAGCCGTTGTTGCGTCTGGATGTCGACGGCCGGCTGGTCCTGGCGCAGCGGGTGCGCACGGTGTCCAAAGCGCATGCCGCCATGGTGGATTCGATCGCCGAGGTGGTCGGCGAACGTTCCGCCTCGGTCACGGTGCATCACGTGGACAACCACGATGCCGCCGCCGAACTCGGTGCGGCACTGACTGCACGGCTCCCGCAGCTGGAATCGTTGACGGTCCGCGATATGGGTGCCGTGCTGGCCGTCCACGTCGGCGCCGGCGCCGTCGGCGCGTGCGTCAGTCTCGCCGAGTGACCTAACCCGCGAACCGGCCGGTGACCGGCGGCAGATCCTTGAGGGTGGCGATCCCGGGAGCCGCGGCGACCACCGCGGGCACCGCGTTGGTGACCGGCATGGCGGTGTAGATCATGCCCAGTCCCATGAATCCCGGTTCGGTCCAGTCCTTCGGCGGCAGGCAGTGCAGCACGGTACGCATATTCGGAAGACCGAACACCTGGATGACGTGGCCGTGTTCAAGGGGTTTGGGCGGTGTGACATGGTCACCCATCGTCCAGTTGAATCCCACGCTGACGACATTGCGGTCGCCGACCCAGCCGCGGTGATAGCCGAACACGCTGCCGACGGTGCCCTTCGGGATCGTCATGAAACCGAGGTCGGAGTCGCCGGTGGCGGCGGTGAAGGTGACGTCGAAGGTCATCTTGTCCAACTTCGCGCCGATCGCATCGGCCATCATCGCCGCCGATTCGGCGAACACCTCGCTCTCCCGGCGTACGCTCTCGGCCAGTCCCGGGGTGTCGGGATCCTGCGAGAATCCCATGGCGGTCTGGGTTTCCGCGGACTCGTAGGTGGAGCAGTCCACCGACTCGGTGATCCTGATCTCGTCGACCCGCTCGCAGGAGCCCGACAGCACCATGCCGACCATGTTCGTCATGCCAGGGTGTGCACCGCTGCCGAAGATGGTGGAATTGCCTGTCGCGCAGGCCTTCCTGATGCGGTCCAGGTCTTCGGGCGTCTGCTTGCCGCCGGTGATCCAGGCCGCGCTCGAGCAGACGTTGACGCCGGCTTCGAGCAGGGCTACCAGTTCGTCGACGCTGGGCCACAGTGGGTTGTAACAACAGGCGTCCGGCTTGAGCGCGATCAGCTCGTCGACGTCATTGGTGGCCTTGATGCCTGTCGGGGTCGGCCAGCCGGCCAGCTCGGCCGCATCGACACCGACCTTGTCGGCACCGTGGGCGTAGACGCCGACGAGTTCCATATCGTCGCGGCCGATGATGGCGTGCAGTGAGCGGGTGCCGATGTTCCCGGTGGTCCACTGGATGACGCGGAGGGGGTCATTCATGCGGTGAACACTATTCGAAAGATGTTCATCGATGTAGCCCGGGTCACAGCTTGCTTCAGCCGACTTGTCTGTTTACGATACGAAACGTGCCGTACCTGAACCCCTCGGCGGAATCACGGCGCGGAGGCCGCCCACGCGATGAGGCGCGGGAAGCCGAGATCCTCGGCGTCACCTTTGCGCTACTGACCGAGGTCGGCTACGACGGTGTCACGTTCGAGGAGGTGGCGCGGCGGGCCGGCGCATCCAAGGCCACCCTGTACCGGCGCTGGAAGTCCAAGCGCGAGATGGTGACCGCGGCGTTGAAGGCGATCCCCGCGCACCGAGTGGGGCCCGACGAGATCGACACCGGCAGTCTGCGCGGGGATCTGTTGGCCCTGTGCCGACGGCTGATCACCACCATGCGCTCGACGGACGGACAGACCGCACTGCTACTGCTGCAGGCCGGTCTGGAGGATCCGGCGCTGTGCGAGGAGATCGAACGGACTGCCGGACCCACCGGGGCGCGGCTGCCCGCGACCGTCATCGCCGCGGCGGTCCGGCGCGGCGAACTGCCGCACGATATCGATCCGTTCGCCTTCGAAGAGGTCGCCGGTGCGGTCCTGCTGCTGCGCCGGATGAACGGCCTGGACACCGACGACGCCTATCTGGAGGCGCTCGTCGACGCCATCCTGTTGCCCGCGCTGCGTGCCGCGCCGCCGGCCGCGACCCGGCTGCCCGCCGGCATCTTCTCCGGGCATCCCGATCATGCAAAGGAAACCTCATGAGCAGCTTCATCATTGACGGATTCACCTACTCGACCGAGACAGCCGAGGGCGGTGTCGATCTGCACGTCGCGGTAGGCGGCTCCGGGCCCGCGATCGTTCTGCTGCATGGCTTTCCGCAGACCCACTACATGTGGCGCCGGGTGGCCCGGGACCTGGCCGGCCAGTTCACCGTGATCGTCCCCGACCTGCGCGGCTACGGTGAGAGCGGAAAGCCGGTGGAGGCCGGGCCCGACACCTACTCCAAGCGGACCATGGCGCGTGACGTGACGAAGGTCGCGGCCGCGTTGGGACACCATCGATTCGGGCTGATCGGACACGACCGCGGCGCGCTCGTCGCGGTCCGCGCCGGGCTCGATCAGCCGGAATCCGTGCAATTCCTGGGGATCCTCGACGTGCTGCCCACCCTGGACACCTGGGACGTGCTGCACGGAGTGAACGCCAAGGTCGCCTGGCATCTCTACCTGATGGCGCAACCGGCAGGCCTGCCGGAGAAGATGATCAAGGCCGTGGCCGAGGAGTTCTTCGCCTCCTTCCTCGACGCCTGGGACACCGACGGGTCCACCTTCAGTTCCGAGGTCCGGCGACACTACATCGACAGCTCGGTGGCGGCCGTGGACTCGATCGTCGCCGACTACCGGGCCACCGCGGGGATCGACCTGGACATGGACCGTGCCGATCGCGACGCCGGCAGGCAACTGCAGATGCCGGTCGGCGTGATATCCCAGGATTGGGGTGCACAACTGGGATTCGACCCCGCTGCCATCTGGCGAGCATGGGCGCCCGAGGCCGCCTATGCGCCCATCGAGGCGGGGCATTTCATGGCCGAGGAGAAGCCGGCCGAGATCGCCGAGTTCATCCGGAAACTGGCTGCTCGTTCCCGGTGATCGGCGGTCGGGCGTCGCGCTCGTCCAGCCACATTCCGAGTCACACGGCGGCCTCGTCAGCAGCCGACGACTGGGTGGCGTGTATTGCGGCGACATATCCGAACGTCATGGCCGGCCCGATGTTGATTCCTCCGGCGGGGTAGTGCCCACCCATGACACTGGCCTGATCCGACCCGACGGCGTAGAGGCCCGGTATCGGGACATCGGCGTCATTGAGGACGCGCGCGGACGCATCGGTGACCACGCCGGCGAATGTGCCGAAACTGCCGGGCACAACCTTGACGGCGTAGAACGGCCCCTCGTCCAAGGGAGCGAGCGATGGGTTCGGGAACGGATTGTCCGGGTCGCCCGAACCTCGGTTGAAAGGTGTTTCGCCGCGGTGAAAGTCGGGATCCAAGCCGCGTCGGGCGTGTTCGTTGAACGCCGCAATCGTGGACTGCAGATTTCCGGCATCGATTCCACACTTGCGTGCCAAGTCGGCGATGGTGCGCCCCCTCTTGAGGTATCCCGACCTCAGATAGGGCCAGGCCGGTATGGGACGTGGTTTCGACATCCCCAGCGGATACAGGCGCTGGAACCGGTGGTCACACACGAGCCAGGAACACACTTCCTGTCCCTGCGGCACGGCGCCGATCATCGCGGTGGTGTAGTCGTGATAGCCGTCGGCTTCATTGACGAATCGCCTGCCGGAGGCCAGTACACCGATGACCCCCGGCTTTCCGCGATCGAGAATGTGCGGAAAGACCCCGGTCCTGCCATTGCGATAGGGGACCAAGGAGACCGGGCAATACGCGGCCGCCGAGGCGACACTGGTGTCGAGTCGGCCTCCGACCGACTCGGCGAGAGCGATCCCGTCGCCGTCGGCAGTGCCGGGGGCGAGGGTCCAGTGTTCACGCCCGGTGGGCGTGCGCGGAAAATGCTGCCTGCGCATCTCGCGGTTGCCGGGGAAGCCGCCGGTTGCGAGCACGACACCGCGTGCGGCGTAGATGGTGACCGGTCCCTCGGGTCCGTCGAGACGGGCCCCGACGATTGACCCCGTGTCGTCGGTGACGAGTGAACGCGCCGGCGACGAGACCCGGATATCGACCTCCAACTCGTGGGCCGACGCCATCAGGCGACCGATCAGGGCGGTTCCGTTGACAAGCTGCATGCTCTTCCGCTTGGTCGCCATGTCGACGATATGACGACTGACCCGACGCGCTGCGTGGCCAAAAGCCTTGGGGGAACGCGTGGCATGGAGGAATGCTTGCAGGTCTGGACCAGCCATGATGCCCATACCCAGAAACGAGGTTTCATAGAGCTGCCAGCGCATCTTCTTCCGGACCGCCGCGGGAATCGTGTAACCGTCGATGGGTTTCGGCGCCACGGAACGGTGCCCGGTTCCCGCTCCCGGGGTGCCGCCGTAGATATCGGCGATACCGGTCCCGGGCACGAACTGCAGCCGTGTCTCGTCGTGGAAGAACTCGACCATGCGCGGTGCATTCTCAAGGAAGGCATCAACTTTCGCGGCGTCGAAATTCGTCCCCAGCCGATGCTCGAGATACGTCCGCGGTGATTCGACATCCTCGCGCACGCCGTCAGCGACGGCCAGCGGATTGCGTGGCGCCCACATCCAGCCGCCGGACCATGCGGTCGCACCGCCGCAGACCTCCGATTTTTCGGCGACAACCACCTTGGCGCCCCGGTGGGCTGCGGTGACCGCCGCGGAAAGCCCGCCTGCCCCGGCGCCGATGACCAAGAGATCGCAGACAATGTCGATCATCGTTCGCCCTGCCCGGTCCATTTGTATGACCACAGTGAGGTGAGAAGCGCCGTGAGGCAGGCCGCTGCCAGTAGAGCTGCGACCGGGAACCAGTTGCCGCTGCCGGCAAGGAGACTGGTCGCGATCAGTGGCACGAATCCACCGACGGCGCCGGCGACTGCGTAACCGAAACCCGCTCCGCTGTAGCGAATCCGCGCATCGAACATGTCCGTGAACCAGGTTTGTTGCACCGAGGTCGAGATGTTGTGTCCGAGATTGATCAGGATGAAGAACCCGAGGATCATCATCGGGATCGACCCATCATCCAAGGCGCGGAAGAACGGTATTCCTGCGGCCGCGGCACACAGCGGTCCGACGACATAGAACCAGCGTGCGCCGACCCGGTCGGCGAGGAGACCCCACAACGAAGTTGCCGGCACCGCCAGTACCAGGGCCACCATCGACGCTGTCAACACACTGCTCGGCGGGGTGTCGGTGTAACTCTTGACGTACACCAACGAGAACGTGAACCCGAGGTAGAACGTGCTCTGATCGACCAGTCGCATGCCGATGATCGCGAGAATCTGTTTGGGGCTGGTCCGCAGCGCTTCCAGCAACGGGGCAGCTTGTTTTTTCTTGGTCCTCTCAAGTTCGGCGAACTCCCTGGATTCTGGGACACCGCTACGAATCCACAGCCCTACGAGTGCGAACAAGATGCTGATCAGGAAGGGCAGTCGCCAGCCCCAGGACTGAAATTGCTGTTCATCGGTCAGCGTGGTGACGAGCGAAAACGCCAACGTGCCCAGTAACAGGCCGAGGAAAGATCCGATCTGCACTCCGCTGGCGACGAAGTTGCGCTTGTTCTTCGGTGCATTCTCGACCGCCATCAAGGCGGCACCTCCCCACTCGCCACCCACCGCGATGCCCTGTACCGACCGCAACAGGATCAGCAGTATCGGGGCGGCGACGCCGATCGTGGCGTAACTGGGTAGCAGGCCGATTGCGGTACTGGCGATGCCCATCACCAAAATGGTGATCACCAGCATCTTTCGACGCCCCACCCGGTCCCCGAAGTGGCCGAAGATTGCACCGCCGATCGGGCGGAACACAAAGCCGACCGCAAACGAACCCAGGGAGGCGAGCGTGCCTACGGTCGGGTTCTCATTGGGAAAGAAAAGCGGTCCGAAGACCAGTGCGGCGGCAGTGCCGTACAGGAAGAAGTCATACCAGTCGACAATTGCACCGACCGTGCTGGCCATGGCCGCGCGGCGTGAGCGGGCCTTGTTCGACGGGCCAGCGTCATCATCAGGTAGAGCCTCCCGACCTGTCATCGGAATCGCCTCCGGCGCTGGACTATTCGAAGAGCTCACGGGTATTCGCTTTCGTCGGCTGTTGTTGGGGGTGGGGTAGTCACTTGCGGCGACGGAACCGCGATGATTGAATGACTACGTAGTCAAGATGTGATTCACAGCATAGGTAGGACGTGGCCTGTGCGTCAACTGCCAAACTCACACCGCGCGAAGGATGCCCATGACACGACCCATCGGGTTGGCTCACCTGTCGGCTCTACACCTATCTCCACCCGAGTTGGTCGGCGTTGCGGCCGACTGCGGTTTCACCTCCATCGGTGTTCGAGTGCATCCTGCGACGGCGTCGGAGACCAGGTACCCCATGAATGAGCGCTCGCCGATGGCGGCGCAGACTGTCGAGCGACTTGCCGACGTGAATCTGAGCGTGTTCGACGTCGAGGTCTTCACGCTCGACGGCAGTCGCGGCCGCGAAGAGTGGCTGCCGGTCCTCGCGGCGGGTTCTTATCTCGGGGCCCGGGCACTCAATGTGATCGGTGGTGACGAACAGCGAAATCGGCTGATCGACGACCTGGCCGCCTTGGTCCGGGATGCGCGAGAATTCGGCATCACTCCGATGATCGAGCCGATTTCCTATCAGAAGGTCGATACGTTCGGTTCGGCCGTATCTGTCGCAGAACAGACGGGGTGCGCAATCATGCTCGATGTCCTGCACTTCGTTCGCGCGGGTGGGTCGATCGACGACTTGGCATCCGCTCCGGCCGGAACGGTGCAGCTCATCCAGCTATGCGACGGGCCTGCTGTGTTACCTCGTTATTCGCCGCCGCCGCGTATGCCACTCGGGCAGGATACCCACGGGTCGGACCGTCAAATCGAGTCGCGCGCAAGGCGTCTCGTGCTGGGCGAGGGTGACTTCCCGCTGCGTGAGATCATTTCACAGCTACCCGGTGTACCGATCAGCGTCGAAGTCCCTGACGTTCCCTTCGTCGAAAAGTGGGGAACCGCAATGCACCTGGAACGCCTCATGACGTCGACCCGACACCTGATCGACACCGCCGATACCGAAACAAGGAGCGTGCCCCAATGACCGCACTCGCCGCCGACCCGTCGATTTTCTATGCCGGCCGATTCGCCGGACGCGTCATCCTGGTCACCGGCGCGGCGGGCGGATTGGGCTCGGCCACCGCCGAGCGGCTCGTCCGTGAGGGTGCGTCGGTGGTCGGCACGGACATAGTTGTCGCTGAAGCGGATCGCGCGGAAGGTGGCAACTGGGCTCTCGATGTGACCGATCGAGCCGCATGGGACGACACCGTGAGCCGGGTATTGGCCCTTCATGGTCGAATCGACGGTGCGCTGTTTGCGCACGGGATCCAGGGGCCGGAGACGCCGATTCCGTCGATGTCATTCGAGGGCTGGTCCAAGACCATGAGTGTCAATCTCGACGGCTGCTTTCATGGGCTGGCTGCCCTGCTCCCGGTTCTGGTGGCGCAGGGGTACGGCAGGGTAGCGGTGTTGTCCTCGATTTCGGCACGTGAGGGCAATCCGTTCCAGGCCGCTTACTCCGCCTCGAAAGCCGCCGTGGTGTCTCTCGTCGAGACCGCCGCCAAGGAGGTGGCTCGCGACAATGTCACGGTCAACGCGATCGCTCCGTCGTTGATGCAGACTCGAATGCTCGAAGACCTCAGCCCGGAGCGCAACGCCGCGCTGCTCGCCCGGGTACCGATGGGCCGAGTGGGGGAAACTGCCGAGTTCTCGGCCCTGGCGACGTGGTTGTTGTCCGCGGAGGCAAGCTACGTGACCGGCCAGACGCTGGATCTCAGTGGGGGACGCAACACGGCCTGACGGCCGGACCGGGCGCTACCCGAAGGCGATAGGATGGGCGCATGGTGACGAGCGTCGACCTTGCTGCCTATTTGGGATTGAGCCAGTCGACAGTCTCGCGTGTCATGCGCGGCGACCCAGCCGTCACCGAGCGGACCACCCAACGGGTACTCGCTGCGGCACGGGAGCTCGGCTACGTCCCCAACTCCGCGGCGCGCAGCTTGGTCACCAAGCGGTCCAAGGCAATTGGGGTCGTGGTTGCCGATTTGAAGTCACCCTTCTACCCGACGGTGGTCGACGCCATCCAGCATCGGTTGAGTCATGCGGGCTACCGTATGGCGCTTATTCGGGATCCCGATGTTCCCAATGAAATCGACAGCGTCGAGGTCCTCGACCCGGCAACCGTTGACGGAATGATCTTCGTTTCGGCCCGAAAGCAATCCCGCACCATCCGCAACGTCCTCGGACGCAACACGCCGGTCGTCCTGCTGAGTCGAAACGACCCGACGCTGGACCTGGAGGCAGTGCTCTCGGATGACGAGGCCGCCGGAGAAATGGTCATCGACCATTTGGCCCAGTTGGGCCATCGTCAGATCGCCATCCTGTCGGTTCCCCGAGACCGGACCAATGGTGCAGCGCGCGAGGACGGCGCCCGTCGCGCGCTCAAGCGACGCGGCATCGCACTACCCAAAAACTACGTCCGGCGCGCTGAATTGGCTCACGAGCACGGAGTGCAAATGGCGACCGAACTGCTGTCGCTCGAACGCCCGCCGTCGGCGATCTTCTGCGTCACTGATGAATTGGCGTTCGCAGCGCTGGACGCGGCAGCCCGCCTCGGCGTGGTGGTGCCGGCACAACTTTCGGTGGTCGGCTTCGACGATTCGCCTCAGGCCGACTGGGCCATGATCAATCTGACCACCGTCCATCAACCGATCGAGGATATGGCCGGTGAAGCCGTCCGGTTGCTCTTGGACCGGATAGATCACGGCGTGCCGGAGCAACCCGGTGCCCGTGTTTTCCCGGTCAGCCTGCGCGTGCGGGGTACCACCGGGCCGGCTTCCGACGCCGCGGGCGGCGCGACAAAAGATCTTTGAGTGCCGCAGCGGCACGTCATCGACAATTGCCTCGCCTGCTGGTCTGCCACCGTTTTCGGCTGCATCCACCATTAGCTCACTACCTCGGATCAAGGCGCGTTCTCCACCGCGGCACCGACAGGAACGTCTCGAGATATGAAGTAAGAAGGCAGTGTGTGTCCGGGCTGCGTCTCGGTCAGGCTTTGGCTGCGGCATTCTCGTCGGCGAGGATGCGGGCGTCGGCTTCGTCGATGGATTCGAGCGAGATGCCCTTGGTTTCCCGGGCGACGACGACAGCGATGGCGGTGACCAGGCAGCCCAGCGCCAGGTAGATGGCGATCGGAACGGACGAGTCGTACCTGCTGAGCAGGCTGGTCGCGATGATCGGCGCAAGCGACCCGGCCACGATCGACGTCACCTGGTAGCCGAGCGAGACACCCGAGTACCGCATGCGGGTCGGGAACATCTCGGCCATGATCGCCGGCTGGCCGGCATACATGAACGCGTGGAACACCAGGCCGATGATGATTGCTGCGAGGATGACGGCGTTGTGCCCGCTGTTCATCATCGGGAAGGCGAAGAAGCCCCAGGTGCCGGCGCTCAGTGCGCCGATCATGTAGACGGGACGGCGGCCGATGGTGTCGGATAGCCGCCCGACGAGCGGGATCACCGCGAAGTGCACGGCGTGCGCGATCAGCATCCACCAGAGGATTTGTGCGGTGTCCGTGTGGACGATCACCTTGAGGTAGGTGATCGAGAAGGTCACCACGAGGTAGTACATGATGTTCTCGCCGAAACGCAGACCCATCGCCGTCAGCACGCCGCGGGGGTAACGCTTGAGCACCTCGAAGACGCTGAACGACGACTCCTTGACGTGCTCGGCCTGCTTCCGTGCCTCGATGAAGATCGGGGCATCGGTCACCTTCGTGCGGATGTAATAGCCAACGAAGACGATCACGGCCGACAGCCAGAACGCCACACGCCAGCCCCAGCCGAGGACTGCCGCATCGGTCAGTGTCGTCGTCAGGACCAGCAGCACAGCGGTCGCAACGAGGTTGCCTGCGGGTACGCCGGCCTGCGGCCACGACGACCAGAAGCCGCGGGACCGGTTCGGGCTGTGCTCGGCCACCAGCAGCACCGCACCACCCCATTCACCGCCGACGGCGAATCCTTGGATGAAGCGCAACGTGACGAGTAGGACAGGAGCCCAGTAGCCGATCTGACCGTAGGTGGGCAGGCACCCCATCAGGAAGGTGGCCGCGCCGACGAGGACGAGACTGAACTGGAGCAGTTGCTTGCGGCCGAACTTGTCGCCGAAGTGACCGAATACGATTCCGCCGAGTGGCCGGGCGACGAAGCCGACGGCGTAGGTGGCGAACGCCGCAATGATCGCGTCGAGTTCGTTGCCTCCGGCTGCGAAGAAGACCTTACTGAACACCAGCGTCGCGGCCGTTCCGTACAGAAAGAACTCGTACCATTCGACGACGGTGCCGGCCATGGATGCGCCGACCACCTTCTTCAGACCTGACGGTGGGGCTTCGCCCTCGGGCTTGGGCGTGTTGTCGACGCTCATCGTGGAATCCCTTTCTTCAAAAGTCACAGGAACTGCTACTCGGACGTGAGTTTTCCTGCGCGCGCACAGGATCGGTGACGCCCAGAACGGGCGACACGGTGGGTGAACAAACTGGGGCAGACCGGTCAGATGCCTCTGCCGCGTAACCCGCTACGGGCGTAGGTCATGGTCCAGAGATGCCGACGTACATCGTCTCGAGGTATTCGTTGATTCCTTCGCTTCCGCCCTCGCGCCCGACGCCGGAATGCTTCACTCCGCCGAAGGGCGCGGCGGGATTCGAGATCACACCCGAATTCAGGCCCAGCATCCCGGTTTCCAGACGCTCAGGGAGGCGGAGCCCGCGTGCTATGTCACGGGTGTACACGTATGCGACCAGGCCGAACGGAGTGGCATTGGCCAGTGCCACGGCCTCGTCCTCGGTGCGGAAGGTGACGACCGGTGCTACGGGGCCGAAGATTTCGGTGGCCAGGATCTTCGCGTCGCTCGGTACCTCGGTCAGGATGGTCGGCTGAAAGAACCATCCGTCCCCCGGGATCGGGGAACCGCCGGTCGCGACTTCGGCGCCCCGGCGCACGGCATCGTCGACCAAAGCCGAAACCTTGCCGCGACTCTTCTCGTCGATCAGCGGGCCCAGCTCCACGCCCTCCTCGGTGCCGCGGCCTACGCGTTTGGCCTCGAAACGGGCGGCCAGGCGCTGCACGAACTCGCCGGCAACGTCCTCGTGCACGTAGAAGCGGTTCGCCGCGGTGCACGCCTGTCCGATGTTGCGCAGCTTCGCGGCGAGCGCGCCTTCGATCGCCGCGTCGATGTCTGCGTCCTCGAAGACCAGAAACGGCGCGTTGCCGCCCAACTCCAGCGAGGTGCGCAGCACGTTGGCGGATGCCTGTTCGAGCAGTCTCCGGCCGACTTCGGTTGAGCCGGTGAACGATAGCTTCCGCAGTCGAGGATCGGCGATCAGCGGTCCCGCTGCAGCTCCAGCGTGAGTCGTGGGTATCACGTTGATCACGCCTGCCGGCACGCCGACCTCGTCGAGGATCTGTGCGAACAGCAAGGTTGTCAGCGGCGTGAGTTCCGAAGGTTTGACGACCATCGTGCATCCTGCCGCGAGCGCCGGGGCGATCTTGCGTGTCGCCATGGCAAGGGGGAAGTTCCACGGAGTGATCAGCAGACAGGGACCCACCGGTTTCTTCAGAACGAGCAGACGTGAATTGCCGTCGGGTGACCTCGTGTAGCGACCGTCGATGCGCACCGCCTCCTCGCTGAACCAGCGCAGGAATTCGGCGCCGTAGGTGACTTCACCCTTCGCCTCGGACAGCGACTTGCCCATTTCCATGGAGATGAGGAGTGCGAAATCGTCTGCTCGGGCGAGGACCGCCTCGTACGCGTTGCGCAGCAACTCGCCGCGAACTCGCGGCGGCGTCGCCGACCAATGCTCTTTTGCCGCAGTGGCTGCAGCGAGTGCGTCGATTGCGTCTTCCGGTGAAGCGTCGGCGACCGACACCAGAGTCCGGGCGGTGGAGGGGTCGTCCACCGAGAACCGGGAACCGGTCGACGCTTCACGCCATTCGCCCGCGATGAACAGCCCAGTGGGTATCGTCGCGAGAAGTTCCCGCTCGCGTGGTGTCGTGTTCTGGTGATGCCGAACAAGCTGTGCGGTCATGCGGTTACTCCGTTCTCGAACAGGATCACCTGGCGGACGGCGGTGCCGTCGGCAAGGTGATCCATCGCCTGGTTGATTTCGTCGAGCGTGATCGTCGACGAGATGAGCGCCTCGACCGGCAGCTTTCCCTCACGCCACAGTTGGGCGAAGATCGGGATGTCCCGTGCGGGGACAGCCGATCCGAGATAGCTGCCGACGATGGTGCGCGCTTCCGCGGTTATCCCGAGCGGGGAGATGGTGGCTGTTGCGGTGGGCGCCGGCAAGCCGACGGTGATCGTCTTGCCGCCCATGCCGGTGACTCGCACCGCAGTTTCGAACGCGCGGGCGTTGCCAGCCGCCTCGATGACGATCGGTGCCTTGAGGCCCACCTCGATCGCTGCTTGCGGTGTGTGTACGGCGGTCGCGCCGAGTTCGCGGGCGCGTTCGAGTTTGTCTGTGACAGCGTCGATGCCGATCACCGGGCCGCGCCCGAGCGATATCGCGGTGATCAGCGCGGCCATGCCGACACCCCCGAGCCCGACGACGACGACGGTGTCACCGTCCTGCGGCTCACCGGCGTTGATGACGGCGCCGCCCCCGGTGAGGACCGCGCAGCCGAGGACGGCGGCAATCTGGGGTGGGATGTCGTCATCCACCGGCACGACGGAGCGGCGGTCGACCACTGCATGGTCGGCGAAGCCGGAGACGCCCAGATGATGATGCACGTCGGCACCGTCGCGGTGCAGTCGGTGGCCTCCGGCGAGCAGTTCGCCGGCGTTGTTCGAGGCCGAACCGGGAGTACACGGCAGCCGCCCATTGGTCCGACAATTCGCGCACTCGCCGCATCGGGGCAAGAACGCCATCACGACCCGCTGGCCCGGGCGCAGGTCGTCCACTTCCGACCCCACTTTGACGACCCGTCCCGCGGCCTCGTGCCCGAGGAGCATGGGGACCGGACGGACACGGTTGCCGTCCACGACGGACAGGTCGGAGTGGCACAGCCCCGCCGCCTCGATCTTGACCAGGAGTTCTCCAGGTCCGGGCGGATCAAGGTCGAGCTCCCGGATGCGGATCGGCCGGGACTCGGCGTAGGGCCGGGGCATGCCGATGTCCTCGAGCACGGCTCCAATGATCTTCATGCCGAATCACCGTCCTTTGCAGTGTATTTCTGTGCTGCGTGGTTGTCGCGGTGACCGCTGCCAGATGTCGCGAGCGCGTTGGCCACGGATGCCTGGATATCGTCACCGGCGCGGAGCGGGTTGTACGCGAATATCCCTTCGTGAGCGAGGACCGGGCGGCGATCGCCGGCCAGCTCGGGGTACCTCTCTTCGAGTGCCTCACGTTGACGGGCGAGCTTGTGCCAGTGAGCAACCGTCTCGCTGTCGCCCTGCCGCACTGCCCGCCACGTGTTCGGCATTTGTTCGCGGCTGGGCCCCGACTTCGCCATTCCGCCGATGCGCACCTTGGAGATACGCCGCCGGGTGGTGCTGCCGCACACGACGCAGTCGGGCGCGGCGGAGTTCATGCTCGGGACGGCATGCTCGAAACGGTGTCCGTGCTCGCAGCCGAAATCGTAGAGAATCATCTGCCCGTCTAGCTGTAGTAGCTGTCGGGCGCGACCCGCAGCGTCTGGAACTGGGTGGCGTCGTGTCCGAAGATGACTTCGGCCCCGGTGCGGTCCGCGATACCGCGCAGCTTGTCCACCGACTCGAGCCACCGGAGGTTGTCCCAGACGATCGCGGCGCCGGTGGCAGGCGGTCCCCAACTGTCGCCGAGGTACACCGCATCGGAGGTGAAGATCTTCGTGCCGTCGTTCTCCAGGTTCAGCTGCAACGACATGGTTCCCCACGTGTGGCCGGGAGTGTGGATCACGTTCACGCCGGGAAGGATCTCGGCATCGCCGTGGACCGCCTCCAGATCCAAGCCGTCATAGTCGCTGACGATGTGCGCGCCGCTGGAGTATCCGGTGATGCCCCGTGCGCCCTCGATCTCGTCGGCTTGGGCGAGGATCCGCGTCTTCGGGTTGGCGAACATCTTCGCGTTGGCGGCGTGATCCAAGTGCAGGTGGGACAAGATCAGGATGTCGATATCGCCGGGGGTGAGCTCCAGGCTCGCCAGCGACGTGTCGAGGTAACCCGGCCCGTCCGCCGGATCGCTGACCGGAAAGAACTCGTGAAACCCGGTCGGCGCCCACCGCTGCTCCCAGTCGCGTGGGACTCCGGTGTCCCACAGAACTTTTCCCTCGGGGTGATCGATCAGCACGGCATGGGTGGGGCATTCTCCCCAGACCACCGGGTCGTTCTTGTGGTTCCGGTCGCGGATGGTGCGGCCACCCTTCAGCAGCAACCACGTCAAGTCCGTCTCCATGACGCCGGTGGAGAGGACGTGCACCTTCATATCGACCACTGCAATCTCCTTCACTTTTGTGGCGCCACTCACTCTGGCGGAAGATTGCGGGCTCGCATACAGCGCAGGGTGACATATGTAGCCTCAAAACATGGCAACAGATGACATGGGTGCGTTCGGCAGCCCGCCGGTGCTGGCCTCTCCCTCGACGGACGACGTGCGCCGCGCGCTCCGCGAGTGCGCGGAGGACCTCACCAGCGTCCGGGACCGTGGAGTGGTACTTCAGGGAATCCTGCGTCGCGCCCGGACCCTCTTGGCTGCCGACATGGCATATCTCAGCGTGAACGACCTGGAGCGCGGCGAGACGTGTATCGAAGAGGGCGTCGGTGTGCAGACCGACGCCTACCGCTCCATCCGCATGCCGCTCGGGACCGGCATCCTCGGAGCCGTCGCTGCGGGAAATGCACCCGTGCAGACCAGCGACTACCTCACGGACCCGAACATGAACCATCTGCCCGGTATCGATGCCATCGTCCGTGGTGAAGGCGTTCGTTCGATCCTGGGGGCGCCGATCCGGGTCGGCGGTCGGGTGGTGGCAGCGCTCCTCGTGGCGTGCCGACGGCCCTGCGAGTTCTCCGAGGAGTCGGTCGCCGGCTTGGTTGACATCGCCGCACAGGCCGGCGTTGCCTTCGAACACCTGCGCATCCGGCGAGAAGCCACCGGGCTCCGGGCCGCACTGTCGCAGACCGTGTCGTCGACGGAGCGCCGTCAGCACGAACTGGAGTCACTGCTACTCCTCGACGACCGTCTCATGGCTGCACTACGCGGCTCCAGCGCCCTGGTGGGCATCATCGACGTGCTCGGTGAGTTCCTCGGCGGACCGGTGAGCATTCACGATCCTGATGGCAATCTCGTTGTCGGGCAGGCAATAGCAGCCGACGGGTGGCTGTGTACGCCGGAGGCGCGGACGTCGGTGGCGATCTCCCATCGCGAACAGGGCGCGGTCCTCGTCAAAGCCGGTGGGATTCCATTCCTCGTGATGGCGGTATCCGCGGGCGAGGAGCATCTCGCGACTCTCGTTGCGGAGGACGCGCGGGGGAGACGCGAGATGATCTCCCGCGCATCGGTGTTCGTGTCCACGGCGCACCTGTTCGAGCGGACGTTGGAGGCCTCGTCCAATCGAGAACAGTTCGAACTGATCGAACTGCTGATGACCATGCGCGAACGCGCCGAGCCCGCGTTACAAGTGCGCCTACAGTCCTACGGTTTCAACAGAGGTGAACCTCTCGAAGTGCACGTGTGCGAAGGAACGGCTTCGGTGCAGCAGAGCTCGACGGTCGCGGCAATCAAGACCGCGACGGCCGGCACCCCCGCTGTTGTCGCGGTGCATGCAGGCCACATCTGCGTGCTCTGCCCGGCCACCGAACCACACAAGCGAGGCGCCACTATAGCGGCCACGCTGAAAGCCGCAGGGCTGACCGTCCTGGTCGGCAGTGCGAAAGCGTCCGGCCTTGCCGCGGTGCGGGCCGCGCACGATGAGGCGCGCGCCGTGGTCTCGGCGATGCGAGCGCTGGGCCGGTCCCACGGATCCTCCGACGTCGTGGGCCTCGGTCTGGCCGGAGCGATTTCCGGTGTGCGAGACGAGAAGTGGGTGGCCGGCCTGGTCGACCGCTTCCTCGGTCCGCTGATCTCCTACGACCAGGAGCGTCACACGCAGCTGTGTGAAACCGCTTGGCACTACTCGGAGAACGGCGGACACCTGGCCAGGACGGCGACGGCACTTCACGTCCACATGAGCACCGTGCGGCAACGTATCGACCGTATCGACACCATCCTTGGAGAGAGTTGGCGCCGCGCACCCAGCAGCCTGGACACGCACCTCGCCCTCCGCCTGTATCGACTCCGGGCCGGTGACGAAGGTACCGACTTCCGGTCATGAGGAATGACGCGCGTCATTCCTGACATCTGCGGTGAGCGCGGCGCGAGTCGAGGGTGCATTAGAGCGGCTAATGCTGATGCAGTTTCAGTAGCTTTACTGAATAAGGTTCGCGGTCCTAATGTCGGAGCGATAAATGCACTCGCATGAGCCCCGTTGCGGGGAAAGGACGGTCCACATGAGCGGTGTCAGCGATCTACCTCAGATGCTTGCCCAGATGCGTCCCGAACTCCGCCCGGGAACATTCGTGTTCCTTGCCTTAACAGAGCCACCGCCCGCTGGTTTGCACCCGGTCATGACGTTCGCCGAGGACGAGGCCCTCACCGTCATCGTTCCGCAGCACGAAGCCGATATCCAAAAGTGCAGCTACGAATCGGCTTTCGCGTGGATCTCACTGCGTGTCCAAAGTGACCTCGAAGCCGTTGGCCTGACTGCGGCATTCAGTAACGCACTGTCCGAGGGTGGAATCAGCTGCAACGTCGTTGCCGCCTACTACCACGATCACATCTTTGTGCCTGCCGAAGCAGCATCGATGGCAATGGACATTCTCAATGGACTCTCCGGGGAGCACCACCTGTGAGCGCTGCGGGAACACACATCACAACTCGATGATCTTTCGCAGCAGCGTTACGACGTCTTGATTTGGCTGATGGACAGTCTGCGATCCACCTCATCGGAACCGAGCAGGTGGTCCAGGGCAAGTTGAACGCCGCCTTGTAACGCGGCGTCGAGGCCCGTGGCACACGTCTGCACTGTGATGGTCTCGCTGGACAGTGGGAGACACCGCTCGTACAACACACTGCGCACCGCCGCCACCAGCGGTTCTGCAGCGGCGAGTGCCCCACCCAGGGCCAGTACATCGGGATTGAAGAAGTCGACGACGACGGCCAGCACGGTTCCGATCGTATGTCCGGCTTCTCGTAGCGCTTCGGTGGCTGCGATGTTTCCGCTTCGGGCCAGTTCGACGACTTCCATTGGGTTTGCAACCGAAAGGCCTTGCTGTCGAAGCAGTTCCACGACAGCACCACCACCGGCGACGGATTCCAGGCACGAGGTGTTGCCGCACGTGCAAGGAAGAACAGACTTGCCGTCTACGGGCACGTGACTGATGTCTCCGGCGCCACCGCGTGCCCCGCGGTGCAGACGCCCGGCAGATACGATGCCCATGCCGATACCGGTGCCTATCTTGGCGACCAGAAGGTGCTGGGCGTTCGACCCGCGTATGGCGTGCTCGCCAAGCGCCATGAGGTTGGCATCGTTGTCGACGAGCACGGGAATGTCGGTGTGGCGGCGCATTTCGGCTTTGACGTCGGCCATGTGCCAACCGGGCATGCGCGACGGCACTACGATGCGTCCGGTCGCGTAGTCGACCGGCGCCGGAATGGCGAGGCTGAGGGCGCGCAACGCCGGCCGTTGCTCGGGCTCCTTGTCTGTCAGCGTGACGATCCGACGGTGGAGATCCGCGAGGACGATCTCTGGGCCGTCGGTTATCGGAATCGCGACTTCCTCGCTGCGGAGGAGTCGTCCGGAGAGGTCGGCGACGCCCAGACGAGCATGGTGCGCTCCAAGCTCGAGTGCGGCGATTCGGGCCTTACCGCCGTGGTCTTCGATGCGCAGACGGCGCGGTCTTCGACCGCCTCTCGAGGCGTCGCTGCCGTCCTCGCGGAGATAGCCGTGGTCGATCAACTGGTTGACCCGAAGCGACACTGTCGAGGCGGCAAGCCCACTCAGTCGGGCGAGATCGGACCTCGATGAGGCGGCGCCTGAGCGGATCAGCTGCATGAGCTGTCCTGCTGTCACCCCGATCGATTTTTCGGTGGCCGGCGGCATCGTCATCAACGACATCTTACATAAAGGAAACAACTTTCTCCAATATCCGCTTGACTTTCTACGATTATCGAAGGAATAGTAGTGAGAACGAGCACACCGCCCCTATGAAGAAGATATTGGTGACACGCATAGGCATTGTCGGTGCCGGGCTTCGCGGCCAGCTTTTCCACGAAGCGTTGACCGCCCTACCGGAAGTAACGGTGGTCGGCTTGTGCGACCCATCACCGGCGGCTCGAGCTCGGTTGGCGAGTAGCGTGCAGCCGCACGTCGCGGTCGTCGAGACGCACGAAGAGCTTTATGCCCTTGGTGTGGATGCGGTCGTGATCGCAACACCGGACTTTGCGCACACCAAACCGCTGCTCGATGCGTGCGCGGCCGGTCTCGACGTGGTCGTCGAGAAACCGCTGGCGATGAACGTCCCGGAGGCAACTGCGATTCGGGACGCAGTGGAGGCGGCGGGTGTGCGGTGCGTGGTTGCCTTCGAAAACAGATGGAACCCTGCATTTGTCCGAGCGCAGGAAGGGCTCATCAATACCGGATCCCTCATTTCGCAGTGGATCCGCCTGAGCAATAGCTTCACCGTGCCGACGGAGATGCTGAGTTCGTGGGCAAGCCGAACTTCGCCTGGCTGGTTCCTGATGCCCCACACCGTCGACATCGCCATGTGGATGAGCGGCAGCTCACCGGTTTCGGTGAGTGCGGTAGGACGCCGCGGCGCGCTGGCAAAGCGCGGGATCGATACCTGGGACGTGCTTTTCGCTCATCTGCGTTTCGCTGATGGCAGCGTGGCGGCGTTGGAGTCCGCTTGGGTGCTCCCGGACGGGCTGCCCTCCATCGTCGACTTCCGCTACGAGGCGGTCTCGGAGGGAGCCCGGGTGGAGTTCGATGCCGGACAGCAAGGCGTGCGAATTTCGGACACGAGGACAACCAGCGCGGGTCTGTTGCCGTTCACCACGGGCGGAGCCACTCAAGGGATGCCGCAGTGGATGATCCGTGACGTCATCGCCGGGCTCGCTCGGGGTGTGACTGTCGGTCCCGACGTGCAGCACGGACTCGTGGTCACCCAGGTTGTTGCCGCGATCCACGAATCGGCGGCTGCCAACGGCCAATCGGTGTTGCTCAAGGAGATCTCGGCATGACCGATCAACATGTAGCCATGCAGCCGCCCCAGTCGTCCACGCTCGCGCGGCCGTCCGCAGGCGCGCAGTCGCAGTCTTGGAGGAAGTGGCTGCGTGGCCGCTACAGAAGTGGTGCGCTCATCGCGGTGCTGGTGCTCGAAATCGCATTCTGGTCGCTCGCCACTCCACGGTTCCTCAGCGCTACCAACCTGATCAACATCCTGCTGGCTGCCTCGGTGGTCGGGATCATCGCAGTGGGAATGCTTTTCGTCATTCTCACCGCAGGCATCGACCTGTCCGTCGGCAGCATGGTCAGCTTCGCCGGCATCGCGGTGGCGGCCTCATTGGGTGTCATCGACAGCATATTCATCGCCTTGCTTGTCACATTCGCCGTCGGCGCGGTGTCCGGCTGGTTTGTCGGAACCCTCGTCGGAAAGCTCCGTATCCCGGCACTGATCATGACGCTGGGCATGTACTACGTTCTCGCCGCCGGCGCCCAGATTTGGGAGGGCGGTAGATCCATACCTGTCACAAACGAGGCCGTGTTGCTGCTCGGCTCCGGATACCTCGGCCCGATCCCGGTGCCGGTCCTGGTGCTATTGGTCGTGTATGCGCTGGGCTGGTACCTACTCACCCTGACCAAGTTCGGCAGACACGTCTATGCGATCGGCGGAAACCCGCAAGCCGCCCGGCGCGCGGGCGTCCGCGTCGAGGGCACTCTCACCTGGGTCTATGTCATCAGCGCGGTCCTCGCCGCCCTTGGCGGACTGCTTTACGCCGGTCGGTTGGCCACTGCCAGCCCGCTCACCGGCACCATGCTCGAACTTCAGGTCATCGCGGCGGTGGTCGTCGGCGGCGCAAGCCTGCTCGGTGGGCGAGGCAACCTTCGAGACACATTCGTCGGGGTGCTTGTGCTCGCGATCCTGCAGAACGGCATGACCCTGATCGGTGTTCCCAATTTCTGGCAGAACTTCCTCAATGGCGTCGTGCTGATCATGGCTGTGCTGCTCTCAGGCGATTCAGGTCTGCTGGACATGTTCGGACGCCGCGCACGGACCTCGGCCCCCAGAGCCACAAAAAGTTGATCTCACCACCAATCCAACGACAGACAATCGAGCTCAAAACTCAAGGAGACCCGAGAAATGAAACGCACCAACACTGCTCGGCGACTGTCGTTGTCGGCGACCGCACTCGTGTCCTGCTTGTCCGCAGTGGCGTGCAGCGCAACCGGCCCGGGCAGTACTGCCACCAATGTCGACCCAGCAGGTCAACTTGTCCTCGGCCACTCCTACCAGAACATCACCGACGAGTTCTTCGCTACCGAACTGCAGATCGAGCAGCAAATGGCACAAGCGAACGGCTGGGATTACATCAGCAGTGACGCGCAGAGCAATCCCGCACGTCAATTGGACGACATCAACAACCTGATCAGCCGCGGGGTCAACGTCCTGGTCGTCGATCCGATCGATCCGGATGCCGTTTCGCCCGGGATCATGGCCGCCAATCGGGCGGGCATTCCGGTGCTGTCGCTGATTCGCAAACCCTCGCACGGCGAATTGGCCGGACTCATCCGCCTCGACAGCACTCAGGACGGCCGCAATGGTTGTGAGTACGTCGCCAAACAGCTAAACGGCAAAGGCAATGTCGTCAATATTACCGGCCCCCTCCAGATCCAAGCAGCTCGTGAGCGCGCCGATGGCTGCAACGAGGCGCTGAAGAACTACCCCGGGATCACGGTGGTAGCCCAACCTGCAACGGATTACACGCTGCGCGACGCTGAGCGGAAAATGACCGACGTCCTGCAGGCCCACCCCGAGGTCGATGCGGTGTTCGGCGGAAATGACCAGATCGCCCTCGGCGCGGTTCGCGCGCTGATAGCGGCCGGCCAAGATCCACAATCGAAGGTGATCGTCGGTATCGACGGCACCGAGCCTGCGCTACGGGCGATCTGCAGCGGGGAAATGGATCTGTCACTGGCAACCTTCAGCAAGACCGAGGCCGAGCTTGTGATCGACGCCGCAACCAAGCTCCACTCCGGGCTGACGGTCGGCGACGTCCTCTTTCCGGCGAAGCCTGTGACGGTCGACAACGTGCTCGATGAGGCCAAGGTCGCCGACTACGACCTCGGAGATTGCCCCAAGGCCACGTCATGAGTCACGCACTCGAACCGACACAATCGGTTCCGAAAAACGCAGTTGTGCCGACGCTGACCGTCGAGAACGTCGTCAAACGATTCGGCGGTGTGACTGCCCTCAACAAGGTGTCGCTGACTGCCTTGCCGGGTGAGGTGACCGCGCTCGTCGGCGACAATGGCGCTGGAAAGTCGACTCTCGTGCGGTGCTTGTCCGGTGTGCATCAGCCCGACGAGGGCGAGATCCTCATCGAGGGAAAGCGCCAAGTTCTGCCCAATCCTCCGGCAGCGCGCGCCGCAGGCATCGAGACCGTGTTCCAGGACTTGGCGCTGGCCGACGACCTCGATGTCGCCTCGAACATGTTCCTCGGTCGTGAACTCACCTATGGGCTCAAAGGACTATTTCGGTTGCGCCGCAAGGAGATGGAGGCCGAAGCGGCAGAGGTGCTCGAACGTTACGGCATCAGGATGCCGTCGGTGCGCTCAACAGTGCGAGAGCTATCCGGCGGACAACGCCAAGGCGTCGCAATCGCTCGCGCGGTCGGCTGGGGCAGTCGATTGGTCCTCATGGATGAGCCCACCGCCGCACTTGGTGTACGCGAGACCGCGCGCATTCTCGACATCGTCCGTGGCCTGGCCGATCGTGGCTTGGCCGTGGTGCTCATCAGTCACAACATGGAGCAAGTACACGACGTTTCCGACGCCGTGTGGATCCTGCGCGGCGGAAACATGGTGACAGGGATGCGCACCGCCGACACCACCACCTCACAGATCGTGCACTACATCACCACCGGCCGGGGCTTGGACACATGACACGTGCAGCGTCCGGTGCACCTGGTAGCGCAAGAGCCGCCTCGTGACCGTGGTCCTGGGCATCGACATCGGCGGTACTCATTCGCGCGCGCATCTCGTGCGTGACGGCAACATTGTGCTGTCCACCCAGAGCAGCAGCGCAAGCCCAACCGCGAACGGGCAAGCCAACGCTCGCGCTGCATTGCATCAGTTGTTGTCGCCGATACGACAGGCCTGTGCGGATTCCCGCATCGTGGCTGCCTGCGTCGGATCGGCAGGCGGTGAGGCTGCGAGCACACAACGGTTCCTGTCCGCCGAACTGCATGCCAGCCTCGACATCGATCGGCTGTCCATCATCTCCGACGGCGATCTCATCCTTCCTGCCGCCGGACGGCGCGAAGGCGTTGCCGTCATCGCGGGAACCGGTTCGGTGGCCGTCGGATTCCGGGGTGGTACCCGCGTGCAGGCCGGGGGCTGGGGATATCTCCTCGGTGACGAAGGTGGCGGGTATTGGACGGTGCGTGAGGCGATGCGCGCCGTGCTGGTCAAACCGTCGGGTACTGCGTCGGCCCTCGAAGGGGCACTCTGCTCGGCACTCGCTGCGCACAGCCGGGCGGAGCTCTTGCAGCGACTGTACGAACAACCGGCACCGCAGGCGTGGGCCAAGCATGCCGCCATCGTCTATGCCGTAGCCGCCGATGGTGACGTTGATGCGAACATGGTGGTTGGCCGTGCCGCGCAGTCTCTCGGCGATCTCGCCTTGTCCGCTCTCAATCAACTCCCGCATCCGGTGCCGGTGGTACTGGCGGGTGGCGTATTGACTTCCCAGCCGCGCCTGGCCGCGGACGTTGCAGCGCGCCTGACGGCCGCCGGTCATCCAGACACCGCTGTGCTGAAACGGCCACCGGTCGAGGCTGCCGTTCTGATCGCTGAGCAGCTGGCGCGTGCGGCGACCCCCACATAACCCCGTTCTCCATACATCCAAGCCAAAACCCATGCGGGAGTGGCTTATTTCCTGCGCCCGCTACGAACTTCGGGAGAAACCATGGAACTGTTGACTGCCCCGCAACTTGTTACCGAGGGCCGGCTACTCACCCCGGGATGGGTGCTGTTCGACCGGAGGGTGCGCGAGTTCGGTGATGGTGAGCCTCCGTTGCGCGTCCGACAAGCGGCTACACGGATTACGGCGCTGACTAGCGGCGTAGTTTCTCCTGGCTTGGTCGACATGCACATCAACGGAGCGTTCGGTGCCGACTTCGCGACCGCCGGCGATGATGACTGGGCAGCGGTCGCCAGGCGCTTGCCGAGCACCGGTGTCACCTCATTTCTGCCCACCTTCATCACGGCGCCGCTTCGTGAGCTCGCGGCACGACTGCAGGCTCACCGAGCTCGTCGCTCCGCCGTGCAGGAGGCTCCGGGCTCCGCCAAAGTCCTTGGCATTCACCTCGAAGGCCCTTTTCTGGCTGAGCGATATCGCGGTGCGCACCGAGCCGACCTACTTCGCGATCCCACGCCGGAACGCGTCGACCTGCTGCTGGAGTACGGTGGCGACGATCTCGCCTGCGTCACGCTCGCACCCGAACGCCCCGGTGCACTGAACGCCGTGCGGCGGTTTGTTGCGGCTGGAGTGCGGGTCGCGATCGGGCACACCGACGCCGACGAAGCCACTGTTGGATCCGCCGTGGACCTCGGGGCCTCCATAGTCACTCACCTGTACAACGCGCAACGCCCACTGCAGCACCGTGACCCCGGCACCGTCGGCCGTGCCCTTACCGATGACCGGCTCACCTGCGGCCTGATCGTTGATCTGCATCACGTTGAACCCACTGCAGTGCGAGTGGCATTTCGTTGCGCGGGCGGACGAATCGCTCTGGTGACCGATGCCATGGCGGCTATGGGAATGCCGACCGGCACTTACCAACTCGGCGGTGATGGAGTGGACGTATGCACCGGTGAACCCCCGCGGCGCGCGGATGGGACCATCGCCGGATCTGCCCTGCGCATGGACCAGGCGGTCGGCAATGCCGTCCAGCATTGTGGGGTCGATCTGGTCACCGCGCTTGACGCGGCGACCAGGGTCCCAGCGGCGGCACTCGGGCATCATGACCTCGGCAGAATCGCGGTGGGCAGTCCAGCCGATCTGGTGTGGCTCGACGACGACCTGCGTGCGGCGGCGACGTGGGTTGACGGTGTCCGCGTGTGGTCGCGTGAATACGAACAGCGGTCCATGCTCATTGGAGCCGCAGGATGAGCCCAATGAATCCCGGCCTGCACGCCAGCATGATGGCGCGTGAGATTGCCGAACAGCCGGCCACCGTGCAACGCACCCTTGATGCGCTGCTGCCGCTGCGAAAGAGCTTGCGAGAACTCGCCGGAAAGCGCAGGCACGTTCTGTTGGTCGCGCGCGGCTCCTCTGACAACGCCGCCGTTTATGGGCGTTACCTTTTGGAGACGCATAGCAAGGTGCCGGCCGCGCTCGCAGCACCCAGCGTCGCCACTCACTACCACAGCCCGATTGACCTGTCGGACACCGTGGTTGTCACAGTCAGCCAGTCCGGTCGCACCGAGGAGATCGTCACCGCCCAGCGGTGGGCGCGCAGTTGCCGAGCTGTCACCGTTGCAATCACCAATGATCCGACGAGTCCCTTGGCGGCCGAGGCCGACGCTGCGTTGGTGACACAGGCCGGCCCCGAGCTGGCCGTGCCCGCGACCAAGTCCTACACCGCGCAGTTGGCGGCTCTGGCCGTGTTCGCCACTGCGCTCGCGCCCGACCCTGAAGCGCTCGACGACGAATTGAACCGAGTTCCTGGGGAACTCGCGGCCGTGCTCAACCAGCGGTCGCAGGTTGAGCCGGCGGTCGACCTTCTCGCCGGCGACGGGCCGATACTGGTTGTAGGACGCGGGCTCGCGTTGGGCACTGCGCTCGAGGTCGCACTCAAACTCGAGGAGACCTGCCTGCGTCCGGTGCGCGGATTGTCCTACGCGGACCTCCGGCACGGACCCATCGCGGTGGTGACCACCGGTGTCACGGCGGTCCTGGTGTCCGCGGCGGACGGTCCGCTCGTGTCCGGCATGACCGCGCTCGCCGACGATCTGCGTCGCCTCTGCGCGACAGTCATCGGCTTCGGCGGCGATCAGGAGTTCCGAGCCGCCTGTGACCTTGGCATCGCCGGCCCCCGGCTCTCGGAATCAGTGGCACCCCTTGGCCTGATATTGCCGGCACAGCTGATGGTAGAGATGCTGGCCCGCCGTCTCGGGCTTGACCCCGACGCGCCCCGCGGTCTCGCCAAGGTGACGCAGACCGACAGTTCGCCCGGCACTTCCACACGTCGCGATGTCAGCTGAGTCGAAACGTCATGAGAGGCCTGGTCGAGATCGGCCCGCGGGTAAGGCCTTTCGTTAACACCGCGGCGATCAACCGTGCCTGAAGTGATCCGTTGCGTGACCCGTTGTTGCCTGTCACCGTCGATTTCTCCTGAAAACTGTCTCGTCAGTGTTCTCGCCGAGAGACTTCCCGACGATGATGCGAGCCATCGCCAGGATAGGCCGCCGCAGGCCGTTGCCGAGGTCGGCCGATAGGCTAGTCAGGCCCAGGAACACTCTTCGTCTCGTTAGGCCCGAGCTGGTGAGCGCGAAGCGGATGCGATCCGAGGGCGACCTTTTTACTGGTTGGGCACCGACTCGTAGTTCGGGGCGCCGGTACTGTTCGGGGTCCTCGGTCACGGCTACGACCGATATTTCGGGCGGTCGGTCGGGTCCCGGCGATGACTGCGCCCAGGCCGTTGTGTAAGGCGAGGTGGCAGTGGGAGTCGATGAGCGGTGTGTCTGTGCTGGGACAGCGGGTGACACCGCAGAACCCGAAGTGGAAGATGCGTCGGCCACGACGGATCGGTACACGCCGTTGTGCCTGACGGCCGCCCACAAGGTGTGGTGGGCCAACCTGTGGTTTAGTCTTGTCTGACAAGTAGCCCAATCTCGTCGCGACCGATGCGGAGACCTCATGATGCAGTCCGTCCCGCTTACCTTGGAACCATTGACGGCAGATGCGTTCGCACCGTTTGGCACCGTGCTGGAGATCTTCGACGATGGAACGCCGCTGACGCCAGAGGAAGCCACGCTTGATCTCTCGCAGGGCAAACCAAGGTTCTATCTGATGCGCGTGCCACGGCGGCCGTTCCGGGTGCGCGGGCTCACACGACATCGCTTGACCACGCAAACCTTGATGTCATTGGGGGGCCGGCCATGGATACTTGCCGTCGCCGCTCCCTGCGATGTCGAAGATCCGGCCGTGGAGCCGGATCTTTCCACGCTGCGGGCCTTCGAGATTCCGGGCCAGGTTGCGGTCACCATGCACCGGGGGTGCTGGCATTCTGGTCCCCACTTCGACGAGCCCGAGATGTCCTTCGCCAACCTCGAGCTCGCCGACACCAACATCGTTGATCATCAGACGTTTCTCCTGACACGACTGAACCGGGAGTATGTGCTGTCTTCTTCTTGATCTGCACCTCGAAATCCCCTCCACGAACCGTTGACCTGCGACTGACCTGCCAACTCAGGTCTGACAACCTATAGTGGTCGTCGTGTCGACAACGCCGACAAGACCTGATTTGACCACCGCTCTGCATGACTTTGTGACGGCCATCGCACGAGATGGTGGCCCACTGCCCAGTGAGACGAGTCTGGTCGCGCGGTTCGGCGCAAGTCGTCCAGCGGTGCGCGAAGCGTTGGCACGCCTAGAGGAGCGCGGCCTGATCCATCGCTCCCAGGGGGCGAGCACTGCCATCAACCCATCGCTGCCCCGTTTGAAGGCGCGTTTGGACGAGGAAGTCGACAAGAGCGAAATCATCAGCGCTCTGGGTTTGGTCTCGACACTGCACGTGCATCGCAAGGAAATCGTCGAGGTCACCGATGCAGAGGTCGAACATTTCGGCCTTCGCGGCGGGTGCCGTGCGCTGCGAACGACAAAAGTATGGAGCGCCGATGGTGTTCCGTGCACCATGGCCGTCGACTCCATTCCCCTGGAGGTCGACCAACGTGCTCTGGCGGCCGCCGAAATCGACGCCACCCCACCGGTCTGGCACCTCGCAGAGGCGATCAACGGTGTGCATGCGGCCTGGGAGACGGTCTGGTTGACTGCGGACAAACTCGACGAAATCGAGGCCTGGCTGCTGCAGCGTACTGCGGGTGAAGCGGTGCTCCGACTGACGTTGCACGGACTCGACCCGCATGGCCGGACCGCCTACTGGGCTGACGAAATCCAGACCAGAGACCCGATCGACTACTCCTTGGTGCGCAACATTCGGCGCGTCCGACCCACAGACTGACGCGGATCTTGGCTTAGGTCATCCATCGAACTTGTCTGACTAATCATCTCACCCGTCCTCTTCGGTGTGACGATGGTGTTTCGTGTCTTGACAATCGGTACTGCGCTGTAACACCCAGGTTTCGGTGCATTAATAGTGCATTGCTGAACTCGCCGCGACGACCAGCAGTCCGCATACTTGGCCTACTTGTCAGACGAGTTGCGTGGTGCGCTCCCGAGAAACGGGTCGCTCACGTCCTACAGACGGAATCGGAGACCAGGGTGGCGACCACAGAAGCACCAACAGATCGCGGCTACGGCGCGAGGCTCGTAGCGATTGAACCCGGTGGCGCGGAGTACATCCCGTTGGCTGAGCGCCATGGTTCACCGCGCCAACTGCTGTTCACCTTCTTGGCGCCGAACATGGAGTTCGCGACGGTTGGTGTGGGCATTTTGGGGCCGCTCGTCCTTGGGTTGTCGTTCTGGCAGACGTTTTGGGCGATCATCCTCGGTGTGTTGCTCGGTGCCGGCACGACCGGCGTCCTTGCCGCTTGGGGACCCGGGCATGGCTTACCGCAGATGGTGATCAGCCGCAGCGCATTCGGATTCCTCGGCAACGCGGTTCCGGCCGCACTGAACACCGTGCTGGCCGGCGTCGGGTGGTTTGCGGTCAACGCGGTCAGCGGCGCGTTGGCGCTCCATGTGTTGGCGCCCTCAATCGCATTGCCTCTTTGCCTGGCCATTGTGGTCTTGATCGAGGTCGGCGTGGCGTTCCTGGGCCACAACCTGGTGCAGGCGCTAAACCGTTACGCCGGATGGGTGTTGGCGGTGATCTTCATCGCCGCCAGTATCTGGGTGCTCTTCGGGGTTGAACCTGGAGCGCCGAGTGACCCGATTCCCGGGGCGTTCACAATCCAGGCTGCGGCGGTATTCGGCTTCGCGGCCGGCTGGAACACTTTCGCTTCGGACTACTCGCGCTATTTCCCTCCGACCACGCCACGCTCCAGGATCGGCGCGTACGCCAGTGCAGGGATAGCGTTGGGGTGTATCCCGTTGATGGTCGCTGGTGCGGCCGTAATCACGGCTGGTCAGTCCGTGTTCGATCCGAGTGCGTTCACCAACGTCCTGCCGTGGTGGTTCGGCCACCTGACTTTGGTGGCGGTGCTCGGCGGGTCAGTCGCCGCGAACGCGATGAACCTGTACTCGGGCTCGATCTCGTTCACCGCTCTGGGGTTGAGGCTCCCTACCCGACGCGCCCGCGCCTTCACCAGCCTCGCCCTGGGGGCGCTCGGAGCCGCTGTCTCGTTTTGGGCGCTCAAGGACGCCGCGGCCTCCTACACGAACTTCTTGTTGATCATCGCCTACACCATCGGCCCCTGGCTGGGTGTCGTGTTCACCGACCGACTCCTGCGCCGAGGCCGCGACTTTCAGGCCTTGCTGACCGACCCGAGGTACGTCAACTGGGCGGGCGTCATCGCCTACCTTATCGCCGCAGTGGGGTCGGTGGTGTTGTTCGCCAATCAGCACCTCTACACCGGCCTGGTGGTCCGGCAACTCCCCGGCTTGGGTGACTTGACGGTGCTGGTCGGGTTCCTTCTGGCCGCCGGTCTGTATTACGTCCTGGTAAGAGTTCTTCGCCCAGCATTGTCGACCGACGACTTTCTGCAGACTTCGCTCACATCCACCACAAAGCCAGGGACCGAGGAAATCGCATGACACAAACCGACACGATGTCCGTCACCGTTCTCACCGGCGCGACCATCATCACCATGGATCCGCAACGGCGGGTACTCGCCGACGCTGCGATCGCGTTCGGGGAGACGATCCTTGCCGTGGGTCCCAGTGTGGACGTCGTCGCGGCATACCCTTTCGCGACGGTTCGTGACTGCCGCGGCGCAGCGATCATGCCCGGCATGGTCAACACCCACACCCACCTGTTCCAGACCCTGCTCAAGGGCCTCGGCGATGACCGGGTGCTCTCGGACTGGATGACGACGATGACCGGACCGTCGGCCGCGGAACTCACTCCCGAAGACGCCAACGCCGCGGCATTGCACGGCTGCGCCGAGGCCCTCACGACGGGTACCACCACCATCCTCGACTTCTGCTACGCCCATCCTCGTGCCGGGATCGGCGATGCTGTCGCCGAGGGCATGCGTGATGTCGGCATCCGGGGGATCGTCGCGCGTGGATACCTCACCAGCGGCGACGACGTCGGACTTCCCAAGGAGATCGTGGAGCCGCTGTCGACAGCCCTTGACGACGCGTCCCGGCTGATGTCGGAATGGAACACCCCCAACGCCCGAGTCACCGTCGGCCTGGCGCCGTGCATGAGTTGGTCGGTGGATGAGGCGACGTTGATCGAGACCCGCGCGCTTGCCGATCAGCACAACGCGCTGATCACGATGCACCTCGCCGAGACACCTTTCGACGTGTCTGAATCGGTGCGCCGCTTCGGAATGCGGGATGTGCCGTTCGCGGCCAAGACGGGTCTTCTCGGACCGGACCTCGTCGGGGTGCACTGCGTACAGGTCGATGACGCTGACATCGGGCTGATCGCCGACACCGACACCAAGGTCTCCCACAATCCTTGCTCCAACCTGTATCTGGCCAGCGGTTTCGCCCCGGTTCCGGTGATGCAGCGCCGCGGGATCACCGTGGGCTTGGCCACCGACGGCCCGGCGTCGAGCTCGAATCACTCGATGCTGCAAGCCGTCAAGATCGCAGCGCTGCTGCACAAGGGTGTACACCGCGACCCCGAGATCATCACTGCCGAGAAGGTGCTGGAAATGGCGACCATCGACGGGGCGAGATGCGTAGGTATGGAAGACCGCATCGGCTCGCTGGAGGTAGGCAAGAAGGCCGATTTGATCGTTCTCGATCTGGACAACCTGTGCGTCACCCCGCTGCACGCGGCGGCCTCATCGATCGTGTACAGCCAGCGCGGCGACGAGGTCCGCGACGTCTACGTCGACGGTCAACAGGTCGTCGCCGCCGGACGCCTCACCCTGGTCGACGAGTCGGATATCAAGGCCAAGTCTCGCAACGCGGCAATGTCACTGGCGAAACGTGCGGGCACTGATCAACTGGCTCACCATGAATGGCGCTCACTGATTGAGCGAGTGAACTCCTCCTCCGGGCCCGGTGTCGGTTGAGCGACAACGCAGTAGGCCCGACGGCAACGGCAGCGCGGGTGGTGTCGTCGGACGCCGTGCCCGAGTCTTTACTGAACGCGTTCTGGGCCTACGACGCGGCGCTGCTGGACAATGACACCGCACGGTTGATGGATCTGTTCGCACCCGGGCCCGACACTCTGCGCGGCGACGGCCGCACGCTCCTTGTGGGGCACGAGGAGATTACGGCGTTCCGCTCTGCACGGGCTCGCATCCCGACACGGCACGTCCATGAGGTGCACGTCCGGATGCTCGGAGAGGAGGCAGCCCTCACCCTCGCCGCCACTCGGGACGGCGCGGCCCGCGGCATGCAGACCCAGCTTTGGGAACACCGTGACGGCCACTGGAGGATCACCGCCGCACACGTCACCAACGCCGTGTTGGAGCCGCCGGCAATGCGTCCCGAGGCTTGTGACGCTCGTATCTGGCGGGTCGTCGGTACACCGTTGGTCCGCCACAGTGCCGATGGCGCACTCAACGGCCACACGTTCGCCGCCAAGGACCTGTTCGCCGTGCACGGACAGTCGCGCGGCGCCGGCAACCCCACTTACCTGGCTCAGCAACACCCACAACCGCGCCACGCGTCCGCCGTGAGCGCACTCCTCGACGCTGGCGCTGATCTCGTCGGGATCGCCCACACTGACGAATTCGCCTTCGGCATCGGCGGTACCAACGTCCATTACGGAACGCCGCCCAACCCCGCAGCCCGCGGCCGCACCAGCGGCGGCTCGTCGAGCGGACCGGCATCCGCAGTAGCGCTGGGGCACGTCACCGTCGGCCTAGGCACCGACACCGCCGGATCGGTGCGCGTACCCGCCTCCTACCAAGGGCTGTTTGGACTGCGCACCACCCATGGCGCCCTCGACACGGACGGGCTGCTCGCCCTGGCCCCAAGTTTCGACACGATCGGATGGATCACCCGAACGCTCGACGATCTTGACACCGTCGCCACCGCGCTGTTGCCTCCAGCAGACCAGGAACACCCGCCGACGCGCACCGGGATCATCGCCCATTCCCTGACTTATGTCGACGCCGACATCCGCGACGCATTCACCGCAACCGTGTCCGACCTCGTCGCCCGCGGTGCAATCCCTGAGCCCACGTTTTTCGACATTGCCCCCTCGACCCTCGAGCAGTGGTTCACCGCGTTCCGAGTGGTACAGGCATATGAAGCGTGGCGCGAGCACGGCACCTGGCTCGCGGCGAATCCGGATGCCGTCGCCGCGGACGTCACCCAACGATTCGCCGCCGGCGCCGCTGTCACCAAATCCGAACTGTCCACGGCCCTCGCCGCCGTCGCCGAGGCGCGAGCAACGCTGCGCAACATTCTGTCCGACACCGCGATCCTCATGCCCTCGACCAGCGGTCCGGCACCCGATGTCACCGCCACCGGCGACGAGTTCGACGCCATTCGTTCCAACACCCTGCGTCTGACCACGCTGGCCGCTTTGGCAGGCGCGCCAGCCATTTCAATGCCGTTGCTACACGATGCAACTGGACATCCGGTCGGGCTCAGCGTGGTTCTCGCGCCCGGTGCCGACCTCGGCCTGCTGCGCTACGCGCGTCGCCTCCAGCCGACCAACCTCTGACACTGCCAACCGCGCACACCACCGAAAGGTCCGCACAACCATGTCCCACGCCGCCGTCGAGCCCCGCAACATCATCGACGCACCCGCCACGACCATCCTCGTCCTACTCGGCAGTCTGCGCACCGGCTCGGTCAACCGACAACTGGCAGAACTGGTCGCCGAATCGCTGCCCAAGGACACCGAGGCGAGGATGTTCGACCGACTAGGCGAGCTTCCCTTCTACAACGAAGACCTCGACGTGGACGAACCCACTGCCGACAGCTTCGCCGCGGTCGCCCAACTGCGTCATGCCGTGCACACCGCCGACGTCATCCTCGTCATCACACCCGAATACAACGGGAGTATCCCCGGGGTGCTCAAGAACGCCGTGGACTGGCTCTCGCGGCCGTACGGCAATGGCGCCGTCATCGGCAAGCCCACCGCCGTGATCGGGGCATCCCAAGGCGAGTACGGCGGCTCCTGGGCTCACGACGAGGCCCGCAAGGTGCTCGGCATCGCCGGTGCCAGCGTCATCGACACCGTCCGTATGTCGGTGCCGATCGCCAGCCTGGACGGTGGCCATCCGCGCCAGCACCTGGCGGTCTCCGATCAACTACGCGACGCCATCGCACAGCTCCTCGGTCGTGCGTCGTCCTGAACACATCGACCCGATCACGCCGCCCTGCCAACATGATTGAATCCGCGCCGACCGGTCTTCCGATCCTGCAACGGGGAATCGGCGTCGATCCGGCCGCGACCTACCTGCCAGCAGACCCCAGCGAGGTTTCCTGGGGACGTCTGCCCTGTCGAGACGATCGCGCCGCCGCCCGCATCTCCGCTGGGCAGACGATCGTCATAGACACCGTCAGCCACGAAGGCATACTCGAAGACCAGGGCTCGGACCCGCTGGAGTACTTCCGACGTCACGGCGCCTCCCGCGACAGCATCCTCGACGACACCGTTGCGATTGCGCAGCAACGCCGCCGCGACAGCCGGTTCGATGGGCCGCACATCATCACCGGGCCCATCGCGATCGAAGGTGCCCGCCCAGGCGACCTGCTCGCCGTGCACATCGACGACCTACGCATGCGCGTCCCGTACGGTGTGATCTCCTCCCGGCATCACCGAGGGGTGCTACGAGATCGCCTCCATCTGGATGCCACCTACAGCCAGTTCTGCACGGTCATCGACCACGAAGGTCAATGGCACGGCACCATTCCCATGAACGACGAGGCTACGGCCACAGCGCATTTCCCGCTTTCACCGTTCCTGGGCATCATGGGTATCACCCCCGATACGTCGATACGCCCCAACTCCACACCGCCAGGCATCCACGGCGGCAATATCGACATCAAACTGCTGACCACCGGCGCAACGCTCTTCCTGCCCGTTCAGGTGCCGGATGCGCTGTTCTACGTCGGAGATCCCCACTTCGCCCAAGGCGACGGCGAAGTGGCTCTGACCGCACTCGAAGCACCGCTGCGGGCCACCCTCACCATCGACATCATCCCCGCGGGCGACACGGCCGGCTCGTTCGCCGGAGTCGTCGGACCCTTCGCCGTCAGACCAGGCGTCGTCATCCCCACCGGCATGCATGAGGACCTCAACCAAGCCCTCCACGAATGCGTTTCCAATACCGTTGAACTAATCACCGCGATGTTCGAGATGAGCCCACGCCAGGCATACCTATACGCCAGTGCAGCAACCGACTTCACCATCTCCCAGGCTGTCGATCTCGTCCGCGGCGTCCACAGTCAAATTCGCCTGACTGATTTCCCCGTGACAAGCCGCACCAACGCCGCCTCGCACATACTCAAGTACACCTCGGCCGTCCGCAGTGATGGTGTTTGACCCGAATTGGGGCATCCCCACAGCGCGGCATAGATGAGTTACCCGCTTGGTACGCGCGACGAACCTACAAGCTAATCCGGCCTCGGCTTGTTTCTCATGACGCGACGGCGGCTCGGTCTAGAGGTCCTTCAGTGCCGCCGCAGTCTCGGCGAGGATGTCGTTGGAGAGTTCGATGTCGCCGACAGCTCGCGCCATGGCAAGGGCGCCAACCAGCGCGCTGAGCACCAAGCAGGCGCGACGCCGATCAGCACGGGCATCCGCCGTCGGCGTCAATCCGGCGAAAAGCTCAAGATACTGCTCGACTTGATGACTGTAAGCGAGGCGGGTTTGATCCTCGGCGCGCGAAACATCTTGGGCTAAACCAGCTACGGCACAGCCGGCCTCGGGGCTGGCGCGGTGGGCATGACTCAGGTAGTCGTCGACAATCGCCTCGAAAGCTCTTGTGCCACCGCCATCGGCTGCAGCCATCGTCCGTGCACTTCCCTGGGCCAGAGCGTGCTCCACTGCGGCGCCGACCAGTTCATCTCGGGACTTGAAGTGACGGTAGAAGCCGCCATGGGTCAGGCCGGCTTCCTGCATGATCTCTGCCACCCCGACGCCGTTGACGCCACTACGGCGTATGCGGGTCGCTGCGATATCGACGATGCGGTCGTGGTTTGCCGCCTTGTCGGCCTGCGAACTACCCACTTGTGGACCTCCGAGTCCAAGGCGACATCAGTTTGATGTCGACGAATCTGGTACTGACCTTGTGCAGGCGAACGTACGCCATGGCTTTCGTTGCGCTCAGGCGAGGTGCGCTCATCAATCAGAGTCGCCGCCGAGGTCGCCCAGGTGATGGCCGAAGCGCGCTTCGAAGTCGGGGCCCACTTCGCGTGCTCTACGGCGTATCTTGGCCCCCCTCTCTTGCACAGTGGGCCATGAAAAGGCGTCGAGGAACGCGTCCTGGGTCTGTACCAAGTCCTCGGCGGAAGGCAGGGTGTTGCGGTTGATCAGCCGCTTGGCCTCAGCGAGGGCAGGCTTGTCGAACGACGCGATGCGCCGGGCAAGGTTGTCGACGTAGGCGTCGAGTTCGTCATCGGGGAACGCGCGGTTCACCCATCCGTAGTGCTCCGCGGTCTGTGCGTCGAAGTCGTCACTGCCGAGGACGATTTCGAGTGCTCTGGCCCGCCCGACGAGCAGGGGTAGGCGCTCGATGCCGCCACCGCCGGGGAAAACGCCTGCACCCACTTCGATTTGGGCGAAGATCGCTCGCTCCAGGCTCGCGAATCGCATGTCGCATGCCAAGGCGATCTCCGAACCCCCGCCACGCGTACGGCCCCGGATCGATGCGATGGTGACCACCGAGGAGGTCGACAGCCGTGTCGTGGTGTCGATGAATGTTGGCAGGCCGGTCGGCCCGGGGTCCAGGGGAAACTCGGCAAACCGGGAGACGTCGTAGTGATTGATGAAGAAATCTGAGTCAGCACTGTCGAACACGACGACCCGCAACGCGTCGTCGGACTCGATGAGACCGACGACACGCTGCAGTTCGAGGAGCGTGTCGGTATCCGACAGGTTGATGGGCGGATTGCTGAACGTCACCCTCCAATATCCCGCCGTTACCTCGGTAATCGTGAACTGGGTCAATGAAGCGGTCATCCGGAGTTTCCTTCATTCTCGGGCGTTGCGCACCTGGAGCGGTCTGCAGCGCATTCTGCGATCTCCAATCAGGATGACGCACATCATCCTGATTGTCAATCGATCACTCGTAGTGCCGCCTCGGCCCCGGCCATCCGAGGAGGTCGCTCCTCGTCGGGCGCTGGGCACTGGACGCGCCTGATATTCCGGAACGGCTCGCCGTTGACAATCAAGATGATGTATATCATCCTGAATCTGGCGCCGATTCCAACTTTCGTCGAACCGCCACATCTGCGAGACGGGCGGCGGCGCCGCCGATTTCAACCAACAAAGGGAACCAACATGGCTACTGCCACACAATCACTGGGTATCGACGCAGACCGTCTTGGGCTTCTCCCGGCGGCCATCAAGTCCGATATCGCGGCCGAGACGTACGACGGCGCGGTGGTCCTCGTCGCCCGGCATGGGGAAGTCATTCTGCACGAGGCAATCGGATATGCGGATCGGGCAGCCGGTCGCCCGGTGCAACTCGACTCGGTCTTCGTCACGATGTCGATGTTCAAGCCGATGACCAGTGTCGCTGTGCTGCAATGCATCGACCGCGGACAGATCGCCTTCACCACGCAGGTCCGTGACGTCATCCCCGAGTACGCGGCGAACGGCAAGGGCAATACGACCATCGCTGATCTGCTGTTACACAAGGCTGGGTTGCCTCTGGGCGCGCCAGTTCCGCCCGAGGTAATCGGCGACATTGAGGCGACCACAGCCGCTGTCTGCAACATGGTCCCGCAATCGGTTCCGGGAACCACCATCAGCTATTCGGCGATCCTCGGACATAGTGTCCTGGCCGAGATCGTGCGCCGAGTGGACGGCGGCAGCCGCACCTTCGGTCGCATCCTGAACGACGATTTGATCGAGCCACTCGGAATGTTCGACACGTCACTCGGTGCCGGGCTGAGGGCACACCTGACTGAGCGGGCGGTTCCCCTGGTCGTCCGTGACCGCGGGCCCGCGCTCTTCGCCCCCGAATTGATAGAGGGAGTGGGAGTCGCGGCCGCCATCGAGGGAGTGGAGATCCCCGCGGGCGGTGCCTACACCACCGCGGGGGACTGGTTCCGATTTGCCGAGGCGCTGCGGCGGGGCGGCGAACTCGACGGGGTCCGTGTGCTGAGTCCTGCGATTCTGCGTTTGGCCACGACCATTGCCACGGGCGATCTCCCGAACAGCCTGTGGGACTACACGCGCCAAATGCGCGGATGGCCAGAGATGCCTGCAAATCTCGGACTGGGCTTCTACGTACGCGGTTCGGGAGTCTTCATGCATCCGTTCGGCCTCTTGTCTTCCCCCGCGACATTCGGCGGAATCGGTTCCGGCTCCACGTGTTTCTGGGTCGATCCGGACCGTGAGATCTCCTACGTGTTTCTCTCCGCTGGTCTGATGGAGGACTCCTACAGCTCCGAGCGCCATCAGCGCTACGCCGACCTCGTCCAATCGGCCGTCATGGACTAAGCACACGACGGCGACACATCAACTTCTTGACGCTGAACCGAAGTACCAAGCACCGTTGACGTTGAGGCCCCTACAGCCGCTGCATCCGGTTCATCGCTACACAGTCCCTTATGAACTAGTGCGTGACGCCCCGCTGGATGAGAGAAGAAACGAAACATGATCAACGCAGTCACGATGGACGACATCCCATTGTCGCTCACCGCTCTGGTCGAACGCGCGCAGTCGTTCACTGAATCTGACGTGGTGACACGCCGACCGGACGGCCGGATCGTAAGGTCCAACCTCGGCGAATGTGCGCGCCGCGCAAGGTGCCTGGCCACTTTCCTCTCCGACCTCGGAGTCGGCCGGGGTGACGTGGTCGCCACGCTTCTGTGGAACCAAACCGAACACCTGGAACTGTACTTCGCCGTACCGGCCATGGGTGCGACCCTGCATACTCTCAACCCGCGACTGCACCCTGACGAACTTGCATTCATCGCCAACGACGCCGGCGATTCGATACTTGTCGTCGATGAATCGTTGTTGGATGTGGCGTCAGGCGTCATCGGAAAGCACTCCTTCAACTGTGTCATCGTTGTCACGTCCGGTGAACCCGTCCCTGATGGCATGATCGGTTACGAAACCTGCATCCCCACAACCGAACCAATGACCTGGCCGGTGCTCGACGAGCGAAGCCCGGCAGTAATGTGCTACACCTCAGGCACGACAGGACGCCCCAAAGGTGTCGTGTACTCGCACCGCGCCCTGGTTTTGCACTCGATGGCCGCAGCCCTTCCCGACGCGATCGGAATCTCAAGGCAAGACACTGTTCTTCCCGTCGTTCCGTTGTTTCACGCAAACGCGTGGGGCTTGCCGTATGCAGCCGCACTCGTAGGTGCGTCGATCATTCTGCCCGGACCTCGGCTTGATCCCGTGAACGTGCTCGACTTGCTCGCGAACGAGCACGTAACCGTGACGGCCGGCGTTCCCACTGTGTGGATGGCAATGCTTGCCGCCCTCGACGCGGAACCGAATCGGTGGAATCTGTCACGACTCAATCGGCTGATCGTCGGCGGGGCAGCCGTGCCACGCTCGATGTTCGAGGGTTACGACAAACACGGCTTGGAGGTCGTACAAGCCTGGGGAATGACGGAACTCGCGCCACTCGGAGCGACTTCCCAGGTACCTCGCAAACTCCAGGCCGGTGACGATTCAGGTGCCCGATACGCGTACAGAGCCAGGCAAGGGACCGCTCTTCCACTGCTTGAGATCCGTGCCGTCGACGACAGTGGCTCTCCGGTCGATTGGGACGACACAGCAGTCGGTGAACTACACGTACGCGGGCCCTGGGTTGCCGGGGCCTACCACAACGGTCGGGGCGCCGACAGCTTCACCACCGACGGTTGGTTCCGCACAGGCGACGTCGTACAGATCGATCAACGAGGGAGTATCCGCATCTCCGACCGGGCGAAGGACCTGGTGAAATCTGGAGGCGAATGGATCTCCTCAGTGGACCTGGAGAACCACCTGATGAATCACCCAGCCGTAGCGGAGGCGGCGGTGATCGCGGTGCCCGACCCTCGATGGGGCGAGCGCCCGCTTGCGGTCGTAGTTCCCCGGACTGGACACACCGTGGAACCCGACGAACTCAGGGACCACCTCTTGACTGAGTTCGCGAAATGGCAAGTGCCGGAGCGCTTCGAGTTCATATCGGAGATTCCCCGCACGGCTACCGGCAAGTTTCGCAAAACCGCCCTGCGTGAGCAGTTCCCAGAGTGAACGCACCAGGGGAGACCGAACCTGCCGAACCGGAGATCTCCACTTCACAGGTGAACGGAGAAGTCATTGCCCACGTTCGGAAGACCTCAAGGCGCGGCTAAAGCTGCAGCTTCGCGGCGAACAGCTCGAGCGCCGGGAACGGGTCGTGCGCGGTGGGCAGGGGCATGATGGCCACGTGATCCGCCCCAGCCTCGAAGTGCTCGCCGATCCGTTGGAGGCTGCCCTCGACTCCGTCCAGCGGAACGAGTGCCTGCAGCAATTCCTCGCTCGGCTCGTCGCCTACGTGTAGATCGGGGAACCCGTTTTCCTGCAGGTTGCTCACGTAGTTCTGCAGGCCGAGGTAGAACGTCGAGTGTTCGCGGGCGGTGGAACGATTGACGTCGCGATCGTCGTCTGTGGCGACGAGTTGCACCACCGCCAACGTCCGGTCGGTGCCCAGCGCCGAACGTGCTTTCTCGGTGTGTGCAACGGTGGTGAAATACGGCAATGCGCCTGCGGTCTTGGTTTTGGACAGTTCCAGCACCTTCGAGCGCAGCGCCGCGAGAATGATCTGATCGCCGGGGACGCCGAGTTCTAGCAGGCGATCGACATACTTGGTCAACGTGGGGAAAGGTTTTTGGTAGACGTCGCCGGACATCTCACGGTGTCCGATGCCGACGCCGAGCACAAACCGTCCCGGATGACGGCCGTCCACCCGGTGGAAGGCATCCGCCACCACGTCGGCATCCTCGGCCCAGACATTCACGATCGCGGTGCCGACGGCGATCGACTCGCTCTCGTCGAGGAATTTTTTTGGGATGGCCAAGTCTCCCGGTGCATTTCCGGCAATCCACACCGTGCCATACCCGCTGTCTTCGAGGCCCTTCACCCGTGACGCGAGGGACCGTGTCCCGAAGTCCTGGACGAGTAGATAAGCGCCGTAGCGCCCGAGTGGGGGAGTCGACATGTGAATGCCCAGCACCGCTTTGTCAATCTTTATTCCGCGAGGAGTGTCGCGCGGGAACCGTACAGCTAGCCGGCATGCGCGGCCGCGGCGACGCCGGTGACCAGCCGTGCGTGCCGCACGAGCAGGTCGTGCACGTGGTCGGCGCTGGCCGCGTCGGAGAGCACCTCGATGCCGTAGCCGTCCTCGAGGGCGACGAAGCCGCGGGCGAGGAACGCTGCCTCGTCGACAAGCGTGAACTCGCCGCTGGCGGAGCCCTCCTCCAGGATCTGCCGGTAGAGCTCGGTCTGATCGGCGACGAACCGGCGTTGCTGCTGGTTTGCGTTGTCGTCGTGGAACGTCACGGGCAGTAGCTCGTAGAGCAGCCGGCTGGTCATCTCCGCCTCACCGGGAAATGGGACGCCCGACCGGATACAGGCCTGCAGGCGCGGCCAGGCGCCCTGCGCAGCGTTGACGCTGTCGCGCCGGTGCACGATGTATGTGCTGGTGCCGCGCTCGAAGACGGCGGCCAGCAACTCGGCCAGGTCGGGGTAGTAGTAGAGCACCGAGGCCGGGGTCAGTCCGGCCTCGGCCGCCACGTCCCGCAGCCGCGCATTCGCCGCGCCCCGGCTGATCACCGCTTGCGCCGCCGCCTCCACGAGCTGGGCCCGTCGGGCGGCCTGGTCGCGAGGTCTGGCCATGGCTCCATCGTGGCACAGGGTTCGTTGTCTGCCCGCCAGCCCATTGACCGACCGACATTCGTTATCTAAAGTTTGTTTAATAAATTGTGACCGGCACCACGAAAGGGCCTCCCCATGGCAGCACCGCTCCCGATCGCGCTCGTGCAGGCGCCCGCCCTGCCCACGCGCGACCTCGACAGATTCGCCGCCGACGTGCGCACGCTGGTCGCGCAGCGGCCCGGCCCGCGTCTCGTCGTCTTCCCCGAGCTGCACCTCGACACCCCGACCGTCGAGCCCGGCGCCGCGGCGGTCGACGCGCGCGACCTCGCCGAGCCGATCGACGGCCCGCGCGGCGCCGCGCTGGCCGCACTCGCCGGTGAGCTCGGCATCTGGCTGGTCCCGGGCAGCGTCTACGAACTCGCCGACGACGGGCTGGTCTACAACACGGCTCCGGTGTACTCGCCGGCGGGGGAGCGCGTCGCGGCGTACCGCAAGATCGCCCCGTGGCGCCCGTACGAGACGTCCACACCCGGGACCGACTTCGTCGTCTTCGACATCCCCGAGCACGGCCGCGTCGGCCTCACCATCTGTTACGACGCCTGGTTCCCGGAGATCACCCGCCAGCTGGCCTGGCTCGGCGCCGACCTGATCCTCAATCTGGTGCAGACACCGACCGTCGACCGCGAGCAGGAGGTCGTGCTGGCCCGGGCCAACGCGATCGTCAACCAGGTCTTCGTCGCCAGCGTCAACGCCGCCGGCCCCACCGGCATCGGCCGCAGCCTCCTCGTCGACCCCGAGGGTCGGGTCCGCACCCAGGTGACGGGCGCCGAGACAGCCGTGCTCACCGACGTCCTCGACCTCGCCGAGGCAGCCCGGGTACGCCTTCACGGCACCGCCGGCCTCAACCGGCTCTGGGAACAGTTCCGCCCCGGCGACACCCCGGTCGTGCTGCCGCTCTACGGGGGGAAAATCGACCCCGAGACCTGGGGCGCCGGTCGCGGTGCCTCCGGTCGTGCCGTCGCCGACGCCGAAGGGCGGTCCTGACATGTCCTCCACTCCTGCGACCGAGAGCCGGCGCGCCGGCCTCGTTCCCCGCCTCAACCTGCCCTCTGTCGTCGTTTTCGGCTTGGCCTATATGGCACCCGGCGTGGTGGTCTCGACGTTTGGCGTGATCGCCGTCGCCTCGAAGGGAGCCGCCCCGACGGCCTATCTCGTGGCCACCGTCGCCATGGCGCTGACCGCGCTGAGCTATGGGAAGTTGGCCCGCTCCTTCCCGCGGTCCGGCTCGGTCTACACCTACGCCCGCAAGCTGCTGGGCTCCCGCATCGGCTTCCTGGCGGGCTGGGCGATCCTGCTCGACTACTTCTTCCTGCCGATGGTCGCCTGGCTGATCATGGCGCTCTACCTGAACGTCCAGTTCCCCGTGCTGCCCGTCTGGGCGTGGCTGATCGTCATCATCGCTGTCACGACGGCGATCAACGCTTTCGGGATCGTGCTGGCCGACCGGGTCAACAAGGTGCTGCTCACCCTCACCGTCCTCGGCCTGATCGTGCTGGTCGCCGTCTGCGTGCACCACCTGGGCGGCGCCTCGGCCGGCGCGAGCTGGCACGCACTGTGGAACCCGGTCACCTCGATCGGCGCGGTCACCGCCGGTGCCGCCATAGCGGCGTACTCCTTCCTCGGTTTCGATGCCATCAGCACGCTCAGCGAGGAGGTGCACGACGCCCGGCGCAACGTGCCGCGCGGCATCCTGCTCACCGTCGTCATCGGTGGCGCCATCTTCTTCGTCATCGCGCTGGTGTTGCAGTGGGTCCACCCCGGCAGCGTGTTCGAGGACGAGTCCACCGCCGGGTACGCCATCGCGACCGCCGCCGGCGGCAAGCACTTCGCCGACGTGCTCAATGTCGTCGGCCTGCTCGGTGGGCTGGCCTCCTGCGTGGCGATCCAGGCGAGCACCAGCCGGCTGATGTATGTGATGGGCCGCGACGGCGTCCTGCCCCGGCGCACGTTCGGCTACCTCAGCTCGCGGTTCCGCACACCGTTGTTCAACCTCGCGCTGATCGCGCTGGTCGGCCTGTTCGCCACGAACCTCTCCCTGGCGACCGCGACATCGTTCATCAACTTCGGCGCGTTCCTGGCCTTCGCGCTCGTCAACCTCTGCGTGGTGGCGATGTGGTTGCGTCGGCGGCGCGGCGGCGAGCCGATGAGCGTGTTCGGCCATGTCGTGGTCCCCGTCGCGGGCGCGGCCGTCTGCCTCTATCTGCTGACAAAACTCAGCCACACCGCCATGTACCTCGGTCTGGTCTGGATGGTGCTCGGCGTCGCATACCTCGCCGTGCTCACCCGCGGGTTCCGGCAGGAGCCGCCCGAGATGAGCATCGACGCTCCGATCACCGAGCCGCTGCCGGCGACCTCCTGACCTCCTCCTCACCGACTGGCCGGCGCCTTCCCCCGTATCACCTTCCGCGGGCGGAAGGCGTCGGCGTCATTCGGCGGCGACGTCCGGGCCGTACCGGGCCACGCAGAACGCGGCCAACCGGTCTGCGAGCCCGGCCAGGACCGCCGCGGCGTGGTGGCGGCGGTCCCAGGCGGCGTAGAGCCGGATCCGGACGGGGCCGTCGGGCGCGTCGATGCCGAGCGGGACGAGATCGAAGCGCGGATCGTCCGAGACGACGGCCACGCCGCGATCAGCCGCGGCGAGCGCCTGCGCCACCTGGGCATTGCCGCACTCGATCACCTCCCCGTACGTCAGGCCCGCATGGTCCGCGGCCGCGTCGAGCAGTGTGCGCGTGCGGAACTCCTCGGTCAGCAGGACCAGACTGCGGGTGACCAGCTCCACCAGCGAGACCCGGCCGCGGTCGGCCCATGGGTCACAGCCGCGCACATACGCCAGCACGGGGAGCACCGCGAGCGGCCGTGACGCCAGCGCCCGCGGGGGCGGGCGGTGCACGATGGCGAGGTCGGCTCCCGAAACGATCGCTGCCTCGGCGCCGCGCGGGTCCAGCCCGCGCAGCAGCGGGACCGGGTCGTCGCGACCGAGCGTGGCGATGAACGGCGCCAGCACGTCGGTCAGCGTCGTGGTCGGCACCGCGAGATGTAGCCGTCGCAGGCGCCCCGATGCCAGCGTGTGAGCGGCTTCTCCGAGCGCGTCCGCCGCACGCAGCAGCTCCCGCGCGCCGAGCAGGAACTCCTCGCCGGCGTGGGTAAGCCGCAGTCGCCGGCCGTCGCGCTCGAACAGGTGCAGCCCCGCCTGTGTCTCCAGCTGGCGCAGTTGCCGGGACAGCACGGGCTGGGTGACGTGCAGTGCGGCGGCGGCACGCGTCGCTGAGCCTTCGTCCACGGTGGCGACGAAATAGCGCAGCAGTCGCAGGTCGATGCTCATGGTCCGACCCTATGCAATCCATGTCTCACAAGCATGAAGATATTGTCGAATAGGTCTTGGACAGCATGGGAAACCGGGTCGAGCATGGATCCATGCCGCTTCCTCCGCTCGACCAGACCCGCCACCTCGTCACCGCTCTCCCGGGGCCCCGTTCGCTGGCGCTGATGCGCCGCAAACACGCCGCCGTGAGCGCCGGCGTCGGGACGACCATGCCGGTCTTCGCGGCCCGCGCGGAGGGCGGCATCGTCGAGGACGTCGACGGCAACCGCCTCATCGACCTCGGCTCGGGCATCGCCGTGACCACCGTCGGTAGCAGCGCCCCGCGCGTGGTGGACGCGGTGACCCAGCAGCTCGAGGCGTTCACGCACACCTGCTTCATGGTCACGCCCTACGAGGGGTACGTGGCGGTCGCCGAGCAGCTCGCCCGCATCACCCCGGGCGGCCACGAGAAGCGCACCGCGCTGTTCAACTCCGGCTCCGAGGCCGTCGAGAACGCGGTCAAGATCGCCCGCGCCCGCACCGGCCGCGACGCCGTCGTGGTCTTCGACCACGCGTACCACGGCCGCACCAACCTCACCATGGCGATGACGGCGAAGACCATGCCGTACAAGAAGGGCTTCGGCCCTTTTGCCGGCGAGGTCTACCGCGCGCCGATGTCCTACCCGTTCCGCGACGCCGAGGAGATCGACGGCAAGCTCGCCGCCGCCCGCGCCATCGCGATGATCGAGGCGCAGGTCGGCGCCGATCAGGTCGCCGCGCTGGTCATCGAGCCGGTCCAGGGCGAGGGCGGGTTCATCGTCCCGGCGCCCGGCTTCCTCGCCGCGCTGGCCGAATGGTGCACGGCCAACGGAGCCCTCTTCGTGGCCGACGAGGTGCAGTCCGGTTTCGGCCGCACTGGCACCTGGTTCGCCGTCGAGCACGACGGCGTGGTGCCCGACCTGCTGGTCAGTGCCAAGGGCATCGCCGGCGGCCTGCCGCTCTCCGCGGTGACCGGCCGCGCCGAGATCATGGACAGCGTCCACACCGGTGGTCTCGGCGGCACCTACGGCGGAAACCCGCTCGCCTGCGCCGCCGCGCTGGCCGTCATCGACACCATCGAGGCCGACGGTCTGCTTGAGCGCGCTCGCCGGCTCGAGGAAACCCTCATCGGCCGGCTGCGCCGGCTGCAGCAGTCCGACCCGCGCATCGGCGATGTCCGCGGCCGCGGCGCCATGGTCGCCGCCGAGTTCGTCGACCCGGCGACCGGCAAGCCAGACGGCGCGCTCGCCAAGGCCGTCGCCGCCCACGCCCAAGCCCGGGGCGTCATCACGCTGACCTGCGGCACCTGGGGCAACGTCATCCGTTTCCTCCCGCCGCTGCCCATCTCCGACGAGCTGCTCGACGAGGCGCTCACGATCGTCGCCGAAGGTCTGGAGCAGGCCCGATGACAACAGTGGTGCACGAAGCGGTCCAGCGGACCGTCCTCGACGACGCCCGCGAGCAGCTGGCCAGCGCCGTGGAGACGCTCGGCTTCGGCCCGTCGGTGTTCGCGATGCTGGCCGAGCCGCGCCGCGAGATCAGCGTGAGCATCCCGCTGCGCCGCGACGACGGCACCAGCGAGGTGCTGCGCGGTTACCGCGTGCAGCACAACTACTCGCGCGGTCCCGGCAAGGGCGGGGTGCGCTTCGACGCCCGCGTCGACATCGAAGAGGTGCGCGCGCTGGCCATGTGGATGACCTGGAAGTGCGCGCTGCTCGACGTGCCCTACGGCGGCGCGAAGGGCGGCGTACGGGTCGATCCGCGCCGGTACAGCACCGCCGAACTGGAGCGGATCACCCGCCGCTACACCTCGGAGATCGCACCGCTGATCGGCCCGGACACCGACATCCCGGCGCCCGACATCGGCACCGACGAGCAGACCATGGCGTGGATGATGGACACCTACTCCGCGGTCCGCGGTCACACGGTGCTGGGCGTGGTCACGGGCAAGCCGATCGCGCTGGGCGGCTCGCAGGGCCGGGCCGCCTCGACCTCCCGCGGCGTCGTCGCGGTCGCCGTCGAGGCGCTGGGTCACGCCGGCATCGACGTGCGAGGTGCCCGGGCCGCCGTCCAGGGCTTCGGGAAGGTGGGCCGCGGTGCAGCCCGTTTCCTGGCCGAGGAGGGTGTGAAGGTGCTCGCCGTGAGTGACGTCTACGGCGGCATCCACGACCGCAGCGGTCTCGACATCGCTGCCCTCGAGCGATACGTCGACGAGACCGGCAGCATTGTCGGCTTCCCCGATGCCGAGCCGATCTCGGGCGAGGACGTGCTCACCGCCGACGTCGACCTGCTGGTCCCGGCCGCGGTCGAGGGCGTGGTGCACGCCGGCAACGCCGGCGAGATCCGAGCCCGGGTGATCGTCGAGGGCGCCAACGGCCCCCTGACCGGCGAAGCCGACCGGATCCTCGAGTCGCGCGGCGTGCTGGTCGTGCCCGACATCCTCGCCAACGCCGGCGGCGTGGTCGTGTCCTACTTCGAGTGGGTGCAGGCCAACCAGTCGTACTGGTGGAGCGAGGGCGAGGTCAACGAACGTCTCGTCGACCGGATGACCCGCGCCTGGCGCGACGTCTTGAGCTACGCCCGGCAGCGCCGGCTGACCCTGCGCCTGGCCGCCACCTGCATGGCTGTCGAGCGCGTCTACCGAGCCCACGAGTTGAGAGGCCTCTACCCGTGACCGACCTGAGCACCCGATCCGAGGGCGACTCGCTCTCGCGCACCATCGCCTCGCTCGCCGCCGAGCACGGTGTGCTCGTCGGCGGGCAGTGGCGGACCGGCTCGGCCGGGGCCTTCGACGTGGAGGACCCGGCCACCGGCCGGGTGATCGCCTCCGTCGCCGACGGCGACGCCACGGACGCGGTGGCCGCGGTCGACGCGGCCGCCGGGAGCCTGCGCGCCTGGGCGGCCGTTCCGCCGCGCGGTCGCAGCGAGTTGCTCAGCCGCGTGCGTGAGCTGATGCTCCGGGACGCCGACCGGCTCGCCGAACTGATCGCGGCCGAGAACGGTAAGTCGCTGACCGATGCGCGC